>Ga0206819_10309_pt1 | contig 14304 bp, 8 predicted proteins | sample Alteio_BWOrgCont_87_FD_152855 | JGI IMG/M metagenome (GOLD analysis project Ga0206819, IMG submission 152855) | Enriched cells from forest soil in Barre Woods Harvard Forest LTER site, Petersham, Massachusetts, United States -... | ecosystem: Environmental > Terrestrial > Soil > Temperate forest >... | reverse complement strand
GGACGCGAAGCTGTATGCGCTCGACGCCCGCAACGGGAAAGTCGTGTGGCAAACCGTGATCGGAGATGCCAAGAAAGGGTACAGCGAAACCGGCGGCAACATCGTGATCCACGGGAAGGTGATCACCGGGCTAATGGGTTGCGATCGATACAAAGAGGGCAACTGCTACATCAGTGCGTATGACGCCAACACCGGAAAGCAGCTCTGGAAGTTTTACGCCACGGCACTGGCCGATCAACCCGGCGGCGATACCTGGAACGGCCTTCCCAATGAGCTGCGCGGGGGAGGCGATACCTGGATCTCCGGTAGCTACGATCCGGATCTGAACACGACCTACTGGGGCGTCGCGCAGGCCAAACCCTGGATGCGCGCGAGCCGCGGCACTAAAGGCGAAAAGGCGCTGTACACCAGCTGCACGCTGGCTCTCGATCCCGATACCGGCAAACTCAAATGGTATTTCCAGCATGTAGCCGGCGAATCGCTCGACCTGGATGAGGTTTTCGAGCGCGTGCTGATCGACATCGGCCCGCAGAAGGACCTGCTGACCATCGGCAAGGCGGGCATTCTCTGGAAGCTCGACCGCACCGACGGGAAATTCCTGGGCTTCAAAGAGACCATCTTTCAAAACGTCTTTTCGCGCATCGATCCGAACACCGGCGAGCCTACCTATCGCGCCGACATCCTGGAACAGAAAACAAAACAGTGGATTCAGTCGTGTCCGGGAACTGAAGGCGGCCACAACTGGCAGGCGACCAGCTATCACGCGCCCACCGGGCAGTTGATCATCCCGCTCAGCCAGAGCTGCATGGAAATGAACGGACGCGACGTCGAAATGAAAGTCGGCTCGGGAGGCACTTCAGCGCAACGGCGCTTTTTCGAGATGCCGGGATCGAATGGGAACCTCGGCAAGCTGGCCGCCTTCGACGTGAAGACGCTGAAGCAGACCTGGTCGATCGAGCAGCGCGCTCCGTTTCTGACGTCCGTGCTGTCGACGGCGGGGAATATCGCGTTTGCAGGCGATCTCGATCGACGACTCCGCGCCGTCGACGTAAAAGACGGCCGCACGCTGTGGGAGACGCGGCTGGGGACTTCGGTGCAGGGGTTTCCGGTAACGTTCAGCATCGATGGAAAGCAGTACGTCGCCGTGACGACCGGGTTGGGCGGCGGAAGTCCTCGGGAGGTGCCGCGGGTCATCGCGCCCGAGATTCACCATCCCGAGAACGGGAACGCGCTCTACGTTTTCGCCCTTCCATAAGAGCTCCCTGGCACGCTAGAGTCGCCAGTGTTCAGCGTTGCGGAACGAAATCCGCCTCGTTGAGCGGACTCGGAGTCCTCCCGTGTCTCGCCCCATTGATGGCGGGGACGAACCCGTCGTTACTCAACGGGCTCGCCGAAATACACGGCGGCAAGTTTATTGGTGACCTCGGTCTGCCTTGATCGAAGGTTGATGTTTCGCAGCACAACGATGGTCAACTTCTCGTCGGGATAGTACGCGAGATCGGTATTGAAGCCGTCGATTCCTCCGGTGTGCTCGATCATCTTGTGATTATTCGCGGTTCGGATGAACAGGCCGAATCCGTAATTGTTTTTGACGGGCGTCGTCATCTTTTCGAACGACGCCGGTTTCAGCACCTTGCCCCCGAACATGGCCAGTTCCCACTTGAGGAGATCTTCCGTAGTCGAATAGAGTGCGCCCGCGCCCTGCGGAACGGTCATGTCGACGAACTTGGAGTTTTCGATCTGGTTATCGGCATTCATCACATAGCCGATGGCACGATGGTGAATGACGTGCGCGGCCGAATCGTAGCCGGTGTCCTTCAATCCGACCGGCGTGAGGATCTGATCCTGTAAGAATTTTTCATAGGGCACACCCGCTACTTTTTCGACGATGGCCGTCAGCACCACATAGCCCGAGTTGCAATATTTGAACTTCTCGCCCGGCTGGAAATCAAGCGGTTTGTCGCGGAATCGCGCCATGATCTGCGTCGGCGTCGTAGGCAGGGTCTGGAGCTTGGGGTAATCCGGCAGATTGGTGTAGTCGGGAAGGCCGGAAGTGTGGGTCAGGAGGTGAAAAAGCGTGATGTTGTCCCAGGCCGCGGGAGCGTCGGGAATGTACTTTTTCAACGGATCGCTCACGCTGAGCTTGCCCTGTTCTTCAAGCTTCAGTATGAGGACAGCGGTGAACTGCTTGCTGAGGGATCCGATGCGGAACTTGGTATCGGGCGTGTTAGGGATATCCCATTCGAGATTCGCGAACCCATAGCCCTTACTGAACAGCACCTTGTCGCCGCGCGCGACCAGTACGGAGCCCATGAAGTGATTAGCCACGAAGGACTGAACCACTTGGTCCATTCGGACTGGGTCCTGTGCAAGGGAAAGCGTGCCAGCCAGCGCAAACAAAGCAATTCTTCGAAGCATCATCCTATGTTAGACGCTCCGCGCCTTTAGAGTATATTCGGTTGATCAAACCGTATGAAGTTGCGGCTCGCCGCGCGCTCATGGGACTGGGGATCCGTAGCCCGGCGAGGACAATCGCAAATGACGATGAGCAACCTGCCGCGGGTCATCGGTCTTTCCTTACTTGCACCGGTCCGCGACGTTTGGCTTCTCCCGATATTTTGAATGGCAGTTGTCGCAAGCCTCGGTCAAATCGCCCGCCGTCGCGACAATATCGTCCTGGCTCTTGGCCTGCGCGGCTTTGTAGACCTTCAGTCCAGCGTCGCGAAGACCTTGGACCAGTTTCGCCCAGTCGGGATTCTTGACCGGAACGTCCAGGCCATTGGAACATTTTCGCCCCGGAATGGAAAGCAGATTCGCCGCCTCGGAAATCGCCAGCGCGCCATTTTCGACGGCTTGCCATTTCCCGTACGCGCTGGCCAGAGGATTGGTTGCCATCGCCGGATCGGCGGCCGGCTTCACGTCGGCCGGATTTTCCGATTGAGCCGCAAAGATGACATTCGAGCTCGGATATAGGATGCCCTTCATCAACTGCGCAAGATTCGCCACGGGATGCTCAGCAGGCGATGCCGCGGGTGCCGGTCGCTGCGCTCCGCGGGGTTGCGCGCTGCAGGGCGTCATCAAAGCCGCCATTAGAGTCGATAATGCAAGCGTATGTCTGAACATATTAAGAGCCTCTTCTCCAGCGTGAGTCTAAACTTAGGCGCCGCTCCGGCGGCCTATCTTTTGGCCATTTTTTTTCGCGACAGCGCACGTCGATGACCTGAGGGAACGCGCCGGGAGGTTACAATCGACAGGTGAGTTTGGCGATCCTCCGCGTCGTACTTGTCAGCCAGACTCTGGCCGTATTGACGCAATCCGTGTTCGCCGGTCAATTCCTGGCGGGTTCCGATGGCGCGGTCAAATTTCATGAGTTTACCGGCTGGACCATCCTGGCGCTGGCTGCGGTTCAAACCGGGGTGACCGGCATTCTGATGCGATCCGGTTCAACTTCACTGTGGCTATTTTTCGGCAGCTTCTTCGTGTTTCTCGCCGCGGGCCTCCAGGTCGGCACGGGTTATGGCCGGTTTCTCACTGTCCACATTCCCCTCGGCGTCATTATTTTTGGCGCAATCACGGGTCAAATGATCGCGGTGTTTTCCAGCCGGAATCCCGCGGCCGCTCCTACTAAATGAAGTATAGCCGCCGCGAGATTCTTCGCTGTGCCGGGCTGTCCGGGTTAGTCTTGCCGGGGATCGAAACAGGATGCGTGCAGCCCAGGCCAGAAGCGCGAATGATCCCGAGCCTCGCGCCTTTGCCGCCTCCCTTTCAGGTTCCGCTTCCAATACTTTCCACTCTGAAACCGGAGCGTTCGGATACAGACGTCGATTTCTATGACGTCACGGTGCGCCCTGCCAACGCAAGAATCTTACCGGGGATGAACACCACAATCTGGGGGTATGACGGAATCTTTCCGGGACCAACCATTGAGGCGCGAGTAGGACGGCGGGTTTCCTTGCGGCTCCGGAATGCACTGCCGGTTCCCATCGTCAATCATTTGCACGGCGGCAGAACGGCGCCTGAAAGCGACGGATATCCCACCGACTTCATTATCCCGGCCGGCGGGTTTCCGCCATCGCACATGCACGATCCCATGTCGCGGACGTCTGACGGTGAGCGCGTATATGTCTACGACAACCATCAGCGCGCGACCACCTTGTGGTATCACGACCACCGCATGGATTTCACAGCTCCGCAGATGTGGCGCGGGATGGCCGGATTCTACATCCTGCGCGATGCGGATGAGGAGCGCATCAGTCTGCCGCGCGGAGATAAAGAAATCGCGCTGTTGATTTGTGACCGTTCCTTCAATCCGGACGGATCGTTCCGCTACCCCGCGCTCGATCCCTCACTCCGCGACACGCCTGGCGTGGAGCCCGCATACATGGGAGGCGTTCTGGGCGACGTGATCCTGGTGAATGGCGCGCCCTGGCCGAAGCTTGAGGTTGCCAACGTCAAATACCGCTTTCGCATTTTGAATGCGTCGAACGCGTGTAGATACGATCTCGAACTCAGCACCGCGGGCGCTTCGTTCGTGCAGATTGGAAGCGATGGCGGATTGCTAGCCGCGCCGCTCCCGCAACGGAGTATCCGAATCGCGCCCTCCGAACGATTCGACGTGGTCGTCGATTTCTCGAAGTGTCCGGTGGGATCGACGGTCACGCTCCTGAACAAACTGGGAGACGGACCGGCCAGTCAAGTCATGCGTTTCGACATCGCGCGGAGTGAACGTGACGACAGTAATCTTCCCGCGAAACTCTCCGACGTAGCCTTCGAAAGGCCGGAGGATGCCACGGTTACCCGCACTCTCGATTTCAGTTATCAGCGAGCCAGCCATAGTTGGAGAATTAACGGTCAGCCTTTCGATCCAACCCGCATGGACGCGCGGCCTAAGCTGGACGCGCTCGAAATCTGGAAGCTGCAAACCGATTTCAGCCATCCGCTGCATCTCCATCTGGTTCACTTTCAGGTTTTGGGACACAGCGGCAGGCCCGGCCCTTATGATGCCGGATGGAAGGACACCATCGATCTTGGTCCCGGGCAAGTCGCCAATATTCTGGTTCGATTCAGCGGCTATCGCGGACGCTACGTGTTCCATTGTCACAATCTGGAGCACGAGGACATGAGCATGATGGGAAATTTCGAGGTGATATGAATCTGCACCGCTATTCCCTGCTCGTGATGATTTTGGCTTTATTGGTAATCCTATCCGGCGCCTACATCACCAGCACGGAGGTTGCCGCACGGCAATCGCAATCGGCGGTCTCCCTGGCGCTTCACGAAGGACTCCATCGTGCGCTGGCCATCGCGTTCGTCATCCTCACCTGCGGACTGGCGATCTGGACCACGGCGGATACGAAATCGAGAGCGCTACAGGTTGTCGCCTGGTCCGCCGCGGGAGTGGTCATCGCCGACGCGGCTCTGGCGTGGCACGCTGCACCGTTGACTCCGGCGGTCGGAGTCTTCCACGCGCTGCTGGCGCATCTTTTGCTGTCGCTGGTGGTGGTCGTGACGGTGGGTACTTCCTCTCTGTGGCGGTGCGAGCCGGAATTGGTGGACGGCAGTATCCGGCCCCTGCTGCGTCCGCTGGTGGTGGCGATTCCTCCCACGGTGTTCCTGCAGATTACGCTTGGCGCAGTCTATCGCCATGACATCACCAGCGTCATGCCGCATATGGCGGTAGCGATGGGAGTGGCGCTGCTGGCGCTGATCGGATCATCTCAAGTCCTGCAGAACTTCCCCCGTCCCGCGGCCATGCGCCACGCTGTGATCGCACTCATTTCCATCGTCTTGACGCAAGTCTGCCTGGGAATCACGGCCTTCCTGATGCTGCTCATGAATTCAGCGGGGACGTCCTACTTCATCCTGGTAACTGTCGGGCATGTTGCGGTGGGCGCGGCCACTCTTGCGGCAAGCATCGTGATGGCGATGCAGGTCTGGCGGTCAGTGGCGCCGAGGCCGCGCGACTAGATACCGACTTAGAACCCTCGCTGTCAAGGTGGGGGGCGAAGGTGAATCATAAGTTTTCGTGCAGGTTCCCAGGAATCAACTTCTTGCATGTTTGAAACGCCAAAATCGACCGGCCCGAAAAGGACTCGCCATACTAAGGGTGCCGAAAATCGGGGAATCGCGCCTGGGAGCGTCCCAGGCCCCTCCAAACGGATTTACCCAAAAATCGCCGTCGGGGATCGGACAGCTTATTGGGTCGCCAAAGCCGATACTGAGCGAAGGATCGGAGACAAGATTATCGTCAACAAAAATGGCCAAAGGATAACTGGCGCAGGCGATTCGCGCCTGGATAGACTTTGGAAAGGGTTAGCCCTCGGTGAATCCGCAATGCCGGGCGGGCTCGTAAGGAGTATGCGGGGCTCACTTTAGGCCGCTACCGGACCGGCTTCTGGAAATCATAGGGATCTTACTCGCAAATGAATGCAGCAGGGATGAAGTTTCGCATGGCGCGGCCCTGGAGCAGCGCAGGTGCATTGCTTCTCCTGGCAGGAACTTTGGCATGGTCGTTCGCGGCGGGCAGCCTTTCTGGTGTTCTCAAGGATTCCAGCGGTGGTGTAATTCCCGGCGCGAATCTGACGCTGGTCAATACCGGGCTCCGGACCGAGTTCAAGACAACCAGCGATACGCGCGGGTTCTACACGTTCCCGTCGCTACCGGTGGGTCGCTATGATCTGACGATTGAAGCGGCCGGATTTCAGCCACAGAAAAAGACCAATCTGGCAGTGGATACGGACGCCGCTGTCACGATTGACGCGGTTCTCGACGTAAGGCAGACCACCGAAGCGGTGACCGTAACCGCGACGGACGCCGCCGTCGACACACAGGTGGAGACGGTCTCCACTCATCTGGGTGAGGTGGTGCAGTCCAGGGAGATTGAGGCGATTCCCCTCAACGGACGAAGCTACACGGATCTATTGGCGATCCAACCTGGAGTAAGTCCAATCACGACGCTTACGCCAACTTCGGTGATTATGGCGGGAGCCACGGGAACCATAAATCCATCCGGTGATTTGAATCCCGGAAATGTCTCGATCGACGGCCAACGGGAGTCGGCAAATGGATTCATGGTGAACGGCGTCGATGTGCAGGAGCACATGAACGGAGGAACCTCGGTTGTCCCCAACTTGGACTCCATCGAGCAATTTCGCGTTCTGACTAACAACTTCGATCCCGAATATGGCAATTATAACGGCGGGATGATCAATGTGGTGACGAAATCGGGCAGCAATGCCTTCCACGGCGACGCTTTTGAGTTCCTTCGGAACACGGATCTCGATGCCAGGAATTTTTTCGCCAGTAGGCGGGGCGCGTTCCAGCAAAATCAATTTGGAGGAACAGTCGGCGGTCCCATCCGGAAGGATAAGTTATTTTTCTTCCTGGACTATCAGGGAACGCGCACGGTGGAAGGTATTACTTCGCCGGTAACGCCGGTGCTTTCTCTCCAGGAACGTGCCGGCAATTTCAGCGATGCCGCGAATACTCTGACACAGACGGTGAGCGGACCAAACGTTGCTAACCTGTTGACGAAAGCGCTGCGGTACCCCGTTTCTGAAGGCGAGCCGTATTACACCTCGGGATGCACCAGTCCCTCGCAATGCGTGCTTCCCAATGCGATCGTGCCCCCGGGGGCCTGGTCAGCGCCGGCTAAAAATCTACTGCAGTATATTCCCCTGCCGAATATCGGCACGAATCTTTTCTCCACCTCCGCATTTCCGGAGACGGTACGGGACGACAAGGCCGGCAGCCGGATTGACGCAAATACGAGATGGGGGCAAATTTCCGGCTACTATTTCGTCGATAACTATACGCTGGATAATCCGTATCCAGGTGCACAGGGCGGAGCGAGCGTACCCGGTTTCGATGCCGTCAGCGAAGGCCAGGCGCAGGAGATTACGCTCGGCGACACGAAGTCCATCGGGGCAACTACGGTGAACGAATTCCGCGTTGGATTTCTACGGAATGTAAACTTCATTGGCGAGCCGCATGGTGGGGTAGGAGTCTCTCTCCAGTCCCAGGGTTTCGTGACCGGCCCGGGTACGGCGGGCATTGTGGTTCAGGCGCCGAAAATCGAGGGCGTAGAAAATATCGTCTTCCCTTCGTTTGTGATGGGCGTTCCGATTACAAATCTACAACAGTGGAATAACACCTTGTATTTCAGCGATGCAGTCTCGAAGGTGATCGGGAATCATACGCTCAAATTCGGCGGACAGTTCCATAACGATCAGGTCAATGAGAATCCGAACGCCACTTTCAATGGGACCTTCTCCGTTCTAGGAACCGAAACCGGCTCTGCGTTCGCTGACTTTCTACTGGGCTTTCCCAGCAACTACACGCAAACCACCGGCCAGCGGTTCTATCTTCGGAACCGGTATGGAGCGGCATTCGTCGAAGATAGCTGGCGAGTGCGGCCCAATCTGACGCTGAATGTCGGCTTGCGCTGGGATCTGATTGAGCCCTGGTCGGAAAAATACAATAACATCCAGACGGTGGTCCCCGGTGAGCAATCGGTTGTATTCCCCAATGCGCCGCTCGGATTGGTGGTCCCCGGCGATCCGGGCATTCCATCCACGCTATCGCCATCGCAGCTTCACAATTTCGCTCCCAGGATTGGCTTGGCGTATTCTCCGGGCTTCGAGAATGGATTTTTGAAAGCGCTTTTTGGGGACGCTGGAAAAAGCAGCATCCGAGCCAGCTTTGGGCAGTTTTATACCGCATTTCCGGGATTGAGCGCAGGCATCATGTATGGGGTTCCTCCGTTCGGCTACAACTATCTGAGTCCGGCGCCGCCGCTCTTTTCTACGCCATTCATTAATGCCGGCGACGGCGTGCAGAATACCGATCCGTACCCGTTTAACTTTCCTCCCCACAACGCGACAGCCCAGCATCCTTACACCGGGTTCAATTTCGCATCGACCATTCCGATCAGCGCGGATCCCTATTTCTATTACCGCAACAGCGTGCCTTACACCGAAAATTATATGTTGTCGATTCAGCGGCAGATTACTAAGGATGCCCTGTTGACGGTCAGCTATGCGGGGAATCAAGGCCATCATCTTCTGGAAACGGTGCCCACCAATCTGGGAAATCCGGCGCTGTGTTTGAGCCTTAGCCAGCCCAGTCAGGTGGCGCCCGGGAGCGGCACCTGCGGGCCGTTCGGTGAAGACGGCACGTATACGTCCGCATCGGGCAAGGTGATCCAAGGAACGCGTTTAACTTTAGGTCCGAACTTCGGGCCTATTACGGCGCAAAAGACCATCGGCAACTCTAACTACAACGCTCTTGAGGCAAGCTTTCGTTTCACGCCCACCCCGCGATCGACGATTCTGCTGGCCTACACTTACTCCAAGTCAATCGATCAAGCCTCGAATATTGGCGAACAAATCAATCCGCTGAATGAGAGCCTCACTCGCGTCATCTCTTCATGGGACATGAAGCACAACTTTGTGGCGACCTATAACTACGCTTTGCCGTTCGATCGGTTCTTCGGCCGCAATCGCCTAACGGATGAGTGGACTCTATCGGGGACAACCCGGTTGAGTACGGGACTTCCGGTAACGCTTTTCGACGATTCGGACAATTCGCTCTTAGGGACTCTGGGCAACGGAGTCAATAATCAATTGCTTGACACGCCGCAGGAGAAGCCAGGTCCGCTCGAGATCAATACGAATCCCCGCAATGGCAGGCCTGAATTCAATACCAGTTTGTTCGGGCCGGAAACACTCGGTCAGTTAGGGAGTGCGGCGCGGCGGTCCTTCTATGGCCCCGGCATCGAGAATTTCGACATGCAAATCAGCAAGTCAGTACGGCTCAATGAATCCAGATCACTGGACATCCGGGTGGAAGCCTTCAACGTATTCAACCACGCCCAGTTTTACGGTCCGGCCTCGGTGGACGGCGTGGTAAACGATTCTAACTTTGGCAATGTGGTCAGCGCTGCCGCTCCACGCTTGGTGCAGGCGGCGGTTAAATTCCACTTCTGAAGTCAACTCGCTGTCGATTCCGAGAGTCCGGGTGAAAATGGACTTGCTCCGCTTGACGGACCCCTTTCCGCTAAGGCTGCGAGGTCGAGAGTTTCAGGATATTGGGTAAATCCCGGTTGCCTTCATGGCAGGCGTATTCAAAGGGAGGATTCAAAACCCGGTTCATGGTTAGTTCGCCCTTCCAGGGCTGTGTGTAAGCAGTAGGATCTTCCACTTCAAAGCGGTAGAGAATGGTATTGGCGTCGAGCAAACTAAAGCGTTCCACAACGTGCATGTTGCGGTCCCAGCCATACATTCCCCCGGCGTCCCCGTAGAAGCCGCCGGCATCGTTGAAGTTGGTGGTTTCGACCACCAGCGTCGCGCCTTCCCAGTGACCGACGGAATCACCGAGCCATTGCCTGACCGTCGATGGCAGATGCGAGCTTCGATCCAGCCGGATGATTCTCGATTCGTGAATCATTTCCGCCTGCACCATGACCGCATCGCCGGTCTGGACGATTTGATAGTTGCTGTTATAGCGATAGGGAATCATGGGCGGCACCGAGGTTGGGAAGAGCAGGCATCGATCCTGAAGGCCCATATCGATCGCCGAGGACGGATTTTGAAGGCGCTTCAAGCGATCCTGTTTAGCGGCAGCCGCTGCGGGGGTGAGGCTGGGAAGCAAGCCGTTGGGAGGATCGGTGATGAGGGAGGTCCGCAGGCTGGGCTGCATCAGCGAACCGGTCTCCAACCGGCTCACCGGATCGTCGTCCGCGCCGCGTGTCTTTTTTAGCACCTGGGCCGCTTGTTCCGGGGTATAGAACGGTTGATTCTTCAGCTTCGCCGGGCGCTCGAGTGGGATGGCGGTCGCGGAACTCCAGGCGCCGCTAAAATCAGGATGCGGCGTTTGCGCGACAGCGCTCAGTGCGGTAGAAAACGCGAGAACCCGGAAGAAGCCCGCTGTGATCCGGCGGCGGCTAGACGGTATGGTATCCACACCCTATTATGCCGCGCACTCAGGGTCGGTCGAAAACGGCCAGCCTTGCAGGATTATTCATTCCTGAGCGAAACCAACGGGTCGACGCGCGCCGCCCTCCGCGCCGGAATCCAGGACGCGACCAGCGCGATGAAGGCCAGGAACAGCGGAAGCCCGGCGAAACTGCCTGCGTCGAACGGTCCCACTTCAAAAAGAAGACTCCCTAGCAATCGCGTCACCCCCAATGCTGCGGCCAGGCCGATGACGATGCCGAGCGCGGTCATCCGCAAACCGTGCCCCACCACTAGCCGCAGAATGTCGCGCGGGTCTGCGCCGAGCGCCATTCGAATCCCGATCTCGCGTGTGCGCTGACTGACGGTGTAGGAGATCACTCCGTACAACCCCACCGCTGCCAAAACCAGGGCGATCAGGGCAAACAGGGCTAGCAGCAGCATCGAAAAGCGCGGTTGTGCCAGGGAACTAGAGATCAGATCGTCCATAGTGCGAACCGCTGAGATGGGTATATCGGCATCTGCCTCCGCAACGGCTGCGCGAAGCGCGGAAGCGGCACGTGCCGGATCACCCGCGGTACGCACCACCACGTTCATGAACAGCGCCGGTTCCTGCACGTTGGGCACATACACTTCGGGTCGAGGCGCGGTCTGTAATTCATCGTGCCGGACGCCGCCGACCACGCCGACGATTTCCAGCAGCACCGAAGCGTCGCGGCCGTAGAGCAAACGTTTCCCAATCGCATCTCCATGCGGAAAGAAGTGTTTCACGAATGGCTCATTGACCAGCACTACGCGCGGCGAGGTCGCCGAATCCTGGGCGCCGAACGAACGGCCCCGCAGCAGCGGAATTCCCATCGTCCGCAAATAGTCACCCTCCACTTTGCGGTAATTGGCGTCATCAGTTTGATTTGGCAAGTACTCCCGGCCTTGCACCCGGAACAGGCGGTCGTTGGGTTGATCGCTCAGCGGAAGTTCGGAGACCGCAGCCGCGGATTCAACTCCGGGCAGCGCGGCCGCACCCTCCAGCAAATGTTGGAGGAAGTCCACGCGCCGCTTTGGGTCTGCATACGTCTTCTGCGGCAACTGTAGCTGAGTGGTCACTAAGTGGTCCGTATGAAATCCGGGGTTTACGTGGACCAGCCGCCAAAAGCTCTTGACCAGCAATCCGGCTGAGACCATCAGAACCAGGGACAGCGTCACCTCCGATACCACCAGCAGGCTTCCCAGCCATTGATTTCGCGTTCCCGAGCCTCGCGTGCCGTCTTTAAGCGAACCCTGCAAATCATCGCTAAATGTCAATTGAAGCGCCGGCGCCAAGCCGAACATCACGCTGGTCAGCAGCCAGACGAATGCGGCGAATGCCAGCACCCGTGCATCCAAGTGGACTTCATTCATCCGCGGGAACTGCGCCGGTCCGAACCGCCGTACTGCGTCGACGGCCCAGGACGCCAGCAGGATCGCCGCCAAGCCTCCGGCGCCGGCCAACAGGAAACTCTCGGTCAGCAACTGGCGAATGATACGGCCGCGCTTCGCACCCAGCGCGGTGCGGATCGCGATTTCGGTTTGCCGCGAGACGCCGCGCGCCAGCAACAAATTCGCGACGTTCGAGCAGGCGATGAGGAGCACCAATCCAACCGCTCCGAGCAGGATCCAGAGCCCGGAGCGAACCGGTCCGACCTTCACGTCTGCGAGCGGCTCCAGACGCACGCTCCAATCCGTGTTTGTGGCCGGATACTTTTCCCCGAGTTCATGCGCGATCGAATCGAGATCAGCCTGCGCCTGTTGTTGTGTGACACCCGGCTTCAGGCGTCCCACCAGTCGCAGAAAGTGACTGTGACCGGTCATCCCCGGGGCCAGCATCGGGGTTGGAATCCAGACCTGGGCGCTCGACATAATGGGGATGTCGGAGGCGAGGACGCCGGCGACAGTCACGCTTTCACCATCCAGCGCCAGCGTCGTTCCCACAATCCTCGCGTCGCCACCGAAGCGCTGCTGCCAATAACTATGGCCCAGAATGACGACTTGCGGAAGAGTGACTTTTTCATCGGCTGCCGTGAAACTGCGGCCGAGCATCGGCCGGATACCGAGCGTGTTAAAGAAGTTTGCCGAAACCATGGCCGTAGTGACCTGCTCGACGCGGGCGTCACCGACCAGATTCGAAGGGCTATCGACGATCGGGATCACCGACAACTGGTCAAATGTCCGGTTCCGATCGCGGTATTCGACGAAGTCGGGCGCGGCGATCCCGGCCTGGTCTCCGAGCCGGGACTTCCCCCAGCCCCACATCAGCCGTTCCGGTTGATCGAACGGCAGCGGCTTAAGCACCACGGCATTCAACACACTGAAGATGGTGGTGTTCGCACCGATTCCCAACGCTAGCGTCACCACGGCGACCAAGGTGAACCCGGCGTCCTTCCGCAGCGTCCGAAGGGCGTAGGAGCAATCCTGGAACAAAGTACCCATGGCCAAACCGGGGTGCACTCCGGTCTCCAGCTTTAACTCATTGTTATTACAACGTCTCATCGGGCGGCCGTTGTCCGAAAATGGGACCGGCGCACCAGTACCGCTCTGTTCAGGAGGTCACGCGGGATCGCGGGGCGGGCTCGTTCTCGCTTTCAATCGCTCCGCTCAAACGCAAAATGTCCGGCTGGCTTTGCAGGTCGCAGAACGCGTCGACGAGTGTGGGGTCAAACTGTTTTTCGCGCTCTTCTTTGATCAGATCGATAGCGGCGGAGATGGACGCGGCGGCCTTGTAGGGACGGGCGTGGGTGATGACGTCGAATACGTCGACTACGCTGACAATGCGGGCTTCGATCGGAATCGCGTGGCCTCGAAGATGATAGTAGCCGGAGCCATCCCATCGTTCGTGATGGTAGAGCGCGATCCGCTCGGCGGTCCGCAGAATTGGAAATTTACTGCCAGACAAGATGATCCGGCCAATATCGGTATGCGCCTTGATATGGATGTATTCCTGGGGCGTGAGCTTGCTGGGCTTCAACAGTATGCCGTCAGGGATGCCGATTTTTCCAATATCGTGTAACGGCGCCGCGCGGTGAATCAGTTCGACATGCTCTGCGGGCAACCCGATGGTGGAGGCTAGCAGCGCGGCCAGTTCGCCCACACGGCGCGTGTGCCGGCCGGTGCAATCGTCGCGATATTCGGCCGCAAGCGCCAGCCGTTCCAGAATTTCGAGCTGCGCTTCTTCAAGCTGCCGCGTCCGCTCCCGCACCTTCTCTTCAAGGGTCTCGTTGTGCGCATGCATCTGAGCGTAGAGCCAGCGGGTTTCGAGCAGATTATAAATACGAAGCAGCGTCTCGGCGCGGTCCAGCGGCTTGGTGATGAAATCCTT
>Ga0206819_10306_pt1 | contig 14356 bp, 11 predicted proteins | sample Alteio_BWOrgCont_87_FD_152855 | JGI IMG/M metagenome (GOLD analysis project Ga0206819, IMG submission 152855) | Enriched cells from forest soil in Barre Woods Harvard Forest LTER site, Petersham, Massachusetts, United States -... | ecosystem: Environmental > Terrestrial > Soil > Temperate forest >... | reverse complement strand
GGACATTGGTTTGCTCGCTTGGTATCCAAACATTAAGAAGGCGAAAGAGTCCAAGCCTGCCGATGACAGCGAGGACGAAACGGCTGTTGGTAGCGATGTGGCGCGGGAAAATAAGGAAAATCGTGAAAGGGAAGAAGCTGCCCAAAAGGAGGCTGAGGAGGCTGTTTCAAGCGGGCCTCCACCGCGACCGACAATAAAATTGCCGGAACGTCGCAAACCTACAAACGATTGAATAATTTTCGGGCGTGGAGGCTTGGAGGCCAAAAACAGTAATTACGCTCATACGCGTAAAGACAACCACGCCCGATATTAACAACTGAAAACAAGCCCTGCCGGTGTTTGAGCACCAACAGGGCGCAACCAAAGGCCAAAGACCTAAAGTTGCGTATCGGTAAGATACAAACGCACATTAAGTCTTTGGCCGTAGAAAGTCGAGCCAAAAATGACAACGTGCCTGTGCTGCGGCGGGGAAACCCGAAAATTCGGTCGCTTCAAAAACATCAATCGTATTGTGCAACGCTTTCAATGCACGCAATGCAATAAAACCTTTTCTGAGTCACAACCGTTAGACGGCGTGCGGACGGAACATGAAAAGGTCGTTCAAATCATCAAACTGTTGGTCGAGGGTGTTGGTGTTCGCGCAACTGCCCGTCTGACTGGTTGCCAACACAAAACCGTGTTGTCTGTGCTGGAAACAGTCGGCCAAAAGTGCGAACGGCTTCACGACAACCTGGTGCGTCACTTGAACGTGGACGCGCTCCAAATTGATGAGTTGTGGAGCCGAGTGGCTTGTTCTCAAAAGCGGGGAAATCAAATTGGAGGTGGCGATGAGATTGGCGACCAATACACATTTTTAGCCGTCTCTGCCCGTGAAAAATTCATCGTTGGCTATCATACCGGCAAACGGAACTTGGAAAACACCGACACTTTTATTGGCGACGTTGCGGAGCGCATTGTTGGCCGTGTCCAGCTCACTACGGATTCTTTCCGGCCATACCAGCAAATCGTGAGGAAACACCTGCTAGGCCGTCTGGACTTCGCCACTATGCAGAAGTTGTATGCCGTGCCATATAACATCAAAGGAGAGGCAGCACGCCGCTACGCGCCAGCACAATGCATGGGTGTAAGGGTCAGGATTCAAGCCGGTGTCCCGCGTAAGGACAGAATCAACACGTCGTATGTTGAACGCTCCAATCTGACTGTGAGACATTTCAACAAACGCTTTGCTCGTTTGGGTTTGGGATATTCGCGGAAGCTCTGCAATCATCGTTTCGCGATTGCGCTGTTCGTGGCCGCATACAACTTTTGCAAGGTTCATTCGACGCTTGGATGCACACCGGCTGTTGGCGTTAAGCTGACAAGTGAAACATGGACAATAGAACGCCTGATTGAAGAAGCGACGAAATCCAACGGCGTTTGCGGTTGACAGCTTCGGCGGCGTCGCTCAGCTTTGGGACGTTAGGCCATGAGACATTTTTATGAACACGAAGGATATTGAACCGAAGAAACGCGATGACCATGTGTTGTCGCTCACCGCATTCATTCTGTTTCTTGCTGGATTATTTTTACCGTTGATTGGCTTGATTTTTATTGGCTGCGGTGCCGTGCTGCTCGCGCTTGTATTTGGTTTGATGTCATGGCGGCGGAGACTTGGTAAGATTGCAGCGATTGGCGCAGGAATGATTTGCGTCATAGGTATTATCAATCTGATACGGTTTTACTGGCGTTGACGACGCCACCTAACATCGTGCGGGAACCAACATCAACAAACTAGGACACCACGACCCGTTTTTTTGTTGTCTTGATATTCTGGTGGCCGTGGGTCAGGTTTGGAACATTAAGCCACATCGTATGCCGCTATCACAAAAGACCAAGAATCGGCTGTTAATACCATTTGCCATCTCACCGATTATGAAATGGTGCGCGGTTCCAGGTATTATTGGGATATTGATGGTGGCATTAGGATTTATTCGGAAGATTGGTTGGTTAAAGGTTGCTGGGTTGGTTCTCGTCGCACCGATGTTTTGGGTATATTTTGTCATCATTTTCATTTATATGCCAATTTTGATTCTCAGCAAAATTCGCAGAAGGAGAAGCCGAGCCAGATAGTTTTATGGAGTTATGGACTAACCTCACGTCGGAGCCAAATTGATTTCAAACTGAGCCACTACTGCTGCGTTCGTTTTATTGCCTTAAGTTTCATCCATGTTTAAGCTGTGTTTCCGAGTCGCAAATACATGCTCAACCAACTGACCATTTCCGAACTCACGGCCAAACTCGCCAAACGCGAGACGTCCGCGCGCGAGATCATGCAGTCCTGCCTCGACCAGATCGCGAAAGTGGACGGCAAGATCCACGCCTTCATCAGTTGCGATAACCAGGACGCGTTGGCGCAGGCGGATGCCGCGGACAAACAACTTTCCGGCGGCGTCACCCATGCGCAAAAGCCCCTGTTGGGTGTTCCCATCGCCATTAAAGACGTTCTGGCGGTAAAAGATCAGCCGCTCAATTGCGCCTCAAAGATTCTCGGCAATTTCACTTCGCCATACGATGCGACCGTTATCGAAAAATTGCGGGCGGCCGGCGCCATCGTTTTTGGCCGTTGCAACATGGACGAATTCGCCATGGGCAGCTCCACCGAAAATTCCGCCTTCGGCGTCACCCGCAATCCGTGGGACACCACGCGCATTCCCGGCGGTTCATCCGGCGGCTCGGCCGCGGCCGTGGCGGCGGATGAATGTATCGCCTCCCTCGGCTCGGACACCGGCGGTTCCATCCGCCAACCCGCGGCCCTGTGCGGCGTTGTGGGCCTCAAGCCAACGTACGGGCGCGTCTCCCGTTACGGCCTCGTGGCCTTCGCTTCCTCCCTAGACCAGATCGGTCCCTTCACCAAAACCGTTTCGGATGCCGCGGCCATCCTCGGCGTCATCGGCGGGCACGATTTGCGTGATTCCACCAGCGTGCCGCAGCCGATTCCAAACTATGCTGCCGGGTTGAACGGTTCCGTCCGCGGCCTGAAACTCGGGTTGCCCATGGAATACATGATCGGCGGCCTGGACGCCGAAGTGAAAGCGGCGATCGATGCCGCTGTGAAAAAATTCTCCAGCCTTGGCGCGGAAATCGTGGAGATTTCCCTCGCGCACACGGATTATGCCGTGGCCACTTATTACATCATCGCCACCGCCGAAGCCTCGGCCAACCTTGCCCGCTTCGACGGCATCCGCTATGGCGCTCGTGTGGACGGGCATGATCTGCTGGAACTTTACGGCAAAACGCGCGGCGCGGGATTCGGCCCGGAGGTCAAGCGCCGCATCATCCTGGGCACCTATGTTTTAAGCAGTGGTTATTACGACGCCTATTATCTGCGTGCCCAGCGCGTCCGCACCTTGATCCGCAATGACTTTCTCAAAGCGTTTGAGACTGTAGATGCCATTATCACGCCCACCACCCCGACCGCCGCCTTCAAAATCGGCGAAAAATCCGACGACCCCTTGCAGATGTATCTGTCCGACATCTTCACCATTTCGTGCAACCTGGCGGGGATTTGTGGTATTAGCATCCCCTGTGGTTTCACCCGCAGCCCGGCATTGCCCATTGGCCTGCAACTGCTTGGCAAACCATTTGGTGAAGAAACACTCTTGCGCATTGCCCATGCCTTCGAGCAAAATAGCAGTTGGCGCTCGCACAGGCCGGAGATCTAAATTTAATCGTTATGATAGGCGTCGGAAAAATCCGGAGAACGGCGTTCTGGATGGGGCTGGTGTTACCAATTTTTGCCCTCTTGGCAACGATCTGGGTGGCCCATGTTGCCAATGGCCAGGTAAGTCTGGCGTTCGCTGCGGTCACGCATACCTACAAAACCATCAATCTCCTCGAAGACGCCCAGGCCCACATTGCCGACGCTGAAACCGGCCAGCGCGGTTATCTTCTGACGGGACGAGCGGACTACTTTGCCTTGTACGACACCGCCGTTGACTCCGCCAACGATGACGTGCAACAATTAAAATCCCTCGTCGCCGGCAATCGGACCGAGGAAAACAATCTCGCCGCGCTCGAAGATCTCATCGCCAAACGTCTGGCTCCAAACTCCGCGGACGCGGCCTTCAAAAAAGACCTGACCGGACAAAATGCCATCGCTCTGACTGACGAGGGCCGTGACACCATGAACCAGGCTCGCGGTATCCTCTTCAAGATGCGCGAAATCGAAACCGACCAACTCGCGATGCGCCAGCAACAGGCTGAATCACGATTCATTTTTGACCAAACCGTCTCCCTCATCTTCGTGGCCGTCACCGCCTTGTCCCTCATCGCGGTCGTCGCCATCGTGTTGCGCCTCGAACACCTTCGCAAAATTGTCACCATCTGCGCCTGGACCGGCCAGGTCAAATATGAAGGTGGATGGGTGCAGATGGAAGAGTACCTGAAAAAACGGTTTGACCTCTCAATTTCCCACGGCCTCTCCCAGGAAGCCGCGGAAAAGATGATGCGGGAAACGAAGCCCTCCCCGGCCAAAACCGCTAAAATTTAGCGCCGCATGCGCAGGTCGCATCGCAGCTTTAGCGACGACGGATTCGCATTAAAAAACTCATCAAAAACCACTTGCGCAACAAGTAACCCTCTGGTTACTTATTGTTATGGCCAAACCTGCCGGAACTGAAAGCGCTCCCGCGCGCAACCCGGAGCGCACCCGCGAGCGCATCCTCGCCGCCGCGCTCAAGGAGTTCTCCGCCAAGGGTTTCGCCGGCGCACGCGTGGATGTCATCGCCCGCCGCGCGACCATCAACAAGCGGATGCTCTACCATTACTTTGGCGACAAGGAAGGCCTGTTCAAGGCCGTCCTGCGGCGGAAAGTCTCCGAACGCCAGGCCTGGGCCGAGACCCTCTCCGGCGATCCGTCGGAAACCCTCGCTTTCTGGTTTGAAGCCGCATGCAAGGACCTGGATTGGGTGCGAATGCTCGAATGGGAGGGCCTCCAGCATAATGGCAAAATCATCGACGAAAAAGAACGCCTCGAGACCGTGGCCCGGGGATTGAGACGCATCCGCCAGCGACAGGAACGCGGACTGCTCTCCAGCGATTTGGATCCGCGCCAGATCATGTTGACCATGCGTTCGCTGACGATGTTTCCGGCGGCCTTCCCGCAATTGACGCGCCTGATCACCGGGCGGGCGCTGCACGACCCCGTCTTCCGGAAGGAACGCTCGGAATTCTTGAGAAAAATTTCGTCGGTGTTGCGCCCGGCACCTGGCAATCGTGTCAAAATCAATGTGCTCGCCCACTCCCCATGAAAAAGACTATTTTCATTCCAGCTGTTTTTCTGGCGCTTTCAGCCGCTCTTTGCGCGAGCGGTTGCTCGAAAAAAAAGACACCGCCCGTCGTCGGCGCTCCCGTCATCGTCGTCACCGCCTCCACCACGAACCTCCCCGTGCTGATCCAGCCTCCCCCGGTCGGACACGTGATGGCCTACTCCACCGTGACCATCCAGTCCCAGATCCAGGGCGTCATCAGCCAGGTTTATTTCAAAGAAGGGCAAGAGGTGAAAAAAGGCGACCATCTCTTCCTCATCGACCCCCGCCCTTCCGAAGCAACCCTCGAACAGGCCCGCGCCAATCTCGTGCGCGACTCCGGCCAGTTGGAATATCAAAAAGCGAACTACGCCCGCGACCTGAAACTTCTCGAGTCTAAAATCGTCGCTCAAGACCAGATCGACACTGACAAAGCCAGCCTCGACGCCTCCATCGGCACCGTCGCCGCGGATGGAGCTGCCATCACCAATGCCCTCCTGAACGTTGGATTTTGTCATATCGATGCCCCGGTGGATGGCGTCGTCGGCGGACTGCAATCCTATGTCGGCAACGTCGCGAACGCGAATAGTACGCTGGTTACTATTAATCAGATCCACCCCATTTATGTGGCGTTCTCCATCCCCGAACAATTCCTGCCCCTGGTAAAACAGGAAATGGCCACCCACACGCTGAAAGTCACTGCCCATTATGAGAATATGACTGGCCCCACGCCTCAAGGCCAATTGACTTTTATCGATAATGGCGTTGACGCCACCACGGGCACCATTCAGCTCCGCGGAACCTTTTTGAACCAAAATTACCCTTTATGGCCCGGCCAATTCGTCACCGTCAACCTCACCCTCTCCGAACTTACCAACGCCGTGGTTGTGCCGAACCTAGCCGTCCAGACCGGCCAAAATGGAGAATTTGTTTACGTCGTCAAATCCAATCAGACGGTCGAGGAACGGCCGGTCACCATCGGCATCGCTTATGGTGATGTGACCGAAATCAAATCAGGCTTGAAGGCCGGGGAAACCGTCGTTACCGACGGGCAACTGCGCCTAGCACCGGGAACACCGGTAAGCATCAAATCCGCCGCCACGGGCAGCACCAATTCCATCCGGTCAAACGTTTCCAGCACAAATTCGACTCCCTAACCCCTTGATCTGAATGAGCGTTCCCGAGCTGTTTATCCGCCGTCCGGTGATGACCACCCTGGTCATGGCGGGCATTCTGCTTTTTGGGATCATCGGCTTTCGCCAACTGCCCGTCAGCGATTTGCCAAGCGTCGATTACCCGACCATCAGCGTCAGCGCCGGTTTGCCCGGCGCCAGCCCCGAGACAATGGCCTCTGCCGTCGCCACGCCGTTGGAAAAACAATTCTCCATCATTCCGGGCATAGACAACATGTCGTCTGTCAGCGCGCAAGGATCGGCGTCAATCACCATCCAATTTTCGCTCGACCGGGACATTGACGCCGCGGCGGAGGACGTGAACGCCGCCATTGCACGCGCGGCCAGGCAATTGCCGCCGGAAATGCCCTCGCCGCCCAGTTACCAGAAAGTCAATCCCGCGGATGCGCCCATCTTGTTCATCGCCATGTCCTCGCCCACCTTGCCGCTCTCAAAGGTGGATGATTACGCGGAAAATTTGCTGTCCGAAGAGATTTCGATGATCAACGGCGTGGCGCAAGTCAGCGTTTTCGGCTCCCAACAATATGCCGTGCGTATCCAGGTAGATCCCAACAAACTCGCAGCCTACGGGCTGGGCATCGACCAGGTCGCCCAGGCCGTGCAACAAGGCAACGTGGACCAGCCGTTGGGCACGCTTTATGGCAAAAGCCAGGCCTTTGTCGTGCAGGCAAATGGCCAGCTTCAAAATGCGGCGGCATTTCGTCCCATGATCGTCGCGTATCGTAATGGGAACCCCGTGCGATTGAATGAACTGGGCAACGTCATGGATAGCGTGCAAAGCGACAAGGTCGCGGCCTGGTACAACGTGGGAACCAACAGCACCCGCGCCATCATCCTGGCTGTTCAGCGGCAACCGGGCGCCAATACAGTGGAAGTCGTTGATAACATTAAAAAAAATGTTGCCGCGATTCCGGCTCGAAGTCCCCGCAGCCGTGCATCTGGACATCCTGTTCGATCGCTCGCAATCCATCCGCGCTTCCGTCTCTGATGTCGAGCATACGCTCTTTCTCGCCATCTGCCTGGTCATCATGGTCATCTTCGTTTTCCTGCGCAACATCTCGGCCACCCTTATCCCCAGTCTGGCTTTGCCCATGTCCATTATCGGCACTTTTGCCGTGATGGCCCTGCTTAATTACAGTCTCGACAACCTGTCTCTCATGGCGTTGACCCTTTGCGTGGGGTTTGTCGTGGACGATGCCATCGTCATGCTCGAAAACATTGTGCGCCACATGGAGAATGGCGAACCGCCAATGGAGGCGGCGTTCAACGGCTCACGTGAAATCGGGTTCACCATCATTTCCATGACCCTCTCATTGACGGCGGTATTTATCCCTGTGCTGTTCATGGGAGGATTGGTTGGCCGGCTGTTGCACGAGTTTGCCGTGACCATCGTCGTGGCTGTGCTCGCTTCGGGCTTTGTCTCCCTGACTTTGACGCCGATGATGTGCAGCCGGTTCGTCCATTCCGAAAAGGAAAAAAAACATGGCAACCTTTACAATATATTTGAGCGATTTTTTGACCGGGTGCGTAATGGCTACGACCGCACTTTGCAGACCACCTTACGCCATCCTTTTGTCACCTTGATGGTCTCCATCGTGGTCCTTCTCGTTACCTTTGTTCTCCTCTATTTCATTCCAAAAGGATTTTTCCCGGATGAAGACACCGGACAGCTCCGGGCGACGACGGAGGCGGCGCAGGACATTTCGTTCGATGCCATGATGCAACACCAAATGGCCGCCGCCAAAATCGTTGCCGCCGATCCCAACGTCGATGGTTTTATGTCCTCCATTGGCGCCGGCGGCTCGTCCCAGACATTAAATCAGGGTCGTATGTTTATGCGGCTGAAAGACCGCCGCAAATTGACCGCCTCCCAAATCATGCAGGAATTGCGCGTGAAGCTTTCTCAGTTGCCTGGCATGAATACATATTTGCAAATTCCTCCAGTCATCCCGATCGGCGGCATGGCCAGCAAATCGCTTTACCAATACAGCTTGCAGGACACCGACGTGAATAAATTGTTCCAGTGGGCGCCGTTGTTGATGGATAAACTCGCAAAAGAACCCGGCTTCCAGGACGTCACCAGTGATCTGTATATCAAAAGCCCCCAGGTCAACGTGGAAATCAATCGCGACAAAGCCGCCGCGCTCGGCGTCACCCCGCAACAGGTGGAAAGCGCGCTCTATGATGCATTTGGTGAAGAGCAGGCTTCCACTATTTACACCGATATCGCCGAATATTGGGTCGTTTTTGAAGTGCAGCCCCAGTACCAACTCGATCCCAATGCCCTATCTCGTCTGTACATCACCAGCTCGGTGAATAACACCAACGGCATGCCGGGCCTGGTTCCTTTGAGCGCCGTGGCCACGATCACCCGCAGCATCGGCCCCGTCAGCATCTCCCACGTCGGGCAATTACCCTCCGTCACCATCTCTTTCAACCTGGCGCCGGGCGTTTCACTCGGTACAGCCGAAACCCGGCTCGACCGGGTGGAAAGCGATATGCACCTGCCGGCAACCATCACGGGCAGTTACCAGGGCACCGCGCAGGTGTTTCAATCTTCGTTTAAAGGCATGTTCTTCCTTCTTATCGCGGCAATTCTCGTCATCTACATCATCCTGGGGATCCTGTATGAAGATTTCATCCACCCCATCACCATTTTGTCCGGACTCCCGTCGGCGGTGCTTGGCGCTTTGCTCACGTTGATGTTGTTTCACATGGAATTGAATTTGTACGGCATGGTGGGCCTCATCATGCTCGTCGGCATCGTTAAGAAAAACGCCATCATGATGATCGACTTCGCCATCGTCGCGCAACGCGAGCATGGCAAGAAAGCGCATGATGCCATTCATGAAGGCTGTATCTTGCGGTTTCGCCCCATCATGATGACGACAATGGCGGCACTCATGGCCACGCTGCCCATCGCACTGGGCCTTGGCTCGGGCGGTGAGGCACGGCGTCCGCTGGGATTGGCCGTCGTCGGCGGCCTAATCGTGTCACAATCCCTCACGCTCTACATTACCCCGGTGATTTACCTCTATTTTGAGAGGCTCAAAGATTGGTTTGCGCGCATCAGAGCAAAGTCTGCTGCTCGACGGACGGGAACTTTACCTGTTTCGTAACTTTAGTGCTATTGCCCGGCCTTCGGTTTGTAGAGTCCCGCCTTGATGAAGGGGTCAAGGTATTTACCGTAACCCGCCGCCTCCATCTTATCGACAGGAATAAACCGCAACGAGGCCGAGTTGATGCAAAAGCGCAAATGAGTCGGCCCCGGGCCATCATCAAATACGTGTCCCAGATGCGAGTCGGCCAGGCTGGAACGGACTTCTGTCCGGTCCATGCCAAACGTATCGTCGGAACGCTCCATAACATTGGTGCCGGACAACGGCTGGGTGAAGCTCGGCCACCCGCAGCCCGAATCAAATTTGTCCAGCGAACTGAAAAGCGGCTGGCCCGAAACCACGTCCACGTAAATCCCCGGCGCATGATTGTCCCAATAATCATTGTGGAACGGCGGTTCCGTGGCGGCCTCCTGCGTCACCGCGTACTGTTCAGAAGTCAGTTGCTTCTTCAGATCGGCAGGAGCGGGTTTCTTAAAATTGTTCAAATCCATAGGCTTCATATCTGCGGGTTGATTGGTTGAAACGGCCGGACCGCCGGCCGGTTGCGCAAAAATCGTATATCGCGCGATCGCCAGAATACCCGCCGTCAGCAACGCTGCCACGGCGATTTTTTTGGCTTTGTCGAGGTTCATGTGCATTTGACGTATTAATCTGCCTCATGTTCAGAATAAATCATCAAATAAATTGCCATTCCGGGAACATCGCCGCCTGGCCGCAGGGTTGGCCCGTCGCGGAAACCAGGTTCCAGACCGTCGCGTGCAGGATCTCAAACCGCCGTCCACTTTTGGAAATGCGAACGCCCGTGTAATGATCAATAAAGCCGCGGCGTGTGACAGCTTCCAGCACCCGCGCGCGTTCCTCGCGATTGGGCATCTCGGCGGTCAACCGGGAGGGCGTATTCGTAAATTCTTCCCAGGACATTTCCCATAGCGCCAATGCCGCCTGATTTCCGTAATTCAGGATGGGGTCAGCCTCGATACCGTGCGAAACGATTACCCATGGCGCTTCAAAGATTTTTTGTGCCAATTCGGTTTCTGAAAAATGCCCCGCCATCAGATCATGCCCGGTGAAATGCCTGAAACTGTTCGCAAGCATTTGCGTGTGCGCGACGACCCAACCAGTTCGCCAGACTTTTTCCATTCGGTTTCCCTGTTAGTGGTACAGATTATATTGGCTGGAAAAGACCGGCCAATCTGTTGTGATTTCGCAGGCCAGCATAAAACAAATAAAGAGGCCGAGCGCCATAAATTTTGCCATCAAACTGCGTCGGCCCAAAAAACGGTCCAGTTGGAAGACGAACACCAACAGGAACGGGATCAACGCACCCAGCATCAAGCGACCTGACGTGAAATAGGGCTCTTTCCGCGATGGGTAAGGGCAACTATGAAAATCATAAATGATGGACAGGAAAGCAAAAAAACAAAACTCTGAGCAGATGCAAACAAGCAACACTCCAAGCATCCGCCTCTGAAACGGAATGATCTTTGCAGAGCGCGCAAAGATGGCCGGCACCACGGCCAGGATAAAACCGATCGATACAAGGACGTAGATCAGATCGGATGGGAAAAAATATAACGGTCTATTGTGCCAGAGACATTCGCCGCGCCAGGAAGTCGTTATTGATCTGAACGTGAACAACCACAAGCCGGAGGGTGTAAAAATCGGATGCGACCACCAGTCGGAAAATGGCTTCACGGTCCAGCCAAAAAAACTGACCTTGGGCCCGGATCCAGTCAGGTCGCCGAAATGGATTTTGCACCACATCATCCACATCGTCATCGGGGACAGCGCCGAAATAAAAAACGATGCGACCGTGCCCCATGATGAAGAAAGTCTTCCGGATTTCCCAAGTTGCCAGACTTTCCATGTAGCCACCGCTAATCCTATCGCGATCAGAGGCACATTGCTCGCCTTCACCAAAAACATGGCCGCCAATGACAGGCCTGCGCCTAATCCGGCCCACGGGCACGGAACCTCCGCCTGCATCCATCGCACAAGAAAGATGAGCGAGAGACCAAAACAGAGCGATGAAAGGACATCGTTATTGATCGAATAGAATGCGGTTTGCGGCAGGAAAGCAAGGATGGCCGGCACGCCGACCTTCACAACAGGCTTTTCCGGAAAAATTTCCCGCGCCACCACATACCCGACCCATACTAGCAACGCGACAAAGATGACATTCAAAAACCGCAACCAGTACAATAAATGGAGTCCCGCCAATCCGATTGCCTTTCCCAAATCCCACCACCCGCCCGCCAGCAGATAATACAATGGCGGTTGTGAGGATTCGTAGTTGAGCTGTTTTTGACATAGGGCCTGGGCTTCGGAAAAAGCTTGTTGCCATTTCTCATCGGATGCCGGCCAGGTCCATTGAGGTGGAAGGTGGCCAACGGATTGATAATAAGCCGGCCCCGCCAAATACTCCGGAGATCGGTAGAGCACGATATCGTGCGCTGCTTCCACTCCAAACGATGTAAAAGCGCGAGGCACCTGGCCTTGCGCATACTTTGTCACCATATCGAAGTGGTATTGTTCATCCACAATGTTGAAAAACGGAAAGGCGGCCGAAAAAATCAGGACGTGGATGGCGGCCAGGAAACATAGCAAACCAATGATTTTACGCTCGTGCGACTCCCCAAAGCCGATGGCATCATTTTGCATTCATCACAGATTAAAAATTAGCCGCTGAAACCACAAGCCCGTGAAGCGCCTTCCGTTCGGTTTCCCTGTCAGTGATACAGATTATATTGGCTGGAAAAGACCGGCCCGTCAGTTGCGATTTCAGAGGCGAGCATTAAAAAAATGAGGAAAAATAGTGTGACAGCTTTTGCCGTCATACTGCGCCGTTTTAAAAAACGGTCCAGTTGGAAAACAAAGAGCAATAGAAATGGAATCAATCCCCCCAGCATCAAACGGCCTGACGTAAAATAGGGCTTGGCACGCGAGGGATAGACACAGTCGTGAAAATCATAAATCACCGAAAGAAAGGCGAAATAAAAATACATCGACAAAATACACGCAAACAATAAAGCCAGAATCCAACGTTTCAATGGCAGCGGATTGTCGGTGCGTCTTAACAAGAGCACCAGTATCATCAGGACCAAAGCAATTGATACGAAAGAGTAAATGAGATCTGCCGGGATAAAGTACAACGCGGTGCCGTGCCATATAAATTCGCCCCGCCAAAATGTCCCGATCAATCGAAAGGTGAACAGCCATAGACCGGAAAATGTGAAAATTGGGTGGGACCACCAATCTGGGAACGCCTTTATCGTCCACCCAAGCAAATGGACCTTTTGCTCTGTTCCCGTCAGGTCTCCAAAATTAATCCTGCACCATGTCATCCATACAATGATGGGAAGCAGTGCTGACGACCATATAGCGATGATGCCTTGCCAGGACGCTGGAATTTTTCCCAATACGGCCAATTGTCTGGTCTTAATAGTAATCGCGGCAAATGAAATAATAAGCAATGGCAGATTGCTGATTTTCACTAAAAACGTCGCGGCGAGGGCAAAGCCGGCAGCCATCCCTGTGTCCGCTCGCGGGACATCCGCTCGCAACCATTTCACAAGGTAAATTAGGGTGGCGCCAAAGCACAGCGGCGCGAGGATATCATTATTAATGGAATAGAAGATGGATTGCGGCAGGAAGGCAAGCAGGGCAGGCGCACCAATTTTTAGGAACAGGTTATCAGGAAAAATCTCCCGTGCCGCTCCATAAGCCGTTAGCACCGATAACGCAATGACGAAGCTATCCAGAAAACGGAGCCAATATAATAATAACCTGCCGCTGAATCCGAACCCCTTGCCCAGATCCCACCATAGCCCTGCAAGGGCATAATATAGGGGCGGCTGTGAAGATTCCCGATTGATTTGGTTCTGCCATTCGGCTCCATATTGAGCTATTGCCTCCTGCAATGGTTTATTTGAAGCCGGCCAAAGCCATCGTGGCGGCAGGGATCCGTACCTTTGAAAGTATTCCGGCCCGGAGAGATATTCCGGCGACCGATACAGGGCGATGTAATGCGCCGCCTCAACTCCAACAGACTCCATCTGTCGGGGGACATGCCCGCTCGCGTATTTTAACACCAGGTCAAAATGATACTCTTCATCCACGTTGTTAAAAAATGGAAAAGCTGCCGAAAAAATAAGAACGTGAAGAGCGGCCAGGAGACACAGCAAATAAACGATCTTATGCTCGCGCGCCCCTGAAATGCCGGTGGCATCTTTTTGCATTCGTGCCAGATTAAAAATCTGCCGGTCAAATCACAAGCCCGCACAATGCTCTAGGGTCTCTTTGATTTCACGCGCGACCGGATGACTTCCGCCTCTTTACGGATGTTGACGAGCGACAGGCGCGTGGCGTGCAGCAGGTTCACGCATCCGCCGACCACTCCGACCACTCCGACGAACCCCAGCGCCAATCCCGAGCCGATCCCGATACGGATCAATAGTTCATGTTCCAGTTCGCCGAATAATGCCCCGAGCAACGTCACCAGGCTGGCCGCCGCGAACGCCCCCAGCGCGATATAGATCCAGCGCAGCGCGTTCAACAGGTAACCGGCCTGTTGTTCAACACGGTTGACCCGGCCGATCAAGGTTGGATCATCAGCGGCCACCGTGGCGGACTCGCGGAAAAGCTCGTGCATCCGGTCGCGCGTGCGAAGCATGCGGTTGATCGTGCTCATCGCCAGCACACTCGCGGCGTTTGTCAAAATCGCCGGCGCGGCGATATAGGTCAGTATCGCAAAGGGATT
>Ga0206819_10304_pt1 | contig 14409 bp, 14 predicted proteins | sample Alteio_BWOrgCont_87_FD_152855 | JGI IMG/M metagenome (GOLD analysis project Ga0206819, IMG submission 152855) | Enriched cells from forest soil in Barre Woods Harvard Forest LTER site, Petersham, Massachusetts, United States -... | ecosystem: Environmental > Terrestrial > Soil > Temperate forest >... | reverse complement strand
CATTTTCGTTTTCATCTTTAAAATCTTCAATCTGCGCCCGGTCCGCCGCCAGTTGTTGATGCAGGCAGAGGCCCAATCCATCGCGCCGGAGCGGTCCGCGCCTGCCGCGTCTCCCTTAACCGCCGCATGAACCGAAGCATCCTCATCGTCCTTTGCGACTTCCTGCTGCTCAGCCTGCTGCTGTTTTCCAGCGTGGATATTAACAAGGCTTCTCTGAACAGCCCAGCCCAGTTGGCGACATCCATAACTCCAGCGACCAACCAAGTCTCCGGCAAGCAGGACCTGGGCGACGTGATGCGTTTGGCGCTGGACGAAGAACGCAAGAACCGTGACCAATTGCTGGGCGAGTTGACGCGCACCCGCGCGGTCGTCAATCAGCAAAGCCAGCAGATCCAGAACACCAAGGAGCAACTGCAAACCAAGGAGCAACAGGCGGCGCAGTTGGCGGAGGAACAAGCGAAGTTGCAGGGCCAGGTTGCCGCCGCGCAAACCAACATCGCCAATCTGAACGAGCAACTGCACGCCACAACAGTCGAAACGGTCATCACCAAGGAACAACGCGCCGTTATGGAAGCCGAGGCGCGCAAGCAGGCGGAAAAAGCCGCCGCGCTGGAAAAACAACTGGCCCAATTGCAGAGCAGCAATCAAGTGATGCAATCCGACCGCAATACGCTACAGAGTCAATTGCAATTGAGCGAGGCGTCCAACCGTTCCGCCATGGCGCAGATGACTCAATTGCAGGAGGAAGTGGATGCCCAGCGCCGTGAAAACGTCCGGCTCTCCGATGGCGTCAAGGCTCTGGCCACCAAGTCATCGGAATTGGCCCGCGAAATTCACGACAGCCGTCCGATGACGCCCAACATGATTTTTGAGGAAATGTCCACCAATCGGGTGATGGCCAGTTTTAACGGAATCAAGCCCGGGTTGTTCGGCGCGGATGCATCCAAAGATAAACAAGCTCAAACCATTCTGGTCACCGAAGGCACCAACATCTTCGCGCTGTGCCACGTGCAAGACACGCCCCTGACTTTGTGGAATCCGGGCACGCAATGGGAAGAACTGAGCGGTTCGCTGACGCGCGGTTCCGCCGCCTTTTCCATCAATTCCCTTTCCTTTTGCCTGATGGACCCGCGGGTCGTGTTGATTCCTGTGCCGACCGCGCAAGCGCGCGCCCTGGCCTGCAAGGTTTATCATCTTTCCAAGGATCCCTATGTATTCCAGGACGCCGTCGTGGTCGGCACGCGCGAAACCTACTATGGTGAATGCAGTTTTCAAATTGATGTGAGCACGCCGCAGTATTTGAAAATGGATCACAATTCGCTTAAGGGATTGTTCGGCAAATTCAACCCGTCGAGCGGCGATTTGGTCTTGAGCAAATCTGGGGAATTATTGGGCGTGATGGCCAACAACAATTATTGCGCGATCATGCGCAATTTCGACACCGCCGCGACCTTCCGCTTTGGCCCCGACAGCCGCAACCAGCCGACCGCCCGAACGCTGGCGAACCTGTACACCTTCGTCTCTGATCTGCCGTTTAAGTTGCAGTAAAGACTAAATCGAAATCAGACGTCACGAGGCCGCTGGATGTTTTTTGGATGGGCGGACTTGGTTCTTTGCCAGGTTGCTAAAGGCTGCTCATTTGGCCGTCGGATTGCAGGGTAGAGGAGCCACTTCAGCGACTCCGACGCAAAGCTCGTTCTGGCCTCGGCCACTCCACCTCTCCCCTCAAGACGAACATTGCTTAAATCCCCAAAATGGGTATTTTGCAAGCATGATCGTAACGGCAACAGAATTGGCCAACGAAAGCAAAAGCATCCTGGACCGCGTCGTGAATGGCGGCGAGGTTGCGGAAATTCAAAGGCATGGCAAGACTATTGCGCTTATCCAGCCGCAAGTAGGTGCGAGGCGTTCTGAAATCGTGCGCTTGTTACGCGGCCGGGGCTTCAACGCCACAGATTCCAAGGCGTTGAAAGCTGCCATGGACCGCAGCTCTGAGGTGGTTGGCTATGCCGGTGGCGATTGATACCAGCGTTTTGATATCTGCGGAGCGGTTGGGTGATTTCGACGCACTGCTGCCGGAAGACGAAGAGGGCCCATACTACATTCCGGCGCTGGCCGCGTCCGAATTTCTCGTCGGAACGCACCCTCCAGTCAGGCAGGACTTGCGGCGGCGGGCCTTGCAGCTTTACCAACATAGATTTCGTGCCTTGGTTTCATCTTTTGGCGAATCAGACGCCGCGCAATTGGCCATTCTGATTTCCGAACTCAAAGCCAAAGGTCAACAGATGAAGTTTTTTGACGCGGCCATTGCAGCGACTGTGCTCGCGCGCGGTGATAAATTGCTTGTGCTGGACGGCGATTTTGACCGGCTAAAGGATCGAATTCAACTATTGCGGCCTCGATTATAAGTTTGGCGAGCGTTCACACAGTTTTCGCACAATGTAAGGACTGCCCAACGCTAAACTCCAACGCCGAAACCTCACCCCATCGCCATGGCCGCGCTGCTGATTTCCAGCAACTCCTTGGTGATGTTGGCCTGGCGGAGTTTGTTGTATTCCAGCGTCAGGTCTTTGATGAATTGCTTGGCGTTGTCAGTCGCGTTCTTCATGGCCACCATGCGGGCGCTGTGCTCGCTGGCTTTGGCTTCGAGAAGGATTTGATAGACTTGGAAATTCCCGGCGTGCGGCAGCAGGGCGGACAGCACTTGCTCCTGGCTTGGTTCGTAGAGAAATTCACCTCCGCCCGATGGGGCCGGAATGGGAACCTCCGGCTTGACTCCAATGCCGGCGGTGACCGGCTTGATTTCGGCAATGGGCAGCAACACGCGCGCGTCGGGCTTTTGGTTCAAGGTGGAAATGAATTGCGTGTAAAGTATATCCACCTGGCCGACTTCCCCTTTCAGGAAAAGGTCTTGCGCAAATTTCGAGATGGCGCGCGCTTCCTCGAACAACGGAGCGTCCTTGTAGGTGAATTCCGCCGCCAGCTTGCGCTTGGTGCGGGCCAAAAATTGCGAGGCCTTGCGCCCGGCGGAAATGAAAATGGTTTCCGGACCGAACTTGGCCGCTTCCCGCATCAAATTGCTGTTGAGGCTGCCGCAGAGGCCCTTGTCGGTGCTGACCAAGATGACGCAGCGGACCGGGTTTTCGCGAACTTGCAGAAACGGATGGCTAAAATCCTTCGATTCCGCCACCAACGCGCCCAGCACCTTGTTCATCAAGTTCGCATAGGGGCGCCCGGCCAGCGCGGCCTGCTGCGCCTTGCGCATCTTGGAGGCGGCCACCATCTGCATCGCCTTGGTGATCTGGGCGGTGTTCTTGACCGACTTGATGCGCCGGCGAATGTCGCGTGTGCTGGGCATGGCCGGTTAGCGATAGGTTTGCTTGAATTCCGTCACGGCCGCCTTCAATTCGGCCGTCAGCGCGTCGCTGAACGCCTTTTCGGCGCGGATTTTGTCCATCAACGCCGTCTTCCGGCTTGTCAAGTATTCCGTTAATTTCGCCTGGAAGTCCTTGATTTTCTCCACCGGCACGTCGTCCAGCAAACTGTTCTGCACCGTCCAGAGCACGGCGGCCTGGACTTCGACAGGCATCGGGTTGTATTGCGGCTGCTTGAATACTTCGACGATGCGTTTGCCCCGCTCCAATTGCGCCTGCGTCTTCGCGTCAAGGTCCGAGCCGAATTGGGCAAAGGCGGCCAATTCGCGGAACTGGGCCAGCTCCAATTTCACGCGTCCGGCCACTTGCTTCATCGCCTTGATTTGCGCGGCGGAACCGACGCGCGAAACCGAGAGACCGACCGAAATGGCCGGGCGAATGCCCTGATAGAACAAATCCGTTTCCAGATAAATCTGGCCGTCGGTGATGGAAATGACGTTGGTCGGAATGTAAGCCGAAACGTCGCCCGCCTGCGTCTCGATGATGGGCAGGGCCGTCAGCGAACCGTTGCCGTACTTCTCGCTCACGCGCGCCGAACGTTCCAGCAAACGGCTGTGCAAATAGAAAACGTCGCCCGGGTAGGCCTCGCGGCCCGAGGGGCGCTTGAGCACCAGCGAAACCTGGCGGTAAGCGACCGCGTGTTTGGAAAGATCGTCGTAAATGATCAAGGCATCCATGCCGTTATCCATGAACCACTCGCCCATGGCGGCGCCGGAGAAGGGCGCCAGATATTGATTGGTCGCGGAATCGGACGCGCTGGCATTGACGATAATCGTGTAAGGCATCGCGCCGGCTTCCTCCAACACGGCGATGACCCGCGCCACGTTGGATTGCTTCTGGCCGACGGCCACGTAAATGCAATAAAGCGGGCGATAGCTGGTGTCCTTGGCCGTTTCCGCCGCGCGGTTCTGGCGCGCCTGGCTGATGATGGTATCCACGCCAATGGTGGTCTTACCGGTGGAGCGGTCGCCGATGATCAATTCGCGCTGGCCGCGGCCGATCGGAATCATCGCGTCCACCGCCATGATGCCGGTCTGCACCGGCTGGCTGACGGATTTGCGCTTGATGATGCCGGGAGCGATTTTTTCGACGGGATAAAAAGTTTGCGTGCTGACCGGGCCTTTGCCGTCAACCGGCTGGCCCAGCGCGTTGACCACGCGTCCCAGAAGCGCTTTTCCAACTGGCACCTGGAGCAGTTTGCCGGTGGTGCGAACCTCCCGGCCTTCCTTGATCGCCGTGTAATCGCCCAGGATGATGGCGCCGACTTCCGTTTCCTCCAGGTTCAACGCCAGGCCGACCACGCCGTCGCCGAAGTCAAGCATTTCGTTGAGCATGGCGTCCGAAAGGCCCTCGATCTTGGCCACGCCGTCGCCGATTTCGCGGACGGTGCCGACGTTTTGCCGGGTGACGCCCGTCTTCAAGCCCGAAATCTGGGCTTCAATATCTTGCAACAATGTACTCATAAAATGGAAATTAGGAATTAGGAATTAAGAATCATTAATTCCGGGTCTTGCTTAAGATCGTAACAAAGGAATAGGTGCGAGCTTTCAAATCGCGCTTCGCTTGGTCTTTCATTTCTCATGCCGAAATTCTTAATTTTTAATTTTGACTTCTTAATTGTTCCAAGCGTCCTTGCACGCTGCCGTTATAAACATCGCCGCCCACCTGGATGCGGACGCCGCCAATCAAGGCGGAGTTTTGGGTAAAATGAAAATCCAGGCCCCGTCCGTATTGCCGGGTCAAATCGCTTTGAATTTCCGCCTGCACTTGCGGCGAGAGAGCGGTCGCGCTTTCAATGCTCGCGGTGCGCCGGGCGACTTCCAGCCGCAGGAGCCGCTTAAAATGGGAAAGGATGGCGACATAACCACGCGGCTTGGTCTGAATTACGGCGGTCACGGCCTGGCGCGCGCGGTTTTCATCCAATGCCTCCTGCACCATGCAACTGCGGAATAATTCCCGAGCGTCGCGGCGGGCTTGTTTGGAGATTTTCATCCTGGTGGATTATTCCATTACGCAGCCAATTGCCGGCGCGTTTCCTCGGCCAACCGCTGCTGATCTTCCGCCGTGAGGACTTTGCCTGTCACTAAGCCCGTCGTGTGCACCACCAGCGTGACGACTTCGCGCTTGAGATCCGTCAACATTCTTTGACGTTCCAACGCGGCGGCCTCTTTGGCTTTGGTCACAATTTGCTCGGCTTGGGCGATGGCTTTCTGCGTCTCCTGTTCCTGCACGCGGGCGGCGGCGGCGCGGGCCTCCTCGATGAGCTTGTTGGCCTGGGCGTTGGCTTTTTCTAAAACTTCCCTTTGCATGGCCTCGGTGCGGGCCAGTTCCGTTTTGATCTTGTCGGCGTTGGCCAGGCCATCGGCGATGCGCTGGCGGCGTTCTTCCAAGACGGTCAGGATGGGTTTGTAGGCAAACTTGGTGAGAAGGCCGGCCACAATGGCAAAGCTAATGCACTGGGCGATGAAATGCGGCAGGTCCAGCCCGAAGGTTTGGGCGATGTCGGCGCCTTTGCTGCCCAAATCGCTGGCGATGCCGCCAAAGAAAATCAAGTGCGTCATAAAATTATTTTGAAAGGTCTGGCGCGGAGCCGCAGCCCCGCGCCAGCCAAGCTATTACTTCACCAGGAAGAGCGCGTAGAAGACAATGGCTTCCGAAAAAGCCATGCCGATCAGACCAATCGTGATGATCTTGCCGAACGCGCCGGGATTGCGTCCCACCGCTTCGGAAGCTTTCATGCCGACGAGTCCCACGCCAATGGCCGAACCCAAACCGGCCAAACCAACGTGAACACTGCCGCTCATTTCTGCCAACATAGGCGTTACCATAACTACCTTTCTTTGCTTGTTTTTTGTCCGGCGGCTCCCGCAATTGAATACGGTCAAACCGCCGAAATTAAAAAATTCTCAGTGGTGCTTCTTTGCATGAGCATCCTCGTCGTGCATGCAAATGACGCTCGTAAAACCGGCCGTCAACAACATGAACACGACGGCCTGCACCAATCCCACCATTAACTCCATCAAATAAAACGGCACCGGCAGCAACACGCTGAAAACTGCCTTGGCCCAAGGCGGGTTCTGAATGACATGCGACATCGCATCCAGCAGGTTCTCGCCCGCGAAAATGTTGCCGAAAAGACGGAAGCTGAGTGAAATCGGACGGAACGCGATGGACACCACCTCGATCAGCCCCACTGCGAAAAAGACCACGATCATCGCGTATTTCATCACGCCCTGGCTGTCGCCCTTGGGGCCGAAAATATGGAGGACAAAGCCCACGATGCCATTGGATTGCAGTGCCCAAAAAAGCCACAACAGCATGAAAAGGGAAGCCATGGCGAAGGTCATGTTCAAATCGGCATTGCCGCCACGAAACAACGGCGTGGTCAGCTTAAATCCTTCCGGCGTGGCGTGGCCCCAGCCAACGGTGCCCACCCCCGGAATCAACCCGCACCAATTGGTAAAGCAAATGAAAATGAAAATCGTGGCAAAAAACCAGAAGGTCTTCTTAATCAGGTCGGCCCCCACAATTTCCTCCAGGAAATCATGCAATCCTTCCACCAGGAACTCCCAGAAGTTTTGCGCGCTGTCCGGCACGTCCTTCATTTTGCGGGTCGCGTATTGGGCAAAGAGAATGATGGCAATGGCCACGATCCACGTCACCAGCATTGAGTTCGAGATATGAAGGTAGCCGTAGCTAAAAACATCCGGCGCGGCGGAAGGCAGGCCTTCCTTCTCCGGCTCGGCCTTGGCAACAGCAGCGGCGGGCGCCTCGGCGGCACCAGCCTGGGCCAGCATCGGGGCCAGCGGAAAACCCGCCAGCAAGAACCACAATAATGTAAATTTAATCAATCGCATTGGACAAACATGCAAACGTCAAATACGTAAAGGCACCCCATCCCCGGCGCTGCAAACAGCCTTCCGGCGAAAGAGGGACGAAAATGCCTCATCGTGAAATTTTTCACAAGCGTTTTTTTTGAGAAAATAAAGCCGGGGGCGCGTATCCGGTTTTGGCAGGGACGGTTAGTCATCCTGCTTTCTTCTGCTCAACGGCCTTGAGCCTTCCCATTCCTTGAGCCAATTTGGCTCATTTTGACCACTTGGAGGTGGTTTTGCCACAGTTCACGCGAAAATGCTTAAGGCTTTAGTAGCCTTTAGTAGCCTTTAGTAGCTTTGATTTGGTGCTGCTATCGGATGCCATTTTTTTGACTTTTTGAGCCTTTTTACGCGCCTGCCCGCGCGCGAGCGTCCAGCCAACAATTTGTTCACTTGCCAGCCCATAATTTGTTCATTTGTGCAGACGACCTTCTGTCGAAGCCCTTCGCCGGAACAATTCAGATGTGTGATAAGGCTCGCCCTCACCCTGGCCCTCTCCCCCTGGGAGAGGGAATCTTCTTCGACCGCTGTGGAGAAGGTCGCCGGAGGGTGATCTTGTCCCATCGCGGAAAACAAATCTCCCTCTCCTCGGAGGAGAGGGCCGGGGTGAGGACGGATGTTCTCCCCCAACTGAATTTATCCGGCTTAGGACGCGTGAAATTCACGCATCCGCCCGACCATCGCTCGATTTGTACACGGCAAGGACTGGCCCGCTCGCCTTTTTCTGCGCCTGACCACTAACCACTTTTTTCCCCGATGTCAAAGAACACGCGCCAGCTTGCCCTTTTTGGGGCACCGGCGCTCCACCATGCACTCATACCACATTTTTGTGGTAACACAAGCAACCATTTCTACCTAGACAAGATTTGCGCCCGTCCGAAATTTTGAGATATAAAACGTTGCCTTCTCTTCGGGCGATGACTTACTCTGGTTGCAAGCTGATTTGTCGCAACCAATGACCTCAAAAAGCCGTTTGGCTGCTTTTTGGCATCGCGCGGGCGCCTTCTGCCTCTTGTTTGCCATGGCGCGCATGGCCTGCCCCCAAACGCCGCCGCTTTTGCTCGCCTCTCCCGTCAGCCAGCACAGTTATCCCGGAGCCAGCTTGGAATTCAGCGTGTCGGCGGGCGGCATGACCCCGCTGCTCTTTCAATGGCTCAAGAATGGGACTAATCTTATTGACGGCGGGGAGGTCGCAGGCTCCTCGACCCCGACGCTGAGCCTCGGTCCGGTTTCCGCAAACGACGCGGGTCTATACTTGGTTGTGGTGAGCAATTCGCTCGCGTCAGTCACCAGCTCCATAGCCGCGCTGACCATCGGCGCGCCCGGGACGCCGATCTCGGTTTTGGGCTTCAATCGGGATGTTGTGGTGCCCAATTCTGCCAGGACCAATGACCTAGACACTTTTGACTACGCGCAGCCATTCGACCTTGCGTCCCCGGATGATCTCGCATTGTACGAGCAGAATTTGAATGGCCTGAGCAATCCCGGATTCACCAAAAGCTCCCTGGGCTTGCCGGCCAGCGGCTCTTTTGTGAGCCTGACGGACGGGGCGACTGTTTTCCAATTTGCGCCTTATTCATCCAACAATGTCTTATATTTGACGCCCAGCGCACCCTCCGGCTCGCTGCAACTTTCCACTCCGGCCGCCTTCGATTCATTGAGCATCCTCGCGGCCTCGGCCAATGGGGGAGGCAATGGTTCGTGCGTCCTGGAATTCACCGATGGCAGCAGCAGTCAGCCGCTGGCCTTCCAGGCACCTGATTGGCTCACCATGACAACGGGCGCCCTGACGCATTTTGGAAGTATCGACTGCGGATTTTACGACGCCTTTTACACCGAGGATTACGCGGGGTCGATGCCGAATCTTTATCAAACCACCATCAGTCTGGATGCCTTGGGCCTCAACGAAAAGCCGCTGGCCGCCGTGAAATTCACCATGCCCAATGAGGCGACCACCAACTCCAGCGCTGCCACCGGCATCTTCGCGTTAAGCGGCACGGCCTCGGTTGCTTTGCAAAATGGGTCCTCCGGCGGCCTCAATTTAAGTTTTCCCACTGTCGGCAACCAGAGTTACACCATCGAGCAAACCACCAACCTAAGCAGCGGCGCGTGGCAGATTTATCAGCACGTCAGCGGCAATGGCCAACCCGTCCAGCTCTCCGTGCCGCTGGCCAACCGCCAGCAATTCTTTCGCGTTACTCAGCCTTGAAGTGCGCGTTTGCGGTTATTTGCGGCTGCCCCTTGCCATTGGCCGGGCGGCCCATTATTGTCTGCGCGCTATGGCTCAAATTAAACCGTTCGCCGCTTTGCGTCCCAAGCCGTTGCTCGCTCCGAAGATCTGCGAGCTGCCTTATGACGTCATGTCTTCCGCCGAAGCCCGCGAGATCGCGCACGGTAATCCTCTGAGTTTTCTACATGTCAGCAAGCCGGAAATTGATCTGCCCGAGGACACCGATGTTTACGACGCCAAGGTTTATGCCAAAGGCCGGGAGAACTTCTCCCGCATGATGGCCGAAGGCTCTCTGCAAAAGGACGACAAGCCTTGCTTCTATTTCTATCGCCAGATTATGGGCCAACACTCTCAGACCGGCCTGGTCGCGGTCGCGAGTTGCCAGGATTACCTCGACGGTATCATCAAAAAGCACGAATTCACCCGGCCCGACAAGGAGGACGACCGCGTGCGGCACATGGAAGCGCTCGATTCCCAAACCGGTCCCGTTTTCCTGGTCTATCGCGCCGTTCCAAAATTGGAGGAACTGGCCGCCACTCACAAAGAGCAACCGCCCGAAATTGATTTCACCGCCGCTGACGGCATCCGCCATTCCTCATGGACCGTGCGCGACCCGGCTGTCCTGGCGGAGATCAGCGCGGCCTTTGCGGCCATGCCTTCCCTGTATATTGCCGACGGCCATCATCGCAGCGCGGCGGCGGCGCGCGTTTATCAATCCCGCCACGGTGCAGGCGGAAGCGCCTGGTTTTTGAGCGTGATCTTTCCGCACACTCAATTGCGAATCCTGCCCTACAATCGCGTCCTGAAGAATTTGCCCGGTCAGAGCAGCGGCCAATTGCTGAAAAAACTCGAGTCCATTTTTCAAATCACCCCGGGCGGCACGGGCCAGCCGGCGGCCAAGCACGAATTGGGTTTGTTCGTGAAGGGCCAATGGCATTCGTTGCGTTTCCGTCCCGAGATCGCGGGGCGACAGACCGCACTTGACGGCCTGGACGTTTCCCTGTTGCAGAAGCATGTCCTGGGGCCGATTTTCGGCATTGACGATCCGCGCACCAGCAAGGGCATTCAATTTGTCGGCGGCATTCGCGGCCCGGCGGAGCTGGAAAAACTTGTCAACAGCAAAGAATTTGCCGGCGCGTTTTCCATGTACCCGACCGGCCTGGAGGACCTGATGGCCATCGCCGACGCGGGCGGCATCATGCCGCCCAAGAGCACGTGGTTTGAACCCAAACTGCGCGACGCGATGTTTTGCCATTTGATTTGATGGCAAGATTCACGCAGACGCAACATGCGTGTTGTAGAAGTCGTGCGAAAGGGCGGCGAAGGGAGATGTCAGATTTCAGTATTGGCCCGCTTTTCGCAGCTCTTCTCGAACGCGAATGCGCGAAGGGTTGTTGAATTGGAGCAATTCCGCCGTTGCGCGCCCGACTGGCGTTCGACCAACGATGCGTGCTCCTTCGAGGCAAAAATGCACCAGCCAAATATCACGCCGCGGGTTGAAAAGCTGAACGATCTCGCCCGTGTCGGGATCCACGGAGGAAATGTTAGGGCCTTTCCGCCGGTTGCAGTCGAAACAGGCGAGGGCAAGATTTTCCATGACCGTGGGCCCACGGTGCTGGGTGGCAATCACATGATCTGGTTCGTGCGCCACCAGGAGAGCTTCCGGAAGCAGGCCGTATTCGCAATGGTTTTTGGCTCGGGCTCGGACTTGATTGCGCAGAACGTCTGAGATTTGGCTCATGAGGCCGATGGGAGATGCTGCCAGGCTCGGGCCTTGATGAGCGCAAAGAGATGGTTTAAGGATTCCACCGCATTGAGCTCGCTCTCCTCATCGGCATTGAGCGTCCCGGCCCGGCTCTTGTCCAGCAAATCGCGAACCCGGCTTTGGGAGTTTTGCGATACCTGAAACGCGACAATTTCTTCCGGCTGCGGACCGCGTCCGAGAAACTCGATCAACTCATCCACCACCGCCAATTTGGGCGCCAGCGTGATAAAGCGCGCGAGCAGACGTTGCATTCCCTCGCGGTCCATCCCCAACCGGCTGGCCTGATCGTCTGGAATTTCGATCGTCAATTGCATTTTACAAAACATACGATTCCACCGTAATAGGGTCAACCGGAATAGAGCGCTTCTGCGAGGACTTCTGCCAAATGGCGCGGGTGATGCGCGGAGAGGTGTTCGATTTGGTGGCGGCAACTGGTGCCGGAGGCGGCGACCAGCGTCCCGGCCGGTTGCGCGGCGATTTTCGCTAGCAGCGGCTCGGCGATTTTGAGCGAGAGTTCGTACTTGCTCTCCAGCGCGCCGAACGCCCCGGCCATGCCGCAGCAACCGGTGTCCAGCAACTTCGCTGAACGGCCAGGCAGCCGCTCCACCAGGCGCTTCATAAATCCTGCGTCCAGCAGCGACTTGGCGTGGCAATGGGCGTGAATGGCGACGTTTTGAGTTTTCATTTGAAACCGGATGGCGCCTGGCTCACGGGATAGCAGATTCTCCACGAACGACTCAAACAAATGGCAGCGCGCTTTGATTTTCTCCGCCCCAGGCAATTTCAATTCAAGATAATCCTCCGCGAACATCGAGTAGCATGAAGGTTCGAGGAACAGAATCGGCGCGTTGGGTTCGGTTGTTGTCAACAATTGCAAGTTGTGCCGGCCCAGGGCCGCCGCCTGCTCCAGGCAGCCCTGGCTAAAGGCTGGACGACCGCAGCATTTTCTTCCCGCCGCCAGCGTCACCGCGAATCCGGCCGCCTCCAGCACCGCGACCGCCGCCCGGCCAATGTGCGGCTCGTGATAACGGACGAACGTGTCGTCCCAGAGAATCACCCTCCCACGCGCGCCGTTCGTGTTTGGCCCGCGTCGCGCAAACCAACGGTCGAATCGTTCCGCCGCGTAGGGCGGCAGCGGGCGTTGCGGGGCGACGCCCAACATTTTACCCATCATTCGCCGCAAAAATCGCGATTGCAAAACGCGATTCGCCACGCCCGGCAGCAGGCAGCCTATCCGTCCCATTCTGTCAACTGAACTAAACAACCGTTCCCGCGCGGAGATGCCGTCCCGCTGATGCCGCCCGTGCAAAATTTCCGCCTTGAGCAGGGCGAGATTGACGTTGGACGGACACTCGGAGGTGCAGGCTTTGCAGGATAGGCAATTGCTCAGGGCCGCCTCCATCTCCGCGGAACGGAGCGGATCGGCCACGCCGCGCAATTCCAGCGCCGCGCGAATCGCATTGGCCCGGCCGCGGGTGGACATGATTTCCTCGCCCGTGGCTGCGAACGTCGGGCACATCGTCGGCGTGTCTTTGCGGCAGCCGCCGCAACCGTTGCACTGTTCCAGATTCGCGGTAAACGAGCCGTCCTTGGCCGCGAAGGCCAACACTGGCGCAAACGGGAGGGCCAGCGCGCGACCCGGTTCCAAGCGTAGATGCGTGTCAATTTTCCAGCGGCCGTCGGGGATGATTTTGCCCGGATTGAAGAGGCCCGCAGGGTCAAATATAGTTTTGATCTCGCGCATCAGGCCCAGCAGGCGCGGCCCCACCTGGCCTTCCATGTATTCAGTGCGCGCGATACCCACGCCATGCTCAGCTGCCAGCGAACCTTTGAATTGCCGCACCAACGCCGCGACCTCATCGGCCACCTCCCGGAATTTTTTCAAGTCCCCCGCATGATGAAGGTCCAGCACGGGCCGGACGTGCAGCAGGCCGGAGGCGGCGTGGCCGTAGAAACAAGCCTCCAACTTTCGCGCCCGCAAAACCTTGTAAAGTCCGTCCACGTATTCCGGGAGCTGGCGCGGGTGAACGGCCGTGTCCTCAATGGCCGTGACCGGCTTGGCCGCGCCTTTGCATCCTGTCAACAATGATAAACCCGCTTTGCGCATGCTCCAGACCTGCGCCATCGGCGCCGCTTCCCGTAGTAGGAGCGTGCGAAGCCCGAGCCGTTTGTTGGCCAAAGCCTGGAGCCGCTCTCCGTCGTCGTCGAAAAATTCGGCCAGCAAAATCGCTTCGCAGGGCCGGGTGTCCAGTTCCAGCAAATCGCGCGCAGCCTTGAATTGCAATTGGTCGCGCGTCTGGTCGAACAGAATTCGATCCATGTGCTCGATGGCCGCGGGATGGAGATCGAGCAATTCGACCGTCGCTTGCATCGCTTCAGTCACCGACGCGAAGAAGATCAGCCCGAGCGTCTTGCGCTTCGGCAATGGAACAATCTTCAATTCAGCAGAGAGAATGGCCGCCAGCGTCCCTTCGCTGCCGGCCAGCAAATGGCTGGCGTTGGCCCCGCGCAGATAGCGGTCCACTCCGTAGCCCGGCCAGCGTTTGAGCAACGTAGATGGCATTCTGCTTTCAATTTCTTCGGCCGCTGCGCCGACCAGCCGCGACAATTCTGTTTTGGGTTCACGTCCCAGCGTTTCGATCCGCCCATCCGACAGCACTACTTCCGAAGAGCGGACATGATCGGCCGTGCAGCCATAAACCGGGACGTGCGCGCCGGAAGAATTGTTGGCGATCATGCCGCCAATGGTCGCCCGCGAACTGGTCGCCACATCCGGTCCGAAGCAAAATCCATGCGGCTTGAGAAAAGTGTTCAATTGATCGAGCACCACGCCCGCGCCAGCTCGAACGCTCTGCTTCTCCAGATTTAGCTCGGTGATTTGCCGGTTGAAGCGCGCAAACTCGATGATCAATCCGTCGCCGAGGGCGCCGCCAACCAACCCGCTGCCCGCGCCTCGCGGAATAAGCGCCACGCCGCCCTCAGCCGCCGCCCGAACCGCTGCCGATGCCTGCGCCGCGCCGCGCGGAAAGGCCACCGCCGCTGGTTCGACCTGGTAAATGGAAGCGTCCGTGGCGTAAAGCTGGCGGGTCAGATTGTCGAAGGCGA
>Ga0206819_10302_pt1 | contig 14442 bp, 11 predicted proteins | sample Alteio_BWOrgCont_87_FD_152855 | JGI IMG/M metagenome (GOLD analysis project Ga0206819, IMG submission 152855) | Enriched cells from forest soil in Barre Woods Harvard Forest LTER site, Petersham, Massachusetts, United States -... | ecosystem: Environmental > Terrestrial > Soil > Temperate forest >... | reverse complement strand
CATCCCGGCTGGGAGCCCAACCGCCCCGAAGCCGACTCGAATAAAACCTGCATGGTCCTCGTCAACCACGAAGATCAACCAAGAGTCGAATGGTACGGGGTCGCCAACCGCCCTCCCACCGACATCCTCATGGGCGTCATGGAGTTCGACCATGCACCCTCCCGGGATATCGACGATTTGCAGTGAAGACTCGAACTACGGCCAGAAGATTCTAGGCGTCGAAGCCAAGAACCCGTTTATGCCCTGAGGCGATGGCACATGGTTTCGAGCCTCGGAGGGGCGATCAGAGCATAGCCGTGGGTAAGCGACTCGTCCGCCGAAGCGAAGCGGAGGGGGAGCGCAGCCCACGGATCCCCAGGCAGATCCCACGTCCCCGAAGGGGGCGAAGAACCCAACGAAACGCAGTGAACGTGGCGTCTGGTTCGATTAGCTTCCGTACGCTCTCAACTACCAGGAGTTGCAGCCGGGCGCGCAGCACCGGAAACCCAGGCAACGGCCGCGGACTTCCGGAGGGCGCCCCCTCCGATAGCTGGGCTCGGAAAGCCTCGCCGGGCCAACCCAGCTTCCGCCGCGCTCGCTTCGGATTCCGCTTGGAGTTCGGTTTTCTGGGTCCGCCAAAACCGCCTCCGGCCGCCGATAGAAGTCGGGCACATACCAGTCACGACACCATTGCCAGACGTTTCCCGACATGTGATGCAGCCCGAATGGCGACATGCCCAGACGCTCGGAGACGCGGGAAACGGGCAGGGTATCGGCTTGGTAACTTGTGCCGGCAACGTGCCGGGCGACCCTCGCCGATTCGTCCACGACCGTTCCTGCCGCATACTCCCACTGCGCCTCGGACGGCAGGAAACTAAACTCCCATTCGGGAGGAGGCGGCGCGAAATCGCTTTCACTTTCCGCCACCGGCCCGTCGCGATGGTAGTAGCGCGAGTCGCAGCGATGTGCCCACAAGGAATAGGCGTTTGCCCCAAACCAGGAGACAAGGATCATCGGCTGCTGCTCAGTCCCTTGGACTGGCAACCAGCCGCGACGTCCCTTGATGAGAGAGAACTGATTCGCGCGATTATCCTTCCCGTCCGCCCCACACCATTCAGCGATTACGTGCGTCGGAACCGGGCCGATCGAATTTAGAAACCGCGCATAGGCAGCATTTGAAACCGGCTCCGCGTCCATTAGAAACGCGCTCAACGCTGCGGAGTGTGCCGGTAGCTGATCGGCCGGCGCGTCGAGAGCGTCCGAACCCAAAGTTGCCAGTCCCGCGGGAATGAGAACACATCGCATTCCGTCCGAAGTCCGTCGATATTCTGAATATCCCTCGCGATTAAGTCCCAACGATTCAAACAGGGGTCCGGTGGACCCCTTATCCCCTTCCGGCCCCAGTTGCGTAAACGGCGCCTCCTCCGCAAGGGGCAACTCCGGACGTTTGCCCAGCCACTCGTCGCGCTCCGGCTTTCCCGTACCCCAAAGCTCGATCACGAGCATCGCGATGCCATAAATCGTGGAAGGCGCCTTAGTGAAGAACTCCTTGATCGTTTCGTCCGAAATATCGATCTCAAACTCATCCTCCAACGCCATGATGAATCCTAGCAGCGCCAGGCTGTCCATGCCGAGATCCTCTAGCAGCCGAGAATCGACCGTAATCCGATCGAAACCGATCCCCGTTTCGCGCGAAGCTACCAACCTCACGCGCCATACAATCTCCCATTCGCCAGGTAACAGTGGAGTCTTTTCTATGTTCCCAATATGCCATACAACAAGCTCCCGGCCCGTCGCGGAGAGGATTGTTTCGACACGTGGAGGATAATGAACAGACGTGTCGGACATCAAGCCGCCGCCTCGATATGTCAGTTACCCCCGCAACAGCGAGTTCGGGGTGAACGGGCTGTACGGCTCTTCAAAGCGACTGGAGGCGCTGCGCTACGCTTTCGAATCAAGTCGCTGGTTCTCTTTCCTAGTTGTTCCTGCAGCCATGATTAGGGATACCGGTCCCCCACCTATGATCGTCGGCGAGTGGATCTTTCTTGCCGCAATCTGCATAGTCGTCGGCTTGGTTTACTTCCTGTGGTACGCCAAGCTTTCCGACGCAACGAACAGTTCCCGTGAGTTGGCAGTTGCCTGGGGCATCATCGCAGGATTGGGCACCTTCTTATGGGTATGGATTCCGGCGCCCTTCGTTCGCCAAATGTCCTACTACTTGTTTCTCTCCTCATTGCTTGTGCCGGGATGGATAACGATCCGATCCGAGGTTAAAAGATACGGGTTCATATGGCATTGGCGGCACAGAATTCCGTTTTCCAGCGAGATCGCTTACCGTCGGGGAGTGGAAGCGGGTCCGCCGCCGTTACCGCTTGGTCTCTACTCCGGGGAGGGTTAATCTTGGATCCATCGATCGTCCTCTCCGGGATCCCTTCTGCGCCCACGCGTGAGACTATTGGAATGTCGGCTTGTTGAAGATTATTCGCCTGCCGTTTTGTCTGGATGGCTTAAGCTAATTCACTTTGACATTCGCACGATGGCCTCATCGAGTGCAAGTCGATAGGCTCCAAATTCTGACTGGGTCCACTTGGCGCTGTGGTCGCGGTCTCCCAAGTTGAAGGCGGCGAGTTTGCTCTCTATCAGGTTTCGGGCTGCCGCCGCCTCAGGATTGTTGGGATGCTCCCTGATCAGCCTCGATAGTGTGAACATCGCCCGATAATCGTCGATGCCGGCGCGGATTTCGCGGTCGAAGTGGATCGTCGGGATGATGTCCATATTCGCGTTGGTGACGCACCAGGCGTAGTCGTCCTCCCGGCAGTCGAGCGCGTAGTAGGGGTCTCCGGCGCTCGCATTCCAGTGCCAGGAGAGGCGGAACTTCATGCCGTACTGCTCGGCGGCCTTAAACATATACGTGCCGAAGGTCCAGCGGCTGCCGCCGTTGTAGAACCCCCATTGGTTACCCGCGTCGTGAATGACCTTGATGCTGGCCGCGTCGTGGACGTTCAGATTGGGGATTTTGAGAGCCTTCACCAAAGGCAGCCGAGGCTCGTCGGGTTTCGGACTTTCGATGCTGGTCGCGCCAGTCGTAAGGATTCCGGCAGGAGCAGCCTGACGCCAGGCCTCGGCGTTGGCGGAAGCAGAGGCGACCTCTTCCTTGGTCACCGGCTCGTCGCATAAGTTGTAGGCAACTGGAAGCCAATTCGCAGCTTTGGCATGGGCATCGACCGCGGATAGAACCACGTGTAGGAAGTCCGTGTACCGGCTGAACCCCGCCGCCTTCATCGCGTTATCGTCGATGTGGTAGTTGTCGAAGCCCTGAATGCCGCCGTTGTAATTGACTACAAGTGCCTTGAACCCAGCGGCTTTGGCGTCGGCCATTTGCCAGTCGCCGGCAGAGAAGTCGATGTCCGGCTTGCCGTCCTTCCATCCGCGAATCTTGATCGTCGGGATTCCCGAGAAAGTCGTGCAACCGTATTCCCGCATCTTGGCCAGGCACTTGTCATAAATCCGCCGGTTATAGTCGCCGAGGTCCTCGGCGTACCAAGGCAGATCGATTGAGCTACCCCACGGTCCCGCCGGAACGTCGAGTGGATCCAGCGGAGTCGCAAAAAGCCGAGCGCTGAGGCCCAAGACCTCATGTCTCCCATTTGCAAAGGTTAGTGTGATCTTGCCCCGGTAGGTACCGGCTTTCACCCGCATCGGCGTGTGAAGGGTTAGCCAGAAGGTTGTGGTGACACCCTTCTTGAGGGTTGCCGAAGCCCGGGGCATGATCAGCCTTGGGGCGATGGTGTAGACCGATCCCTCCGGCGTCACCCGTGTCAGCCGGTGCGAAACGATACCCATTTGGATCGCAGATGCCGGTAGCAGTGCGCCGGATAGCGATAGGTTTGAGCAGGATACAGATACATTACCGAGATCCACGAACGATGTAACCGAGAAGACGATCGGCTCGAGTTGCCCGGCTGACGCGAAGATCGAAAGCTTGTTCGTGATCTCTTCTCGGCGAGGAACCGCGTTGACGGGGATGTCCTCCATCCAGTCGCGCACAAACAAGGCGTAGCCCTTTGCCTTCTCTTCGGCGGTGGGTTGAAAGGCTGGAATCGGTCCTCTCGAATCCAAGTTCCCGTTCGGAAGTACGCGCTTAAAGTAGTTGTCGAAGTAGAAACGTCGCCGCTCCCGCAGGTTGTCAAGATAGTTCCGGCCCATCGCCGCTTCAGCGGCGGGATAGATCACTAACGCCGAAACCGCGTTCGCCTCCCCGTCGCCTTCGAACCGAAGGTCGAGGTGCCCGTCGGTGACCTCGGCGTCGAATTCCTTCTCGTGGAAGTAAGCAAGTTGATACTTGTCGAAAGTGTTTTCGGCCGGGCTGTCCTCGACGTCCGCAAAACGGAAATATTTCTGCTTGAATTGGGAAAGATCCATCGTCTCGTGAACGACCTCGACCCCGTTCGCCTTCACCGAGCGCGTCCGGTAAATCTGATATTCGCCCCAGAAACCGGAGGGATTATCGAGGTTAACGAACACATGGTATTTCCCGTTTGGTAGGTCGACCACAAAGTTCCCACCCCAAATGTCCATGCCGCGTTCGTACAAGGGATCGGGTTGGAGCACGTCGTACGCGCGAACCGCCGGAGGGCTCTTCAGCCCATATCCTTTGCCATCGGTATATAGGGTGGTAGGCCCGACGGGTGTGAATCCACTCATCGTGTGGCCATTGGCAGGCCCAAAGGAGAACGCCTTCAGACCGGGTACATGAACCTTGTCTGAGAGGTCTTTCTCGAGCCTCAGATTGCCAAAAAACACAGGACCCTTCGAATCTCCGAGGCTAAGCACAAGCTGCTTGATGTGCCCCTTATCCATCACCCTGCCTGGACGAGCCTTCTCGCCGACGTATAACTCGGTCGGAACGATCAGCGTCGATGCGCCGGGTGGGATAACGGTGTTGTAATTGACCCGCGTCCAATAATCCTTCGTCTGCGTGTCCTGGATCTCGACGTAAAGCTGAATTGGCTGCGCCGTCGCATTGAAGGTATTCGCCTCCAGAAAGTCGAACCCCGACCAATCCTGGGGCGCATACCAAACGACATACCCAGCATCGATCCGCAGGGAACGGTTCCCACCCGAAGCATGCTCCATCGAAGCCGAAGCCTTCCCACCACCGCTGACTTCAAACGGCGCAATCGAGTCGGAATTAAGCGTCACAAGCGGTCGCGACGTTTGGGCCTGTGCCGATGCAACGAACAACGCTACGCAAAGCATTGCTAGGTATCGGCAAAGTCGGAACGGCATGGTCAAGTTTAGACCACCCTCTCACATTATCGGGAGCATCCGTAGCCGTCGTCTCGGTGGCGACGTTCGGAACGTGCGATCATCCACACGCTTTGGCAAGATGAGCCAATCTCCGCCGGAACAATGCCAAAGACCCCTGCGTCGCCACCGAGACGACGGCAACGGAGGCCGTTGGCAATCCTCATCAGGATCCGCAAACCCACTCCTATCTATGCTATTTCCGTAACCGTTACCGGCCGATTTCCTTCATCGAGCGACGATATGGCCGCTTGAATCACGATCTGGGCGGCTAGGCCCTCCGCTCCCGAACCGTCGACCGACTCGGGGGAACAGCCGGCGGCGACATGCCTGATGAAGCAGCGGAGGCGTTCGCGGAAGGTGTCGTCGAAATCTTTGAAACCGCCGAAAACCGGATTCGAATGAACGCGTTTTTCAGGTGATGAGGCAGGGAAGAGGGTGGCCTGCTGCCACATCTCGTCGATCACGACTCGACCGCCGGTTCCGGCGACCTCGCACCTTTCGACGCTGTGAGCGCGGGCGATATCATAGCTCGACGTAAGGTGCCCGACCGCACCCGAAACGAACCGCATGTTGATGCTCGCCGTCGACCAGATATTCCGTCCCGGCGCAACTAAGGCGAAGCACTGCACCGTCTCAACCGGTCCGCAGAGCCACTGCATGAGGTTCACCGAGTGCGGGTTCAGCGCCTTGAGGTGGTAGTTCTTCGTCTCAAACTCCTCAAACCGGCCAATCCAAAGGGCCATGTTGCAGAAAAGGGCATGCCCCAATTCCCCGGTGTCGACCCACCGCTTGGCCGCATAGGCCGCCGGCGTAAACCGGTGGTTGAAGTCGATCGCGAAGCACCGGCTCTTCTCCTTCGCCAGCGCCACCATCTCCCGCGCCTTCCCGATTTCGTTGCAAATCGGCTTCTCGCACAACACATGGCACCCATGTGCCAACGCCTGCATCGTCGGCTCGTAATGGTCGCTCGAATACTCAAATCCCCCGGTGGCGACGCTGACGACACTTGGATTGATCGCGTTCAACATCTCCTGGGCGTTCGTGAACGCAGGCACCCCGTAATGGGATCCCGCCGCTTCCGCTTTTGCCGGAATTCGATCGCAGACCGCGACCAACTCCGCCATCTCGTCGGCTTGATACAAACGCGAATGAAGATTGCCGATATGGCCGAGGCCAATGACGGCGACCCTAACTTGGTTATAGTCGCTCATTCACCGGGTCACCGTGGATGGCGGGCAGCGCGTGCGGGCGTACAAGCTCGCCGCCTTGCTCGTACGAGTCGATTACCGCGAAGATGTACTCCATCGTCGCGAGCGCATCGCGTCCCGAGGCGCGAATCCGATCTGGATGAACCCCGTTCGAAACGTCCTCCAGGAAGGCGTGAATCCGATCGGGGAAGGTCTGATCGAAGCTCGTGATGCCGGTGTTCGTTACCACCGGATCCGGCTTGCCGTCTTTGGTCGGCGCGCCCCAGTACGTCAGCTTTTCAACGCAGTTCTCGATGCAGAACGTGCCCTTGCTGCCCGCCAGCTCGAAGCTCCACCAGCCGCCGAGACCCCAGCAGGCATCGCCGCGTTGGCTGAGCAAGTACCCGATGGTGTCGTCCGCGAATCGCACGTGAACACTGTTCACCGAGAGCAGTAGGTCTCCCTTATTCTTGCGGAACCCAGGTTTTGTCGAGAATGACTGGATGTGGGTGATATCCCCGCAGAAGTGCCGCATCACGCTGAACGGGTGGGTGAGGAACGCCTTCATGTGGCCGTACGCCTGGTTGAACCGGGCCGAGCCTTTGCCTCCGTACGTGAATTCGCCTCCGTCGAAGCCCATCTTGAACAGCGCGTAGACCGTCTCGCCGATCTTGTCGTCGTCCATAAGCTGCTTCGCCAGCTTCGAAGTCTCGGTGAAGTAGTGGTTCAAATTGCAGCCCAAATAAAGCTTTCTCCGCGCCGCGAAACCGACCATTTCCCGGCACTCCTCGATGTTGTTCGAAAGCGGCTTCTCGCAGAGAACCGCCTTGCCCGCGTCGAGCGCCTCCATCGCCGGCTCGAAATGCCAGCTACCATTCTCGTAGCCGCTGGTCGTCACGTCGACGATGTCGAGATCCTCGTTCGCCATCATCTGCGCTAGGGTTTCGTACCCTTTGACGCCGTACTTCTCCGTCGCTGCGTCCACCCGCTCCTTGCGCAGGTCGCAAACCGCAACCAACTCGGCGAGGTCATCCTTCTTATAGCTAGCAGCATGGGTATTCCCAATCCCGCCCATTCCAACCAATCCAACTTTCAATTTCATCTTGTTTTCTCCAATGGAGGATTCGAAAGGAGCGCGGACACACTGTCCGCAAATGGACCGCGGACGCACCGTCCGCCCAGCGCAATAGCGCTGTCTCCGGTTGCAGAAGCGCCCATTCTCAGGCCGGAGAATCCGAATGGCTGTTTGCGGACAATGTGTCCGCGGACCATTCGCGGACTATGAGTCCGCGCTCCATGTGTGGGTCTCATTGTTTTAACTTCGCCTGTAGCCGCTGGGCGGCGCCGGGGTCGCCGATGTGGAGGGTGTCGTAGGCTTGTTGCGACGAATCGAAGTAGTCGATGCCCTCCGAACCGTGCCAGCCTGGCTGGTTGGTGACAGGGTTTGGCAGGCCGGTTTCGGCTTCTCGCATCGCAATCCACGCCTCCATGTGGGATCGCAGATACTCCACCGTCTTGGGAAGAACCCCGGCCAGATTGTTCAGTTCCTGGGGATCCTGGATCAGGTTGTAAAGCTCGACCGGCGGCTTGAAGTGGAAGTCCGGCTCCAGCGCAACGATCAGCTTCCACTCCGGCGTGCGCCAGCCGTGCTTGCGCATCCAGGTGCACTCCGTGAAGTAGAACTCGGACGAATGGCTTGCAATTTCGCCCTTCGCCAACGGCAGCAAACTCTTTCCATCGAACAGATCTGGAGGTTCAATTTCGGCAAGATCCAGGATCGTCGGCACGAGGTCCATCATGTACGAGTAGCCGCGAACACGCTTGCCCGCCGGCATTTTGCCCGGATACCGGATGATCAACGGGATGTGAAGAGTGTTGTCGTAGGTTCCGTGGTGGTCGAACCAGCACTCATGCTCGTCGAGGGTCTCGCCGTGGTCAGCGGTGATGACCACGATCGTGTTCTCGGTCAGGCCAAGATTCTCAATCGCCGTAAAGATGTTCTGGATGCACGAGTCCATATAGGCGATCGCACCGTCGTATTGGGCGACCTCATACTTGGCGTCGGTAATCCCCTCCGGCATCCATGAGGCGAAGTAATCGCAGAACGGTTTGAAATCCATCACCGGCTGCATCGAGGTGAATTTCGGATCCGCGGGGTTCCCTTGATAGAAAATCCGGTCGAAGGGCGACGGCGGCAAGTAAGGGCTATGCGGATCCATGTGCCGCATGAATAGAAAGAACGGTTCATCGCCTGCCGCCAGCCGCTCCAACTCGGGAAGGGTAACCGCGTTCAGATTCTCGGCCTTATGGCTGTACCCGTCCGGCCCAGCACCCCAGCCCTCGAAGTTGAGGTAGGTATCGAAGTTTCGAACCGAGGGAGACTGAAAACCTACGCATGTTGTGGTGTATCCAGCTTCCTTGAGAATTGCATGAATCGGCCGGACGTCCGGATGCATTTCGCCCTTGTGCCGCAGCGCGACGATTTGGGTCCGGAACATGTCCATACCGGTGAGCATGTTCGCGTAAGCACTTGTCGTCGGGATATGGGGGCTGAAGTGATTTTCGAATAGCGTGCCGCCCGACGCAAAGTCCGCGATGTGCGGCGTGTTATTTCGGTGGTAGCCATAGGCGCCCATGTGGTCGGCGCGCAGGGAGTCGATTCCAATGAGAACGATGTTTGGTTTACTGGGCATAACGTTCCTTCCTGACTAACGTGCAGCGCAGGCCTGAAGGCAAGCCTGCATGTGACCGCGTGACTCCGCGGCGATGACGCAACACTGTTCGAGCGCATACTCTTTGGCGCCGATAATCTCCAGATCGACCGGACCTTCGTATCCATGCTCGACCAGGACTCGTATGTAGCCGAGGAGATTGATATCGCCCCGACCATTGGCTTGCATCTCCGGCTTGCCCGGACCCTGCTGTATCCCTTTGCAGTCGCGGATATGGATATGTTTCACCCTAGAAATTACCGATTTCAATGCCTCCACCGGGTTCTCCCCCGCCCGGTGAATGTGGGAGGGGTCCATATCGATCCCGAAGCAGGGCGAAGTTATCGCCGCCATCGCCTGCAGCGTCGTAGGGGTGTTGTCGATCGCCGCTCCGACGTGGGCTTTGACGCAAAGGATGATTCCGTACCGTTCTGCCATCAGGGATAGCGCACCTAGCGAGTCGATCGACTGCTGCAGGGTCTCCAAGTCGCCGGATTTGCCGCCCGGTCCGCAGTTGATAATCGGAATACCTATTTCTGCTGCCGCCTGAAAGGCAGTCTCCATGACTTGCGGGTCCTGGGAGGGCTGCTCCATCGCGAGTAACTCCAACTCGTAAGTTTTTGAAAGCCCCTTGATTTCATCGGCGACCTCTTTCCACCGATCGAGGACGAGGTGTTCGCTCATCCCGCCGATCGCCGACATTTCGATGCCGTCGTAACCCGCCATCGCAAGACAGCGAAAGGCGGTCTCCATGTCGTAACCGCCGAAGAGAACCGAATTTGCGCCTAATTTCATGCTTGTGCCATCTCCCAAGGCCCGTCGTAGAGTGACTCCGGCGGGAAATTCTCAAATGAGGCCGATGCTATTTCAGTCCGCCAGCGCCCTAAAGTATCGGGCCGGACCGGAATTCTTGCCATAGGAACTCCGAGAAACTCCCTTAGTCGGGTCAGGGTGTGCTCCTGCCGGATCACGAAGTCCTCGAACCGTACGTCGATGCGATATCGCGGTGAAGGCGTATTCTTCATGATCTCGAACTGGTAGTGCCAACTGATCGACCTCCGTTGAATCAAGTCTTCGGTGCGATCGTAAGGCACGCCGAAGTCGGCAAGATCGTCGGTCAGGTGATTGCCCAGCACGTTGTCACGCGGGTCGCGCACCCAGTAGATGTATCTCGCTTCAGGAAACATCCGGATGATCCAGGGAAGAATCAAGGTGGTCTCCGGCAGTTTCCAGCCCTTGTTCTCCGCCGGATTGGCCAACACGCCTGCCAAGTAAGACTCGACAAGACGCGTGAACTCCGGGTCGATTGGCATCGAGTAAAGCTGCGAAAAATCCCAGTGCAGCCCCCCGAGATGAACGACGTGCTTTGCCATGACCCGGCATGCCTCGTACAGTTCGTAGGGTGGGAGCAGGTCGCCCGAGCCGTTGAGCTTGTCACCCATGAAGACGCCACTTTCCGACAAGGTATGCGACATCGCCCTCGTCCCTGAGTGACCCCGTCCTATGACCGTAATGAGCATCAGCGTTCGCGCAAAGACTACTCGAAATTTAGACGCTCGAGATGTTTGAGACGTGCGAGACATTCGAGACGTTTGAGACGTGCGAGTGGCGAGTGACGAGTATTATCCGGCAATGCATGTGCTCGAGTCGGTGCTCTATGCCGAAGACCTTGTGGCGGCTCGGGAATTCTACGTTGGCTTTCTTGGCCTCGAGGAGATCTCATTCGACGAGACGCGGAGCCTGTTCCTCCGATGCGAGAGAAGCGTACTTATCCTGTTCAAGGCGAGCAAGACCGTCATCCCCGACTCCGGCATACCTGCTCACGGCACAACCGGCGCCGGCCATCTCGCATTTTCCGCGTCCGAACAAGAGATAGAAACCTGGCGAGCCCGCCTCGCCGAGCAAAACATCCCGATCATCGAAGAGATCCATTGGCCAAGGGGCGCGCACTCCATCTACTTCCGCGACCCCGCCGGCAACATCCTAGAATTCGCAACTCCTAGCCTCTGGGGTCTGTAGCCGGCTTTTTATGGCACGCAGAGGGCGCGGAGACGCAGAGATGGGCTCTTGGAAGCTCACTTGCTTGCCATGACCGAAGCGCGTAACTCCCGGTTGGCAACCAGATCCCCCGCGTCCTCTGCGTCTCGGCGTGATGCTTTCCGGCCTTTCAATTATGGGAGCCCACCTTAGCGCCCTTAGCGTGCGATATCCAATCGTAAGGGCGCCTGCCTACCAAGCGCCCACGTCGCCACCGAGACGACGGCTACGGGTTTGGTCATCTCTACACTGCCGCGTCCGCCGCGTGAGGCCCCTCTATCAATGCCCCGGAGCGGCCTTGAACACCACCCACGGCTGCGTGGGCATGTCACCCAATATCGGCTTCTGCCACGCGAACTGGGGATGAGCTTTCAGGTATGCCGCCGCGTAGAACGGCTCGCCGCAGGGGTGGCCCATTCGGGCCCAGAAGCTCATATCCTTTGCCATTGCAGAGGTCACCACTTTGCCCTGCACCGAGCCCATGTCGCCGAACGGCCTGCCGTCTGAATGGTCCGACCGGGACTCATCCTCCCCATGGCCGCACAAGGTGCTCCCACTCGGTCCATCCTTCCCGAGAACGGTGTTGTGGTGGTCGCCGAGATACGCTTTGCCCAGTTCGGCGTCGATCCTGCCGTTGTCGCGCTTCATCAATTCGGCCCACCGCACCTGACGGTCCGAGCTCATGTTGGAGCCAACTTTCGCGTCCTTGGTACATTCCTGTGCCGTCAGCATCGGATCGATCGGGCAGTTGCAGCTTGTGATCGCGCCGTCCAATGCCTTGTGGAACACGACGTTCTTCAAGCCCAGTTCGAGCGAAGCAATCTCGTTGGTCTTCGTGTCGCCGAGCAGCCACATGTTCGCGTAGGCGCCGTTGTTGCCCTCTGTGAACCATCGCTCGACATCAGATAGGCTCTTGCTGTACTGCATCGCCTCCCGCATCCGGACCGCCTCAGGGATCCCCTTGAGATCGAAGCCGACATAGTTGTCGATCGTGGTTTCGGTGATCATGATTCCTGACGAGTTGATGCCGAAGTCGTCGCCGCTGTCGATGTGGCCAGGAAATGAGTCCATCAGGATCCGAAAACCGTGCTTTGGCGTGATATCCAAAATGATGTTGTTGTGCTCGCCGTCGGTGTAGTTGGACCAGCACGTATGACCCATGACGATCTTGCCGTCTTTCGTCGCCGATCCGGTTGCGATGATCGCGCTACAGTGGCCTGGCGCCCCTTTCGGCTTCTGTTTCGCCATGCGGGCCTTGCGCCAATCGGAGAAGTACTGATAGTCGGTCCCGAGCGCGTTGTAGACGATATCGGCTAGCTTCAAAGAGCTACCCCGCGCCGCGACACCCTTTGCAATCCCTCTAATCTCCGCCTTGTACTCGGCGGGAACCTTCGGCCAAAGCAGTCGCATCGCCTCATCCCGATGCTGGGCGTACGCCGTAAGCTTTCCACCCGCATCGTGCGCATCACTCACTCGGATGACATGGAGCATCTGCTCGATATCGTTCTTAAGCCAGTACCCCTGCTGGAATCCAACCCGTTCCGGACTGCCAACCAGACGAACATAAACCCAACCCGCCCGATCCTGCCGATAACTCCCCGCCAAGCGCGGATCGTTCGCAGGGGCATAAACAACCAAAGCGGCAGCAAGAGCGGCAAGCATGGCTAACCATACCATCCGGCACTCGTAAAGAGACTAATTGCCGTTTCGCGGCTCGGTCTGATATAGTGTGCCAATCGCGGCGACCATGGTATTTCCAGACTAAACTACGCCGCATTTAAGTGATCAAGAGAGGACGTCGATGCCAAGAAATGACAAGTTTGCTTTGAGTAATCCGGTATTTAGTGAACCCGTATTCAATGAATCTGGTAATCCGACGCCCGATCCGCATGGCTTTACGACGCCTCACCCTTCCGATACGCAACTGTATAACCAGATTCAGGACCTGCTGGCCAAGGATGTCGTCTCGTTCACCCAGATGCGGGGCAATCCTCAAGACCTGTTTAGCCTGTCGGCCGCGCTCGGCGAGCCGGGTCCACAGATGGTCCAAGCGATTCAAGCGAAAAACCAGATTGCGTTCCAGGTTATCGGAGACTCAGGGGCATCGGCTTCAAGCAAATACGTCGACGATGTCGATGTTTCCGACGCGATCACCAACGATTACCACACCTCGAACCCGGCGTCTGTCCCCTCGTTTCTCTATCACGTAGGCGATGTGGTATACGATTTCTGCGAGTCGCAGTATTGGTTTGACCAGTTCTACGATCCTTACCGCAACTACCCAAACCCCATTTTCGCGATCCCCGGCAACCACGATTCATTCGTCGTACCGAACACACCGCCCGACCAGACCCCTCTTACGACTTTTTCGAGCAATTTCTGTGCCGTTTCACCGGTGGTCACAAAGGAAGCTGGATCACTTCACCGGACGGCGATGACGCAGCCTGGCGTGTATTTCACGTTGGATGCTCCGTTCGTCCGAATCATCGGTCTCTTCAGCAATGCGCTCGAGGATCCCGGAGTGATTTCCAGCGAAAGCGGGAAATGGACGAGTGTCCCGGATTTTCAGTTGGATTATCTGAAGGCTCAGCTTCAGCAAGTCGTCGCCGAAAGCTATGCCGGAGCGCTGCTGATCGCGGTTCACCACCCACCATTCACTTATGCGCCGCAATCGACGGGGGCAGGCGGTGACCACTACGGAAGTTTTGCTATGCTCGCCGAAATTGACACGATCTGCTCGCAAGTTGGCGTGTACCCCCATGCCTTCCTAAGCGGCCACGCCCATAACTATCAGCGCTATACAAGGAACCTGACCTTCAACGGAAAAGCGATCAGCGTTCCCTGCGTCGTTTGCGGCAACGGTGGACACAACGTCAACAGCATCGTATCGCCGCGAGGCGGAGTTACCCCGCCCTTACCAACTTTCAAAGCAGACGTCAGCTACCTTGACCAAAGCGCCGTCTTCTCCGGCACAAGCCTGGTGATCAACGAGTTCGACGTCACCTGTTTCGGCTATCTTAACGTCACCGCGAACGCGACACAACTGACGATCATGTACAGACAGGTCAACGGCAACGGTACCGTGTTTACGCCGGTGGTGGTGGATCTAGCGACCCACACGTGTCAGGGATAAAGTTGTGTCGAAGGGATGAGTTCCTTCGGCAGGCCCGGTCCTGACCAGAATAGCTGGAGTCCGGTGTCGGCTCCACTGTGAGCGA
>Ga0206819_10276_pt1 | contig 14696 bp, 11 predicted proteins | sample Alteio_BWOrgCont_87_FD_152855 | JGI IMG/M metagenome (GOLD analysis project Ga0206819, IMG submission 152855) | Enriched cells from forest soil in Barre Woods Harvard Forest LTER site, Petersham, Massachusetts, United States -... | ecosystem: Environmental > Terrestrial > Soil > Temperate forest >... | reverse complement strand
GCTTTTGCTGTTCAGTGGCATCATCCATTTCAGCGGCAGTGACGCCCGGCAGTTGTTGTTCTTGCCTGGTGGTTTCTTCAGCAGCGATCGTGGGCGTTGTTAACACGGTGGGCCGCATCATGACAATGAGTTCCTCGCGCTGCTTGGAATCGTTGCGGCTGGTGAACAGATTTCCCAATAACGGGATGTCCATCAACAACGGGATACCCGAACGTGAGGTGGACTTGTCGTTCTCGATAAATCCGCCCAACATGATCGCATCCCTGTTGTGCACGGCGACTTCCGAGGACAAAGTGCGTTTGATGGTGTTGGGAATATTGCCGACCCCGGTAATGCTGGTGAACCCGTTCAGGGCGTCGATTTCCTGGTTGATGTCCATGACCACCAATCCTTCTGGATTGATGAAAGGCGTCACATCCAATTCCACACCCACGGACAATTGCGAGTACGAAGACTGGTCCCCGTAAGCCCCGCCGTAAGTGGTGCCATTGATATAAGGCACGGTATTGCCCACAAAAAACTGCGCGGGTTTGGCCTGTGAGGTCATGATGCTGGGGCGCTGCACAATGGTGGCGTGACTGTCCGCCGCCACAGCCTGTAACGCCACATCCCAATGCGGCCCGATATTTCCAAAGTAACTCAGGCCACCGGGAAGGGTGTTTCCAGTAAATGTAGTTCCGAGATTGCCGGTAGCATTTGTAAGCCCAGTCGCAGCGCCACCTAGGAAGGAGATCAAAGACGGCCCGTTATTAACGCCTCCGCCCCCGATAATCGGCGTGCTGGGTGAATACGTTTGTGGATTCTGCGCGGCGGAAACTCCATAACTCAGCGTGTTAGGTCCCAGGGAATAATCAATGATGACTGATTCGATGAGCACCTGTGAGAGCAACACATCCAATTGGGAAATGACGTGCTTGATGGCGTCCATATCCTGCCGGGTGGCAAACACCAGCAACGAATTGCTTCGTTCATCGGCGATGATTTTAGCCTGTCCAAAGACCTGGATGGCTCCTGGAGCACCGCCGCCACTGGCGGCAGGGGTTCCGGTCGGTGTACTGGCGTGGTTAATGATGTTCATCAGGCGCTGTTGGAAACTTGAGCCCTGCGTCGGCGTGCCATTCGGTGTGGAAACTCCTGATTGAGTGTTGTATTGCGACGATGAGCCGGCACCCAGGCCGCTGCCGCCGCCAAGCCCCGAAGTGCCTCCGATGTGCGAACCGCCAACGCCGCTAACGGAACTTGGCGTTGAAGAACTGCCAAAGTTCACCGTGGAACTTCCCTGGCCTCCCAGAGAATTGAGGACGCCCGCGATGTCCTGCGCCTGCGCATATTTGATGGGAATGACTTCGGAGACGTATTCCATCGGCACATTTACATCGATCATCTTGATCATTTCCAACATGCGCTTGACGTTTTGGGCGTAATCGCGAATAACCAGAATGCCGTTGCTGTCGATCGGAATGATCGAATTGACCTTGGCCAATGGCTGGATGATGGGGACGACCTCGCTGGGTTTGACGTAATTGAGTTGCACAACGCGCGTCACGTATGAACCCAATTCCGGCAGGTTGTTCGGCGAGGCGTTGGTATCAAATGATCCCGCCGCTCCCCCCGCCTGGTCTGTCGGCACGACTTCCGCGAATTTGTCGCCGATGTTGACAATTGAAATCCCGTTCATTCCCAGCAGGGCCTGCAGTGCTTCGATGGTTTCTTCCTTGGTCAAAGGCGTCTCCATTTTCAAGGTGATGGTGCCGCCGGGCAGGTTCGGCGGGCGCAGCAAGGTGCGTCCGACCAGGTCCGCATAGACATCCAGCACCTGGTTGACATCGACCGCCGGCCAGTCGTATTGATACCCGGCAGCCTGGCCGTTGGCAGCGCTTGTAGATGGGGTTGCAGACAAAGTTGCGGCCGGCGCATTGGGCGACATCGCCGGCGGCGGCGGAAACGTCTGAAAAGCCGGGCGGCCGGGTGCGGGTTGTGCCCACGCGCCGAGGGCGGTCAAAAGAAAAGTCAGGGCTAACGTGATAGTTTTCATGGCTGGTGGGGATGAGGGATTAGAATCTGAGGCTTGGGTTTCAAGGCAGCCGCGGTGGGCGGTTTTGAGACGTTTGTCTGGGACTTTTTATTTTGGTTCGTCGCAGCAGGCGCGGTCGGATTTTTCTGGTAACTGGCCACAAGCTGCACGTGGGCGTTTAGGCGCATCTTCGATTGGTCAGGCTGCAATTCCAGGTCGAGCACGCGGATCATCGAAGCGCTTGACCCGAGTTTGTAGAGAAAATCAACCAATTGTTTGTCGTTGCCGGTGACATCGATGCTTTGCATCTGTTCCACAAAGAATTCGTTCGTATGAGTCACGGGCCTTCCCATGCTGACCAGACCGGCGCCACTGGCGGAGGATTGGGACTGGATAGTCCGCAGAAAATTGATCGCCTGGTCTTCAACCGGAACGACGTCGCCCTGGCTCTCAAGCGATTTCACCATGGCGTCATATTTCGAAGCGCCGTCAATCGTCTTCTGGTACAACGCCAGCTTTTGCCGGCCGTCGTCGAGCTGACTATGCAGATTGCTCCAATCCGAAACATGCGGCCAGATGAACCACCAGTTCAGGACCAGGATGACCACCACCAGCACCCCGACCGCCAGCCGGCGCTCCATGGGACGCAATTGGGCAAAGAAACTTTTCATTGCGTCTCCTCCTCCGAATGTTTGAGCTGAAGCGTAAATCGCCACGATATGATATTGCCGCTTTGGTTCCAGATGAGGGGTTCGACGACGATCGGGTCGAACATATCCTGGCCGTCGAGCTTCGCCTTGCGGACCGCATCGTAAAATTTGCCTGGATCGGAAATCAGCCCGATTTGGTCGGGGGTGCAAACACCGCTGAGTGACAATTTTTCTCCATTGTCAAAGCTGAACCGCTGCAGGTTCAAATCCGGGGGCAATTGTTCGGCGACAATCTTCCAGCAATCCAGGCCTGCGTACTCCAATTGTTGCCGCTGCTTCAGCACTTCGTAGCGCGCCTGGAGTTGCAGCGCATTCGTGTAATCGCCGCTGATCTGCGCGACCTGGCCCAGCACCGCGTGGGTTTTGCGGCCCAGGACATCCGTCGCGGCGAAATAGATAACCACGCCGATGGCATAAATGATGCCGGTGGCGATCAAACCCCGCAGCCACAGCCGGTCAACGAACTGCTGGCGGTAGAGTGTGAAAAATTCCTGCGGCATCAGCGCCAGGCCGGGCGCCGCGGTGGCCGCCCGGACCGCCGTGCGCGCCGCCAACTCCGCCGGCGGCAAAGGATGCGTGACCTTGATCGGCTCATTGAGAACGGCGCGCAGCCATGTTTCCCAATCAGCGGCATTGACGGGGTCGGCGACGAGATGCCAGACCGGCTTGCCCGTCAACCAGCCTTCGACTTCGCCCGCCCAGTAGATTTGTGAAAGCTGCTCCTTGAGTGTTTTGGCGCAGTCGCTGTCCGGCGAGAGGACAATCAGGCTCAAATGCCGCAACGCGCCGCCAAACCACCAGGCGATCAGCGCAGAGTCTTTCCCATGTGTTCCGGCATAAATCCATGCGCCATCTTCCGCAGGCGGGGACATTTCCAACTGGTCCAGCAGCGGCGTTTCCAGCCGGTCAGCGAAGAACCCGCGACCCTCCAGCTTGCCCAGGAAGTCCTCGACCGCCGTCCGTGAAACGATCACTACAACCACGCTTTGCAATTCGCCGGACGTCGTTTCCGCCCCCGCCTCCTTATTGCGCGGCGCGCCGGGCAGGATATGGATGGTCCAAACAATCTGCGCGGTAGGCAGCGGTGAAAATTTCTCCAGCTGTAATTCCACCATGGAGCGTGTTTCCTCAAAATTGCTTTTGGGTAATTCGATGACCCGCAGGAAAACTTCTTCGGGCGGCAGCCATGCCACGTTCAATTTGGGTTGCCACAATGAACTCCATGATTTGGCGACTGCTCGCGGGGGCAACGCCGCATCAATCCCGGTTTTCTGTTCCCGGTTTAGAACGAAGCCGCCGCCTTTTGCATCAAATTGCCAGAGGCGATTCGCATCGGGGGCTACTTGTAAGATATTGCAGGAAGTCCAGCGGGCCATGGGTTTGGAATTTTAATTATGCTTTGACCCACATCCCGGTTTTTTCGTCGCCTCCGAGCGCTCCCATATGCTCTTCGATCTGGGTGACGCGGAGCACCTCTTCGATGGTGGTTTCGCCGTCCCGGACTTTCTTCCATCCGTCATTTCGCAACGTGCGCATCCCATTATCAATCGCATGCTGGGCAATGGTCGTGGCCGGAGCGCGACTCATGATCATCGGGCGGATGGCTTCATTGACGATAAGCAGTTCATAGATGCCTTTGCGCCCCTGGTACCCGAGTTGGCGGCACTCCTCGCAGCCCGCGCCGCGCCAGAATTTCGCGGTTCCGATCTCATCTGCCGGAAATCCAATCCTGCGCAAGTAATCCACCTCGACCTTTTGCTCGGTCTTGCAATGCGAGCAGATGGTGCGCACGAGACGTTGCGCCATGATTGCTTCGACCGACGACGCCACGAGAAAGGGTTCGATGCCCATGTCGATCAAGCGGGTGAACGCGCTCGCGGCATCATTCGTGTGCAGCGTGGAGAAGACCAAATGGCCGGTCAGCGAGGCGCGGATGGCGATTTCCGCCGTTTCCGTATCACGGATTTCGCCGATCATCACCACATTCGGATCCTGGCGCAGGATGTGGCGCAACCCCATCGCAAACGTGAGGCCGATCTCGGTCCGCACCGCGATCTGGTTGATGCCCTTCAATTCATATTCCACCGGCTCTTCAATGGTGATGATGCGCTTATGGACTGAATTGATGGCGCTCAAAAACGCGTAGAGAGACGTGGATTTGCCGGAACCGGTCGGACCCGTCACGAGAAAGATTCCGTGCGGTTTGATGATGATTTCGCGGATCATCGCCTCGTCCTTCGGCGCAAACCCGAGTTTATCAAGGCTCAAGAAAATCTTTCCACGCGTGAGCAGCCGCAGGGAAACGCTCTCCCCATAGACTGTCGGAACAGTCGAAACGCGGATATCGATTTCCTCCCCTTTGATGCGGACATTGATGCGACCGTCCTGCGGCAGGCGTTTCTCGGAGATATTCATGCCACTCATGACTTTGATGCGCGAGATGAGCGCGGCCTGGAATCGTTTCAACTGCGGCGGCATGGGCGTCTGGTGCAAGATGCCGTCGATGCGGTAGCGGATGCGCAACTCATCCTCCGCCGGCTCAAAATGAATGTCCGTGGCGCGGTCTTTGTGCGCCTCCCAGATGATTTGATTGACGAATTTGATGACGCTGGCTTCCTGGTCGTCCTCGGTGATTTCCTTGTCGGTGATGTCCAGATCCAGCGCTTCGCCCTCGCCCATCTCCTCGAGCGTCTCCGCGCCGACGCCGTAATGTTTTTTCAACGCCTTTTCGATCTCCGTTTTCGGTGCCAGCACGAATTCCACGGGCATGTGCGCGTCGAAACGGACCGCGTTCATCATGGCGGCGTCGAATGGGTCGCTCACGGCGATCTGCAATGAGCCGTCCTTGAATGCCGCCGGTAGAATCGAATATTGAAAGGCGACCTTGGTGGAAATCTTATTGCGGGCTTCGGTGGGGACCGTGTGCTTGTGCAGGTCCAGATAGGGCAACCCGATCGCGCTGGACAGTTTTTGCACGAAAACATCTTCGGACAGCCCTTGTTCCCGCGCGATAAAGGCCAGCAACGCTTCATTGGAACCGCTGGCCACGGCAGCGCGCCACGCCGTTTGCCAATTATCAAATTGTGCCGGCGAGGCTCCGACAACGGATGCCACAAGATTTTTTGCTGAACTAAACGCCATTTTGTTGAAGTTGAACAACAAAAGATGCAAAAAGTTGCATAAAATCGCTAAAATCAATGGAAGGCGGTTTTATCCGCAGTGACCCGATTCGACCGCCTATTTCGCCCTTAGCATCAGAACTGGCACGCTGATGTAATGCTGCACCCGCGATGCGGTCACGCCCAGGAATAAATCCGCCAAAAAGCGATGTCCGTGAGTGCTCATCGCCACCAGATCACAGCCTTGTTTTTCGATCCATTTGACGATCTCCTTGACCGGATCGCCGTAAGCCAGTTCGGCTGTGGCGGAAATTCCCTCTGCCTGGAATTCGGCGCGAATTTTTTCCAGATAGGCGGTGTCTTCCGTGATCTCGGGACTGATGGCGTCTGGACCAAAGGTTCGTGCGGCCCAACCGTCTGCCACGTGCAGCAACACGACGCGGCCTTGCGAGAGTTTTGCAAGTTGTTTGACGTGTTCGATAATCGCGCGATCGCTCGGCGTCGCGTCCAACGTCAGGAGAATTTTATTATACATTGCCGGGGTTGGTGATGGCGGTTAATTCTTCAAGATTGATACGATATGTAATCATCAATGACCGGCAATGACTTGCCAAGCCTGTTTGAATGCGTCGGGCAAGCCGTAGAAATCAAAGGCCGTGATCAACAAAGCCGAACCCCAACCGGCGATGAGCAGAAACCAGCCCAGTTGCCATTGTCCCATTCGCCGGCGGGAACTGGCAAAGTGAAGCAGGGGAAACATCGCAAATGGTAGTTGCAACGCCAGTACCACCTGGCTCAATACAATCAAATCGTTGATGTTATTGGCCCCGCGAAAGCCGATGAAGACAGCGGTGGGGATTATGGCCAGGGAACGGGTGATGAGCCGCCGCAACCACGGCTTGATTCGCCAGTGCATAAAGCCTTCCATCACAACCTGCCCGGCCATCGTGCCAACAATAGTGGCGCTTTGCCCGCTGGCCAGCAGGGCGATGGCGAAAAGCACACTTGCAGCCGTCGTGCCGAGCAGTGGCGCCAACGTCAGGTTGGCCGCTTGGATCCAGTCCGTTGAATCGTTGAACGGGATCACCTGTCCCCCGACAGTAACGCTGGTCTTGCCGTAAAAGACGATCGCGGCCAGCACCAGGATGGCGGCGTTGATCAGGAACGCGACCGATAGGTTGGCGGTCACGTCAATGGTATTGAAACGGATTGCGGTCCGCATGGATTCGGCGTCCTTCTGGAATTTGCGGCTCTGCACCAGGGCTGGGTGTAGATACAGCACGTGTGGCATAACCGTGGCGCCGATGATTCCGATAGCCACGTAAACCATGTCGGACGAACTCAACGTGGGCGTGATCATGGCCCGGCCCATTTCCAGAAAGCTGGGTTGCGTCTGCGGCAGGACGAAAATTTCGATAAAATAGCAAATGCCGATGGTCGCGATCAGCAGCAACACCACCGCTTCAATCATCCTCATGCCCAACCCCTGCAAGGACAGCAGCAACAGCACATCAAGGCCCGTAATGATGACTCCCCAAAAAATGGGGATATGGAACAACATATTCAGCGCCACCGCGCCGCCCAGAACTTCGGCTAGATCACATGCAATGATGGCAACTTCCGCCATGAGCCAGTTCGGCACGCGTGTCCATTTGGGATACCAATCATAGCAACACTGCGCCAGGTCGCGCCCGGTCGCAATGCCGACCCGCGCCGCGATGATCTGCAGGAATATCGCCATCAAGCTGGCCAGTCCGACCACCCAAAGCAGTGCGTATTTGAACTGGGCGCCCCCCTGAAGATCGGTTCCCCAATTACCCGGATCCATGTAGGCCACGCTGACCAAAACCGCCGGGCCGAAAAAAGCGGCCATTTGCTTCCAAAAACCGGCTTTATGATGGGGCACATTTACGCTGTTGTGCATTCCTTCCAACGACACGGCGCCAAGGTGCTCAACCGCGGTGACTTTGGCCACCGCGGATTCATTCAAGTCTGGAAGTGGCTTAGGGTCCTGGCTCACAACCGGTTAAACACTTTCAAAATATTGCGGCAATCCACCCTGATGGATTGAAGCCGGGCGCCGAGAGGCATCCTTTTTATCATAAACAAAATAATGTAGCAGAGACTACATTTATGAAACCCCATTGTCAACAATAAAATGTAGCTCGGGTTACAAAATAAAGCCTCGACTCTAAAAATGTTTCGGATGTATTTTCGGGGTGTGCCGCGTTCACCCCGAAAACCAACCGTCCCCGGCAAGCCGGACATTCGCCCGTCGTCGTTGCAGGCCGAAAACCTGCGCCGTTCGCGGCGCGATCGCGCGTCGGAAATCGCTCAGGATTATGTCGAGGCCATCGCCGACCTCTCCCTTACCCTCGGCGAAGCCCGTGTGACGGACCTGGCGCGCCGGTTGGGGGTGACCCACGTCACCGTCAATCGCACTCTCGTCCGCCTTTGTCAGGCTGGCTATGTGAATACCAGGCCCTATCGTGCGATCTTCCTGACCGATACCGGACGGAAACTGGCTGAAGAGACAAAAAAACGCCACGAAACCGTCGTCGCCTTTCTGCGCTCCCTTGGCATCTCGGAAAAGACCGCGGAATTGGACGCCGAGGGCATCGAGCACCATGTCAGCCCCGAAACCCTCGCGGCCTTTGAAAGAAACCTGAAAGAACACTGATGCGCCCATTGGACATCCAGCACATCGGGAACGAACTGGCAATCAAATGGGACGATGGCGTGGAAACCTTTATTCCGTTGGAAATCTTGCGCCGTCATTGCCCCTGCGCCGGTTGCAAGGGGGAAACCGACATCATGGGAAATGTCTATAAAAACCCAACTTCAGAGCTTTCCCCGCCGGCGTTTCAGTTGAAACAAATCCTCCCCGTTGGCACTTATGCCATCCAACCCGTCTGGGCGGATGGCCATGCCACAGGCATCTATTCTTTTGATTATTTGAGGCGAGTTGCCTCAGATGAGCCGGTTGGATCGGGATGACTATTGGCCGTTTGATTTGCTATATTTTCGCTTGTAATATTTATTCTTAAAAGGTAGCCTTTTGGCAGGGTTTTAGCTTTAATTGAACAAGTGGTGATGTGACCGTCTTGTGGGCGAATCAAAAGCAAGGCGTTCAATTGTGTCATCCATACCAACTGAAGGAATCTATGAAATTCGCAAAGGCTTTCTTGCTCCTGGCGTGTATATTGTCATCTGGAATCAGGGCAACCGCGGCGCCAGTCGCCGCGGACACTGCTGAGACTACGGCCCAAAACTGGCTTTCTTCCGACTCCACGCCACTGGGTGCGCATTTGGGCAGTCAAATCCAGAATGTGGACACTTATGCGGACAATAACGGCCTTCCGCTTTACCATGTTATCAATCTGAAGCCTACTGGATATGTTATCGTGGCAGGGGACGATCAGGTGGAGCCCATTATCGCATTTGTTCCCCGGGGACACTACGACCCCTCTACGAATAATCCTTTGGCAGTTTTGGTCGGCAAAGATCTTTCTATTCGTGTGTCACGGGTGCGTGGAACAGGCTTTAAACCGGGATCCGCCGAATTCAAAGTCAACGGCAAATGGCAGAAACTACTCGGTGCCAGAGTCCCAAAAGGCGGCGGCATTCAGCCGGCTGGCATTGTCAACAGTTCCATCGACGACTTGCGAGTCGGTCCGCTTATTCAAACGTATTGGAACCAAGCGACTGCTGACAACACATCTACCGGACCGGCTTGCTATAACTATTTTACTCCCCCATTTGGAGCCGGGGCCAACAGCAACTACGTATGCGGTTGCGTGGCAACGGCTTTGGCCCAATTGATGTATTATCACCAGTATCCAACGGTTGGCGTCGGAACAGCGACATTCCCGGTCACGGTGGATGAGTTTTCGGTAACCTACCCTTTGCGTGGCGGTAACGGGAGTGGTGGCCCTTATGATTGGGCCGATATGCAGTTGGTTCCCACCGACAGTTCGTCAGCCGTGCAGCTTCAGGCTGTTGGCGCTTTGTGCTATGACGCCGGCGTGGCGGTGAATATGATATATACTGCGTCTGAATCCAGCGCGACCATGGTGGCTGCCCAGGCAGCGCTTACCCATACTTTTAAATTCAATAATGCAATCGATTGTGATGCCTCTAGTCTCAACCTTGGCTATAACTACATCAACATGATTAATCCGAATCTGGATGCCGGCCTTCCAATTCTTTTGGGCTTTGATGGCCCTCCAGGCGGCCACTGTGCCGTGGTTGACGGTTATGGATACAACCTGGGCACCTTATACCATCATTTGAATATGGGATGGGGCGTGGTGGAAAGTAACGTTGATGATGTCTGGTACCAATTGCCATTGATTTACACAGCCGATAATGGCGATTTTGGAAACCTTGAAGATTGTCTTTACAACATCTTTACCAATGGCGCCGGTGAGATCATCAGTGGACGGGTGTTGGACTCGATCGGCAATCCCATTGCCGGTGCCAGCATTACCGCCCAACGCATCGGCGGCGGGTTTTATTCCGCCACCACAAGTGCCAATGGTATTTACGCATTTGCCAAAGTGCCCTCATCCTCCACCTACATAATTACGGCCACAAATACCGGCTATTTTTCCATGACCGGCAATTTTAGCACGGGACTCTCGTCGGCCACTTCAACCAATTCCGGCAATGTTTGGGGTGCAAACTTTACCCTGGCCACGGCATCGGGAGCGCCGGACATCACCAACCAGCCGGCGACCCAATCTATCATCGTCGGGCAGAATGCCACGTTCACGATCGGCGTTACCGGACAATTGCCTTTGTACTACCAATGGCAGGTGCAACCCAGCGGGACCCTCAACTGGGTCAACCTGACCGACGGTTCCGGTTATAGCGGCTCAATGACCCCGGATTTGACGGTCATTGATCCGCCGGTGACCAACAACGGCGAACTCTTCCAATGCGTTGTCTCGAACAACTTTGGCGGCCCTGACGCTGTCACCAGTTCGACCGCCACCCTCATTGTCAGCACCGCCCCCTATCTGACCATCAGCACCCTCGCCGGCACCGCAGGAGTCATCGGTTATACCGATGCCATGAATGGGACGATTGAATTTGATGATCCCCTTGGCATTGCCGTGGATGCCAATACCAATGTCTATGTCGCCGATTTGGACAACCATGTCATCCGCCAGCTTTCCCTCTCGGGCACCAACTGGGTCTCCACCACCATCGCCGGCCAGATGGGTGTCCCCGGCAGCGCCAACGGCACTGGCACCAATGCGTTGTTCAATGGCCCTCATGGCATTGCCGTGGACAGCAGCGGCAACGTTTACGTGGCCGACACCGGCAACTCCACCATCCGTGAACTGACCCAATCCGGAGGCATCTGGACCGTAAGCACCGTTGGCGGTCTGGCAGGCACCACCGGTAACACCAACGGAGTCAATCAGGGTAACCTCTATCGCTTCCCCACTGGATTAGTAGTGGATGGCAGCGGCAATATCTACATCGCTGACGAAGGCAATTCCCAGATCCGTGAACTCTCACCGGTTGGAGGCAATTGGTATGGTACTACTCTTGCCGGTTTGGTCGGTGTCGCCGGCAGCCAGGACGGTACCAGCGCGGATGCCACTTTTGCCGGTCCCAGCGGCATCACCATGGACGCCTCCGGCAATCTCTATGTTGCCGACAGCGACAATAATCTCATCCGGGAATTGACATCCAACAGCGGCAATTGGACCGTCACAACCATTGCTGGCTCGGCCCATGCCACCGGTAGCACCGATGGCACCGGTTCCGCCGCGCTCTTCGACGACCCCACCGGCATCGCCGTTGACATGTCCGGCGACCTCTACGTGGTGGACAGCGGCAATGCCACCATCCGCCGCCTGACCGTGAACGGCACCAATTGGACCTCGTTTACCGCCGCCGGCGTGGCTCTCAATACCGGCAGCGCCGATGGCACCGGCACCGCCGTGCGCTTCAAAGCGCCCAACGCCATCGCCATCGATACCTATACCAATGTCTATATCAGCGATTCCGCCAATGGCACCATCCGCGGCACCCCGCTCTTCGCCACTGTCACGCCCGCGGTCCTCCAATTGACCAAAAAGAGCGGCAACCAACCTGCCTTCATGCTCACCTGGACTGCCGTAGTCGGCCAAACCTATCAGGTGCAATACACCACCAACGTGAACTCCGGCGCCTGGCTCACCTTGACCAACATCACGCCCTCCAATTGGACGGGAGTGATCTCCGTCCCCGTTGGCCCCGAACCACAACGTTACTACCGCGTAGTGCACCTGCACTGACGCTGAGCGTTCAGCCAGATTTAGATAGGAAATCCCCTCCGCTAACCGGAGGGGATTTTTTTCAAACAGATTCTGCGGCAAACCCGTAACAGCTGTCATTTTATTCAGACGGATGACAACTCGTCGGAATTTTCAATAGTCAGGTAGGGCGCGCACTCCGTGCGCGCCGCTGGCTTGATTGTTGCGGCAGGCAGAGGACTGCCCGCCCAACCAAAATTCAAATTCGGACATCGTCGGATTTTCGGTAGTCCCCTAATTTGGTTTTCCAGACTCAAATCGCTTGCAGGCCGATGGTTTGGCGCGAAATTGCGGTTATGCGAGTATAACTTACTTATTTGGCTCATTGGTTTGAGTTTCGTCACAGGTATTGTGAGATGTGATGGGCAATGCGCTAAAATTTGGATTCCAAACAATTTGGAAACAAAATTCTGTCCAATGACTCACCTTAAAGATGTCACGATACCAGATTTTTCCATATACATAATAGGGCAATCCTTGGTTTTGAATTGCGGACACTTCTCTATAATCAATGGCATAGGCAGTTGTATTTATACTTCCGGTTGCATCTGGGGCAAGCATTCCAGAATATCGGAACCAATCCGTGCGATTACTTGTAATGTCCCAGTTGTTTGTAAAAATGAAAGTCCCTGCAACAATCCAGACACAAACATCGGTAGCTGGAGTTCTTCCGGTATTTTTAAATTCAACCCTGAAATCATCATTGGACGAGTTTTGCTGACTATTTTCGAGGACTGTTTGAGTAACGCCGACCCATGCTCTTTCATCTAAATTCCTATCTTTTTGCATTTCCTTAATCTGGGTTTCGGCGGCTATGGTAGCCCTCTTCATTTCAATGCTCTGATACAGGAAAATTCCAGCTACCGCGATTCCTATAATAAATCCCAATATTTCCAGCCAAAATTTTATCTCCTCTTTGCAATGATTTCGGATTTTTGCTGCCTCGCTATTCTCTTCTATGGGGCTTGGAATGTGAGATTCGGCAAGACGCCAAAATCTATTTATAAAGGATTTTACTGCCTGCTGGTTGGATTCGCCGGATTCACAATTTTTACTTTTATCTATTTCGCTATTGCCACTCTGATTTGATTGTCCATCGCTCATATTTGACTCCATGAATTTTTATGCAACATTTCCATCAGTTTGGGTGCGTAAGTTAATTGGCAAACTTGGCGTTCCTTACAATCGCAGATTGCCGGTCTGAGGTTACCCATCCCCCGCTCTTTCATGTTGCCGGTTTATCACGTCCCGCAACGGTTGGCAACGCCTGATAGTATTTTGATGGGGGCGAGACTCCTGGGGGGGCGATCGCACGCACCTGCCTCCAAGTAGCACCAGCGTTTCGCCTGCATTCCCTAAAGCGTTTCCGCAAATGATATAGCATTCGCGAAGCGTTTGGACTGCGGCGCTTTAGCGCCGCTTTTGTATGCGAATCAAATAACGCCGATAAAATCAGTGCAGTCCAAAAGTTCCGTGTCCGTAAGAGCAATCGGCAATCATTCGCTATATGATTAACGTAAATGCTCTAATCGATTTTCACCACCGGTTTAAATAAAAAAGTGGCGCGAATCTTTATTCGCGCCACTTTTATGAAAGCTCAAAACCTTACGGCGTCACTACCCGATAGAACTTGTACAAGTTCGTCGGGCTATCATGGATCTCCATGTAGGTGCCGTCGCCGATGTTGGTGGAAACCGGGATCCAGTTCGCCGGGAACAAGCTGGCGGAACGCTGGATGACATACGTCTGGCCGTTCACCGTGGGCCAATCGATCACACTGTCTTGCGATCCTTGCGCCATCCCCTGGTCCGTGCCGACGTTCAATACGGACGTCGGGTCGGTCGGATTCAGGCCGGCCTGGTATTTCTGCCAGTTCTCCATGCCTGTGCCGTCCGCGTCTGCATTGGAAGCGGACAGGTAATTGTAAATGGTGCCGAAATAGCGCAGGCGCCATGAATCCGGGATGCCATCGTTATAGCTCGAGGTCGTGCGGCTGGAGAGCGTGATCAAGCCCGTCAACGTGTGCCGTGTGAATGATGCAATGCCGTTCGGCGAACCGGACGCATGGTCAAAGTGGATGGCATACGATGACATGGCGGTCGCATTTGCCGGGATCGTCACGGTCAGCGTGCCGATCAAACCGCTGCTGGTGATGCCCCCGATGCCGTTCGTCAACCATGCTGCCGCATAATTTCCATTCCCACTGGATGTAGCCATGTACGGAGTTCCCAGCGCCCCCGATGTGAACGAAACCGGCGTGGTAATGGGCGGCGAGCCATCCAGCGGATCGACTGTTACGCTGATCATTGCCAACTTCAACGGGAACTGGCCAAAGACCGTCGCATTGATCGGGATACTGAGCGTCTGTCCAGCCGTGGCCACATAATCGGTCGCGGTGAAGTTGACCGTCGGCATGTTTGTGACAGAGATCAGGCTGGGATTCGAAATGGCCGAAACCACCTTGCCGCCGCTCGAAGATTTTGATTCCACGCCGCTGCTAATCGTATTGCTCACGATCACTGCCACGCGCACACCGTTGGTC
>Ga0206819_10301_pt1 | contig 14812 bp, 11 predicted proteins | sample Alteio_BWOrgCont_87_FD_152855 | JGI IMG/M metagenome (GOLD analysis project Ga0206819, IMG submission 152855) | Enriched cells from forest soil in Barre Woods Harvard Forest LTER site, Petersham, Massachusetts, United States -... | ecosystem: Environmental > Terrestrial > Soil > Temperate forest >... | reverse complement strand
CAGAACAGCCCTTTCACGCCCGAGCGAAACGCATTCACCACCGAGTCGCGATTGGATTCGCCCAGTACCAGAACCTTCGCGATGTGCGGGTAGGCCAGATGCAAGTGGCGGACGTTCGCCATATCTTGCCCTGCAAGCTTGGGATGATCGACATTCATGAGGATTACGTCGACCCGAAACTCTGCGATCGCGTCCAGAATAACGTCCATTTCTACGCCACAACAGGCCACCTTGAACTCCGGACGCCGGCGCAGCGCGCTCACCAGTAACTGGGACTGCATCTGGTTGGAATCCGCGACCAGAACGCCAATCGTGTCCGCCGGTGCAAGATTTGGGGTTCCCATAGCTCACTTCTGCGTTATAACGTCTGCGTTAAACATATCGCGTCAGGTATTCGGAACGCTGTGACGGCGCGGGTACCGCGCCGTGCTTATTTGTGTGCAAAACCTTGGGGAGGCAACGCCAATCCGCAAATTCCCATATTGCGCCAGCAGACTATTGATGCCCTCTCAGGTAGGCCAGCTTCGGCGAAAACATCGCGTTCGTTCAGAATCCGGTCCACAACGATTCGTCAAGGCCACTTCGGTAGGTATAACCAAAGTATGCCTGCCCAATCGACTCATTGTAGAGAGCGGCCTGACTCTTTATTTCCATAAAGCCGAGCAAAAATGCCGTTCCTGGCGGGAGGAGATGCGCGACGGAGCGACATTACTGATGCCTGATAACGCATACCTTCGTGGACGGTACTTCCCATGTCTTGTCAGTTCAGGCTCACCACGATAACTTTCAGGAAGTTCGAAACTATAGAAAGGGTGCAGTTCCTCGGTAGCGAGTCGAGGCCTGAACGGAACAATGAAGATTAACCGTAGCGTGGCCTATTGCGTTCTCGCTCTCACCTGCTGCTTCATGCGGCAGGGGTTGGTGGTGGCCGTGGCTCAAGAGCAGCAGCCAAAGGTGGCTGCTGAACAGACCGGGGCAGCGGCGACCACGAAATCCGGTGTGGCGGACGGTGCATGGAGTCCAGCCCTGACGGGGGTACGCCGTCCGCTCTACCGGCTTTGCAAGAGTGATGTAGTGGCTGTTGCTTTCACATTCTCTCCGGAGTTCGATGAAACCGTCAGCGTGCAGCCAGACGGTTACATTGCCTTGAAAGGCGTGAAGCAGTTGCCCGCCGAAGGCGTGACCGTTCCTGAGTTGCAAGAGGCCATTGTGCGGGCCTACGCCGGCGTGTTGCATGATCCCGAGGTCACGATCGTCCTGCAGGATTTCGACAAACCGTATTTCATCGTGGGCGGCGAGGTCAGTCATCCTGCCAAGTACGAGTTACGATCCGACACCAGGGTGACGGAAGCCGTCGCCATTGCGGGCGGTCTAACGACGCGAGCCAAACACTCTCAAGTTGTGCTCTTTCGGCGCGTTTCCGATGACCTGGTCGAGTCTCGTCTGCTCGATGTAAAAGCGATGCTGGCGTCGCGAAATCTGGCCGAGGACATCCACCTCAGGTCCGGTGATTTCTTATTCGTGCCGCAAAATCTGATTTCCAAGATCAAGCAATACCTCCCTACTTCCAGTATGAGCATGTACGCGAGTCCGACACAGTTCTAGGAGGAGCCGTGCGCAAGCGCCGGAAAGACTTTCCGATTACGAACAAGTAGAACAGAAATGATGACGTGGACTTTCATATGCCGGAGGAACTTAGACTCATCCCGAGATCAGTGCACTTGCCTTCCCCCACCTTGCGCGATCTGCTGGCAGTGCTATTTCGACAACGCCGGCTCGCACTGATCTCGTTCGTAGCAATTTTCTTCGCTGTAGTTCTTTATGGATTGATCGCGCCTCCTTACGAATCAGAAATGAAAGTGCTGGTACGTCGGGGCCGTGTCGATCCAGTGGTCACATCCACGCCTAGCCAGGCTGAATTCGAGCGCGAAGCGGTCACTGAGGAAGAACTGAATTCAGAGGTGGAATTACTGCATGACGATGAGATTCTGCGAACGGTGGTGCGGCGTTCTGGTCTGATCTCCCAAGGACACTCCTGGTTCTGGAGCCTGTTTGGTGACAGTGAGGCGAGGCAAATGGCTCGAGCGGTGCGTCGAATCGATAAGCGGTTGACCGTCGAAGCGGTGAAAAAAGCAACCTTGATCACGGCAACATATAAATGTTCTGACCCCGTACAGGCAGCGGACGTGCTCCATTCCCTGGGAGCGGCGTATCTCGAGCGTCATGAACAGGTGCACCGTCCTTCGGGGGAATTCAAGTTCTTCGATCAGCAGGTGGTGCAATCGCGCAGCGGACTCGAAGAAGCGGAGTTGGAATTAATGCGATTCGGGGCCGACCAGGGAGTGACTTCGGCCGCTCTGGAGCGCGACATGGCTCTCCAAAAGTTAAGCGAAGCAGATGCAGATACCCGTCAAACGGAGGTAGCGATCGCCGCGAGCTCGGAGCGTGCCCGCGTTTTGGAGAAGAAACTGGGCGCGTTGCCTGAACGCATCACTACGCAGATTCGTGACTCTGACAATCCTCAATTGATGGAAGATTTGAAAGGGCGGCTGCTCGAGTTGCAACTCAGCCGGACTGAGCTGCTGGCAAAATACGAGCCTTCCTATCGCCCAGTGCAGGAGTTAGATCGCGAGATTGCGGAAACCAGAGATTCCATTGCGGTCGAGGACAAGCTGCCGATCCGTGAGCGTACCAGCGACCAGGACCCGGATCATGGATGGGCGAAGGCCGAATTGCTAAAGACTCAGGTCGAACTAAACGCACTCGGAGCGCATGCCTCGGCTGAAAATGCTCTCCTGGGGCACTATCGCGAGTCGGCGAGCAAATTGGGCGATCACGCCATCGAGCAGGAACAGCTGATGCACGATTTGAAGGCCTCCGAAGATAAGTATTTGTTGTATCTGAATAAGCGCGAAGAGGCCAGGATCGGAGACGCACTGGATGAGGGCGGAATTCTGAACGTAACCATCGCCGAGCAGGCTACGGTTCCCGCGCTTCCGCAGCTTTCCGGCCTGGGCTTCGGATTCGTCGGCCTGGCTGGGGCGGGTATGCTCAGTGTAACTCTGGCCTTTGTGGCGGATTATCTGAACCCGGCATTTCGAACGCCGGACGAAATCGTCGCCTATCTGGGAAGTCCGGTGCTGGCTTCGTTGCCCCGAAAGAGCCAGTAGAAAGACGCGGACTCGAAGACGACTTTGAATGATGATTACGGCAATTGCAGCCTTTAGTGGCTCTACATGCGCCGTGAATCAAGGAAAGGCACAATGAGCACATTCGTCGACCTTTTACCGCAGATAATAGATGACGCTCCTGAAGCAGGGGGCATCGAAGTCGAACGCGAAGAATATCAGCAGCCCGGATTGGCCGGGTGGAACGCGGATTCTTTTGCCGAGCAACAGATTCGTGGTCTGGTGAGGCAGGTATTTGTTCCAGGATGGCCAAAGCCGGCGCATCAGGTTGTTTTCAGCGCGGTCGATGCCAAAACCGATATCCGCGGGATCTGCATGCAGGTGGGCTTGGCGCTCGCTGCGCAGGTGTCCGGGACCACTTGCCTGGTCGAGGCAAATCTGAATGGGCCCGGCTTGGAAGATGTTGTGGAGAAGAATGGCCACGATCTGATTCCGAATCAGGAAAGGTCGGCCTTTCGTGACCCGTTCCGCGGAACCTCGAACGAGCTGTGGCTGCTACAGAAAGATGTCTTTCAAACGAAAATCGACAAAAGTTGGTCCGGACCCTGGCTCCGTGAGCGGCTGGCCGAATTGCGCCACACCTACGACTTCACGGTGCTCTATGGTCCGCCGGCTGGAACGGGTAGTGAGGCAGCTTTGCTAGGCAGTCTCTGCGATGGTGTGGTTCTGGTGGTGGAGGCAAACTCGACCCGGCGTGTAGCGGCGCAAAAAGTAAAGGAAAGACTGCATGCGGCGAATGCCCGTCTGCTGGGAGCGATACTCAGTGAGCGGACTTTTCCAATACCGGAGGCGATTTATAAGAAGTGGTAGGGAGCTGAAATAGCGCAATTGCCGAAGCAGTCATCGCTTAACGCACGCAGACAGAAACAGGAATTCTTGTCGGAGGCATCTTAAGAACTTCGTGAAAAAAAGACCCAAAACCTGTTGGGACCCAATTAGCGGAGCCGCGTTCAAAACAGAATCATCGTGATGACAGCCTCGCCCAACCTTTCTTCAACACTCAACCCGCAAGGAGCACAGTGGTATTCGATTCAAACCCGCTACCGCTTTGAAAGAAAAGTAACGGCCGAGCTTCAACGCAAAGGTTTGCAAACATTCCTCCCCTTGCTCGAAGAATTCCACCGCTGGAGCGATCGCAGTCAGTCAGTGTATGTTCCGCTCTTCTCAGGCTACACCTTCGCACGCTTCGATTTGGGCGCGGGACTGCGAATGGAGCTCCTTCACACCGCAGGAGTCATTGGATTGATTAGCGTCCGAGGAGTGGCAACTCCGATTCCGGTCAAGCAAATTGAAGATTTGCAAAAACTGCTGTCCCAGAAAGTACCATGTGCGCTTCACGCTTTTCTTAAGGTCGGACAACACGTGCGGATTCGCGGCGGTTGCCTGGATGGTCTGGAAGGAATTCTGGAACAGCAAGGGGAAAAGAACCTGGTGATTTCGATTGAATCAATCGAGCGGGCAGTTGCCATCACGATAGCAGGATACGAATTGGAAATGATCTGAAGTGCCTTCCCCTCTAAAAAATAAGGTTGCCACACCGACCCGTGGGTTTGCTTCGCCCTCCCGTCTGATTCCGGGCGCTCAGTCAACCGCGGACAGCGTTCCACGGAAGAAATCCTCCTCGGTCGTGGATGGTCGATTCTGGGTTTGGCAAGGTCAGGAGGGCCTCGGAGAACCAAGGAAGCGCCGTTTCTCTGAAGTTCTTGTCGAGGGTTTTTTCCCGAGGCTGTCAGTTCACGGACAGCGGTGGAATCTCGCAAGGAAAGTGAGCGCGGATTTTTTCCTGATCATCTTTGGCTTCGCCGCAGTCGGCCATCTAATCGTGCTACTGGAGTTCGCGATCCACCATGACCCTGCAACGCTGCTTCGGTCTGATGCGTTTCCGACCGCGGGTCCGGGAATTCTATTGCTTTATGGGGCCTTGTTCGCCCTTTTAGGGCTCTCGGAGCGCCTCTATCATCCTGAAACCGTTCAATCGCGGCAGCAGGAACGGTTGGTCTTGGGAAAAGTTGTCTTTTGGTCAGCGGCGTTGGTGGTTGTGGCGGTGAGATGGTCAGGGCCTCACCTGATCTCGCTGACAACCGTCGCCGCCAGCGCGCCCCTCAATTTTCTGATCATGGTTGCCTGGAGGAACCACTGGAGACGGGTGCCAGCACAAGGGGCGCGGAGCCGGCGAGACGCGCGGAATGTTCTGATCGTGGGAGCGGGGCGAGACGGGCGCAAACTTGCGGCTCACATAGGCGAAGACGTTTCCTGTCGTCGGACGGTTATGGGTTTTCTTGACGAACACGAGCCCGTCGGCGGTGATGTGCGCGGGCGGCTGGAGGATCTCTCGCGTATCGCGCGGACCGCCTTCGTCGACGAGATCATTCTTACGGCGCCGCAACAACCCGACTCAGCGCGGCGGGTTATTCGCGAGGCGAGGCGTAATCAGATCGACGTCAAAGTGGTGCCCGATCTGTTTGGATTTGAGCCCGACGATCCGCTGGTATTCGAGAAGTTCGGGAATATTACGGTTGTGACTTTGCGTGAAGAACGCATGCCAGTCTTCAGCTTGTTCGTGAAACGCGCCGTGGACAAGACGACTGCAGCGGCGATCCTCGCATTCAGTGCGCCGCTGCTGACCACGATCGCGCTGGTCATAAAGTTTGAGTCGCCCGGGCCGGTGTTTTATCAAGCGGAGCGAGTGGGCCTAAAGGGAAGACGCTTTCGATGCTACAAGTTTCGCACCATGAGCGCGGGTGCGGACAAGCTCAAGTCGGATCTGCGAGCGCAGAACGAGCGCCAGGGGCCATTCTTCAAGATGGCCGATGATCCCCGAATCACTCGGGCCGGGCGATTTCTCCGGCGTTACAGCCTCGATGAGTTGCCGCAGCTGTGGAATGTGGTGCGAGGCGAGATGAGCTTAGTTGGACCGCGACCTCATCCGCTGGACGACTTTGAGCGTTACGAGTTGGGGGACTTGCAACGTTTGGATGTGCCGCCAGGGCTGACGGGATTGTGGCAGGTGACGGCTCGCCGAGACCCATCGTTTGAGCGCAGCCTGGCGCTTGATCTCGAGTACATAAGAAGCTGGACTCTGTGGCGGGACTTCCTGATTCTTTACAAGACAGTTTCTGTTGTTCTGCAGGGAAGCGGCGTTTAGCAATGGCCTCAAGCCCGTATCCCGCGACTCAAATTTCTGGCAGCGGTGTGGTGGCGTTCGCAATCGGCGGATTCTTGCGACCGTTGCACGCGTTGATCGTGGCGCCTGCGCTGCTCTTCATAACTACGCTTGGGTTGATGCTCTTCCATCCACCGGACTTTAATTTCCACTCCATTGATCGCATCGCCTTTTGCTTGCTCATTCTGGTGACGCTGCTGCGGGCATGTGCGTTGCGACAACCACTGCAGATCGAGGGCCTCGTTGTGTGGCCTATGCTAGCCATGCTTCTGCTCGCATTTTATGGGGTCGTTTCGGAGCCCAACGACGCTGAGACTTGGAGCTTGTTTGCGGCCAAATGGCTGGTGCCGTTAACGCTGTATCAGTTGGCGGCTTACATCTTTGACGACGCTCGATCCGTGCGGAGCTTCGAGATTTTCTCCTTGATCGTGCTGGGATACCTCAGTCTCACCGCGATCTTTTTCATGATCGATGCCAAGCAATTCATCTTCCCGCGATACATTCTGGATGAAAGTTTGGGTTACCACGCCGATCGCGCGCGAGGGCCATTTCTCCAGGCCGTGGCCAACGGCGTTGCTCTGAACTTACTTGGCTTGATTGCCTTAAATTCATTCCGGCGCAAGCATCTGCGTGGAGTGTTGGCTCTGTCCTTCCTGATCGCATTGCCCTGGGCAATCGTTGCCACCAAAACACGCGCCGTCTGGTTGTCTTTTGCCTTATCCATTCTCTGGTTGCTCTTGTTTTCTCCGAGCCGAAGGTTGCGGTGGGCATGTTTGTGCCTTGTGCTTGCCGGCGGCATGGGACTCGCTGCCATGATGGTTTTTGCCGACCGCAATACCTCGCTGGGCGATCGGCTCGAAGAACGCGGCCCTGTGATGTTCCGGATGGCGATCTATCAAGCTGGCTGGGAGATGTTTTTGAAAAAGCCAATCACTGGATGGGGCGCGACCGATATGCAAACGGAGCTCTCGAAGAGAATCAGTGGCTTTCACCAGGAGGAGTTCTTTTTTCACAACACCTATCTCGAGATCGTTGTGCAATACGGTCTCGTAGGATTGGCTCTATATTTCTGGATCGTGATCGATCTGTTCAAGCTCGGTCGAAGTGTCCGCGGTCCCGCGTTTCCCGGCGATGGCGGTTTCCTCGATCAGCAATTCCGTTCGCTTTGGCCGCTGCTCCTGGGCGTGTTCCTGCTCAATGGCTCATTCGTGGTCATGAACTACCAATTCGTGAATGGGTACCTGTTCACGATAGCGGGCCTGCTGGCCGCACAAAACCGCCGCGCAATGGACGCGAAGGTCACCTCTGTGGCCAGTTGATGCCGACCATTGCTTATCTCGCGAATCAATTTCCCTCCCCGGTCGAGCCCTACGTAGCGGAGGAAATCCCGGAACTTCGCCGGCGCGGAGTCACCGTGATCCCATGCAGCGTGCGCCATCAAAGAGCTGCGCTGGACCCCGAGCTAACAAACCTTGCAGCGGAGACGCTGTACTTGCAACCCCTACAAGTCAAACTGTTAATCTCTGCCGCGTTCACATGCTTATTGAAGTTCGCTCTACTCAAAGATTTTTTTAATCGCGTACTGCAGGGAAACGAGACTTTTAGCCGGCGGCTGCACGCGCTTCTGCATACCTGGCTCGGGGTCTACTACGCGCTCCTCCTCAAAAGATCGAATATCGACCACATCCATGTGCACCACGGATACTTCTCGTCATGGATCGGAATGGTGGCTGCTCGCGTGTTGGGAATCGAATTCAGCATGACCCTGCATGGATCGGATCTGCTGCTGCACCCGGCGTATCTCGATACGAAACTCAGGCACTGCGCCTTTTGTGTAACCATTTCGGACTCCAACCGCAAACATATTCTCCAAACCTATCCAGACGCGCATCCGGAAAACGTTTTCGTCCGACGCATGGGAGTCGATCCCCTTACCAACAGGCCAGCTCAGAAAGTCGGCCGTGATCCCTCCAACTTCTCTATCCTCGCGGTCGGACGGTTGCATCCAGTGAAGGATCACGCTTTCCTGATTCGAGCCTGCGGTGTTTTGAAGAACCGCGGCATGCCCTTGGCGTGCGCAATCGCAGGCGACGGTCGAGAGCGCGAGTCCCTCGAAATGTTGATTCGCGATTTGAATCTCGGATCCGAGATTCGTTTGGTTGGCCACTTGGCCCGCCAGGACCTCGAGCCCTACTACGCAGCCGCCGACCTCGTCGTGCTCACCAGCCGCAGCGAGGGCATTCCGCTTGTTCTAATGGAAGCGATGGCCCGCGGCAAACCTGTGCTCGCACCGGCGATCACAGGGATTCCAGAGCTCGTGTTAGACGGCATAAATGGCTTTCTCTATCGCCCAGGCTCGCTCGAAGACTTCACGGCGCACATAGAGTGTGTCTATCGCTCCGAATTCGCTCTCGGCACGATCGGCGAGGCCGCCCGTCAGCAAGTGATTCAGAATTTCAATCGCGACAAAAACCTCGCAGCCTTCTGCAACCTCTTGATCACAAGAATCAGCGACAAACCCGTCAGTCGTCCCGTCCGGTCTTTATATGAGAATCCTGTTTTGCAATAAATACAATTTCCCGTTCAGTGGCACCGAAGTCTACATGTTCGAGCTTATGGACCTGCTGAGGTCCCGGGGACACGACGTTGCGCTTTTTTCTATGGCGGATCCTCGTGGCCAACCTACGCTCTATGACCCGTACTTTTTGCCGAATGTGGATTTCAAGAACCCCGCGGCTGGACTGTTCGCTCGCTTCAAGCTCGCAGGCCACGCAATCTATTCCACCGATGCCCGGCGGCGACTGCGAAAACTGATCGCTGCATTTCGCCCTGACGTCTCTCACGTGCGCAACATTTATCACCACTTATCGCCGTCCGTTCTCTGGGAGCTGAAAGCTCAAAGCGTGCCCGTGCTGTATCACTTGAACGATTTCAAGCTGCTCTGCCCCGCCTACAACATGGTGGCAAAAGGGCGCGCGTGTGAGCGCTGCCGCGGTGGAAAGTTTAGGCACGTTCTTACCGAGGGCTGTTACGTCGGCCCTCCGGGATCGGCTTTGCTGCTGATGGCGGAGGCGTATTTTCACCGATGGTTAGGAACTTACAAGAAGTGTGTCGATCATTTCTTAGCGCCCAGCCGTTTCGCCAAGGAAAAACTCGTGCAGAACGGGTTTGACGAAAAAAAGATCACCGCTCTTCCCCATTTCCAAAAGCTGCCTCCGCAACCGGGACCAGCCGCTGGGGCAAACGCGCCCATTCTTTACTTCGGACGCCTGTCGGCCGAGAAAGGAGTCGCTGACCTGGTCCGCGCTATGCAACATTTGCCGCACGTACAACTCCACATCGCGGGCGACGGGCCGCAGCGGGCCGAACTCGAAGGCTTGGCCCGCGAGCTCGGTCTGACCAACGTGCGATTCGTCGGCCATGTCGGCGGCAAAGTCTTGGACTACATGATTGCCTCATCCCGCTTCACCGTTTTGCCCTCCCGAGCTTACGAAACGCTGGGCAAAACCATTCTCGAATCCTATGCGTGGGCGCGCCCGGTGATAGCGTCGGACCTCGGTTCGAGGCGCGAACTCGTCGACCAGGGCGAGACTGGGCTTCTCTTCCCCCCAGGCAATGTCGAGCAATTAAGAAAGGCTATCTCGTTTCTCGTGGAGCGACCGGAGTTGACCGCTCAGATGGGCCTTGCAGGTCGCCGATTCGTCGAAACCCAACACGCACCCGAAGCTCACTATCACGCGTTGATGCGCCTTTATACGCAGATGAGGCCTTGGCCGATAAAGCGTACGAAAGTAGCAAAACCTCCCATTGCCGCTGAACCACTGCGCGTGGCATTCATCGGCGGGCGTGGCATGGTCTCAAAGTACAGCGGCATCGAAACCTACTACGAAGAAGTTGGCGAGAGACTTGTGGAAATGGGCCACGACGTCACAGTTTACTGCCGCAGTTACTTCACTCCTGCGCAATCGACACATAAAGGGATGCGGCTGGTTCGCCTGCCGACATTTCGATCAAAGCACCTCGAGACGCTCGTGCACACCTGGCTGAGCACGATGCACGTCATGTTCAGTGGTTGCGATATTGTGCACTACCATGCTCAGGGTCCGGCGCTATTTTCTTTTTTCCCGCGTCTTGTGGGTAAAAAGACTGTCGTCACTGTCCAGGGGCAAGACTGGCAGCGAAAAAAGTGGGGGCGTTTTGCCTCGTTCACTCTTCGCCTCGGAGAACTGGCTTCGGCGCGGCTGCCCAATCGCACCATGGTCGTCTCTCATGCTTTGCAGCGACACTACCAGACAGCCTACGGCGTCAATGCCACCTACGTGCCGAATGGATCCATGATTCGTCAGAGGGTTGCTCCATCGCAAATTACCGAGTGGGGACTCGAACCCGACAATTACATTCTGTTTCTGGGTAGATTCTCTCCGGAGAAAAATTGTCGTCTGCTCATCGAGGCGTACGAAAAGCTCGACACGGGTGCGAAACTTGTACTCGCCGGCGGATCGAGTTACACCAGCGCGTACATTGACGAATTGCGCAAGCATCAAAGCGAACAGGTGCTCTTCCTCGACTGGGTTCACGGCGTAGCCCTGGATGAGTTGCTGACCAATGCCGCCATGTTCGTTTTGCCTTCGGACCTCGAAGGCCTTTCGTTGGCACTCCTCGACGCCATGGGAGCCGCCGTCTGCGTCTTGACCAGCGACATTCCTGAAAACCGCGAAGTGATCGCGGGTTGCGGCTTCACCTTCAGACCGGGAGATGCGACCGATCTGGCGCGTATGCTGCGATTCCTGCTCTCCGACGCCCAGGTCCGAAGCATCGCAGGGCGCAACGCGCAAGCGCGAGTTCGGGAGCGATATCTGTGGCCTCGAATTGCAACTGAGATTGGGCACTCGTATATAGAGTTGACGGATCGAGCGAGTTTCCCGGAGCAAGAGCCTGCCGCCGAATTGCCGGGGAGGCAAATGTCACGGCGGGCCGCTGGCGCCGGCAGGTAGAGGATTCCTCGTCGGTGGGCAGTGACTCGCCGCTTGATTACCATCCCGAACATAGCATCCGATCCCGCCCGTAATCCCGTACGCAGGCATCAATCACTCAAGCGTAGCATCAATCACTCGACTGTCATCCCGAGCGCATCCAAATCACTCACGGTCACGCGCAGCATCAATCCCTCGACTGTCATCTCGAGCGCAGCATAAGGTTCGCGAAGCGAATCTGAGGCGAAGTCGAGGGATCTTGTGTTTGATGTCATCCTGAGTGCAATGAAGGATGATCAGCGCGAACCGCGCGACGCGGCGCGTGCTCTTGGCGACGCAATAATCGCTCGCCTGGGTCGCTTCCTTATAAAACTATCGGCTTCATGATTCGTAAAGTTATGCAAAGATTCTTGGAATCTTATTTTTTTCGCAACTTCAGGTTCATAATCCCATTCATACGTGTAGACGGATTTCTTTGAAAGAGAGGTTCCTATGCTCAAACAATGGTTGCTCCTACTCCTCGCGGCCGGACTGATCTCACTCGCATCGTCTTACGCGACCGCCCAAGATAGCTCGTCCAATGACCAGCAATCGCCACCGTCGCACGGCAACGGTCCCGGGCGTCATGGCGGCCCGCCCGATCCTGCTCAGCGCACACAAGAACTGACTAAGAAACTTAACCTTACCTCTGACCAGCAGACCAAGGTGCAGGACATCCTTACCTCCGAGCGCTCCCAGATGGAAAGTCTGCGGCAGGACACTTCTCAATCCCAGCAGGATCGACGCGCCAAAATGATGGATATCCATAAGAGCAGTGACACTCAGATCCGCGCGCTCCTTGATTCCACGCAACAGAAGAAGTGGGACGACCTGCAAGCCAAGCGCGGGCAATGGATGCAAAACCGCGGCGGAGGAGGCCCACCTAGCGGCACCCCTGATCAGCAAGGCCCGCCACCGCAGTAACAGCAATTCTGCGCGCTGAGAGCCGGTCGTCTTCCTGCGGCGAAAACCCGAAGACGCCGGCTTTTTTAATGATTATTTGACTGGTTTCGTAGCGGCCTCGTATGCCCGACTCGCGCCCCCTGCTTTGCTGGGAGCTAGCCCATCTGACTCTCCAAAATGTGCAAATCTCAAAGGTTGCTCAAAATCTCTAACAGTCGCCAAAGCCACTAACGCTGACCCTCCCAAAAGCCAATAACACCATGCAATCGAGTAACTTGCAGAAATGCTGACAGTTACGTAGAAAATGTTAGCAAAGCCGCAGGCAGACGCCACATACGCCGCCATGCACCGTTCCACAGCCTTTCCACAGCCAACCGTGGTCAAGTTTGTGACGGATTACCACGCTATTCCACAGATCCCATTCCTTCGCCAAGCATGGACTCGAATCGCGTCGAATTCTTCAAAAATGCCAGATTTACCCGGCCGGTGGGGCCATTGCGCTGTTTGGCGATAATCAACTCCGCCTTGCCCTGCAGGTCGGGATCGTCTTGCTTGTAGACCTCTTCGCGGAAGATGAAGGCCACAACGTCGGCGTCCTGTTCGATCGATCCCGACTCGCGGAGATCTGAGAGCTGAGGCCGGTGATCGCCACCCCGGCTTTCGGGAGCGCGGCTTAACTGCGAAAGCGCAATCACTGGGACGGCTAGTTCCTTGGCTAGAGCTTTCAGACCACGTGAGATCGCCGAAACCTCCTGCGTCCGATTTTCATAGCGCCTGCCCCCCCCCCGACATAAGTTGCAGATAGTCCACAATGATCAGGTCTAGCTTTCCCTGGGCCTGCTGTAGTCGGCGCGCCTTGGCCCGCATTTCGCTGAGCGAAATCCCAGGCGTGTCGTCGATGAAAATCGGCGCCTGCGCCAGTTGCTCCATGGCATGAACAACTTTCGTCATGTCATCGCGCCACAGCGAACCAGTGCGCATCTTATGCGAGTCGACGCGGGCTCGCGAACACAAAAGGCGCAGCAGCAAAGCCTCGCGGGACATTTCCAGAGAAAACATGCCCACAACTTTTTGGTCTTCGATCGATGCATTCTCGGCGATGTTCATGGCGAATGCGGTCTTACCCATCGAAGGTCGGGCCGCGATAATGATTAAATCCGACCGCTGAAATCCACTGGTCATCTCATCGAGATCGGTGTAGTGCGTGGCCAGCCCGGTGATGCGCTGGCCGCGTTGCAGTAGGGCATCGACCGAGCCGAAAGATTCCTTAACAATGTCTTGAACGCCCATAAAACCGCGCCCAATCCGCTTTTCAGAGAGCTGGAAGATGGCGGCTTCGGCATCATTCAGAATCTCTTCGGCGGGATCGCCTTGCTCAGAGGCGCGCGCAATCGCGGCGCTCGCGGCATAAATCAGTCCGCGCAGCAGCGCCTTGTCGCGGACAATTTTAATGTAGTGTTCAATGCTCGGCCGGTCAGGTACGCCGTCGACCAATCCAGAAATGTAGCCGACGTCGCCAATTGCCTCCAATTCCTTGCGCCGATCGAGTTCTTCGACCAGCGTAATCATGTCGATCGGCCGCGAAGATTCCGACAGATCGACCATGCGCGTGAAAATGCGGCGATGCGAATCCAGCGAGAAATCTTCGGCCTTCAGATGCTCCGCCGCTTCGTTGTACGCCAGATTATCCAGCAGGATCGCCCCCAGGATCGAGCGCTCTGCTTCAACATTAGCCGGCAGCGTATGCGCGGGACTGTAATCAGTGGTTGCCAAATTTATTTGCTTCCCGGTGAATTGGTTAAAGGCGTGAGAGCGATACTACTCAGGAAGAGCTTGTGAATGTGAAGGAACATCTGCGGAAAAAGACGGACAAACTTTTTTTCTTCGGTAGTCCAGTTGCAAAGTCGAGCGCCGATGATCCTACCTCGTTTCATAGGCGGAAGTATAGGCGAATCAAAAGCGAATCACAACCGGAAAGCATCTCGCGAAGGCAATTCCGGCCGCCCCCGCATAGACCGTAGCAACAACTCCCAAAACAAATAAAATGCGGCCCAGGCCAGCCACCCGGACCGCATGCTTGTGGGTGTCCCGCTCGCTGTGTCACTGCACTATGCAGCGCGGCGCCATTTTTGAAACCGCATTCACGGGGAATGCTTGTTTCTCGGCGCACTCCAAGTTCTAGTCCGCGAACCTGAGTCCACGTCCCGCGAATCGGAGTGATTGCTCAAAACTGGCGGCTCAGTCCCTCAAGTGAGGAGGACTTCACAAGGAGGCCGCACCGCCCAGGTATTCCCCAAGTGCGCCATGACGCTCGCGCGGTGGCGCATTCGACGGAACCCTCCAGCGGTTCACCCTCGAGAACCACTGGAAACGCCAGCTTGACTGCAATCCAACAGCGCTTTCAAGACATCTCACATTTGCGCTGGCGGTACTTTGCTTCAAGGACAGGAACATCGCAACAGAAAATCCATCTCGAGTTGTGCACAAACTGTGGAGGACGAAACTTCCTTGTGGAAACTAAAGGAAAAACAGAAAGAATCCGCCGA
>Ga0206819_10300_pt1 | contig 14874 bp, 10 predicted proteins | sample Alteio_BWOrgCont_87_FD_152855 | JGI IMG/M metagenome (GOLD analysis project Ga0206819, IMG submission 152855) | Enriched cells from forest soil in Barre Woods Harvard Forest LTER site, Petersham, Massachusetts, United States -... | ecosystem: Environmental > Terrestrial > Soil > Temperate forest >... | reverse complement strand
ACACTAAAAGCTGAAGGTGTAGAGTTGCCTGCTGGTGTGTCTGTCAAGGCGCTGGAGGACACGAGCAATGAATACCATCTGGTTATTCCAGTAAAACCGACGGATTTGTCCGAGGCTGAGTTGCCATCGACGACCTTCGGAGTACGATGCTGCTCCTCATATTTTTGTTGTAGCAAATGTAAAAAATAGGGGTTTCCGCCGTTTTCAGTGCAATCAAGAGGTGCTCTGTCCGTTGTCGGGCAAAGCTACGCGATTTTGGCGGCAGTGCGGTAGTTAAAGAGTTCCGCGCCAGAAGATACTTCGGGCGGGAATGGTGATTCACTCGCATCACCGAGTAATTCCAGAAACGGGACGTTAGTGTCCGGTCGTTTCACTCGGTATAACCACCAGCTAGTGGCTGCATCTTTTCAATATCGGTTGGGCGATCTATCAATTATTGGCATCGTATCGTCGGCTGATAACGACTTATTTTCCATGCCTAATTGCGAGAAGCTACAACAAGCCATTTGCCACTAAATCTGAGAGACGCGATGATAAATATCCCCGCTTTTAAAGCCCACCTGCATGTGGAAGTGATTCTAGGCGAAGGCGTGTTAATACTTTCTGAAGAGGCAGCCAATGCATTGCATGGCGGCGCATATGAGAAGATTGCCCCGCTCATTGATGGGCAGCGCAGTACCGATGAGATCGTAGATGCACTTGCCAATCAAATGGACGCAGCCACGGCATATTACGCGTTGGATAGAATGGAAGCCAAAGGGTTTTTGACTGAGGCGACTCCGCACATCCCGTCCGATGTAGCAGCCTTTTGGCATGGCATAGGAATCGAGCCTGGTGCCGCGCTCGCGGCATTGCGGGGCAAACGAGTTTGGGTTAAGACGATTGGTGAGTTCGAACCCACAGCAATGCTGTCGGCTTTGGACTTAATGACCATCACGATCAGTGGGCGAGAACAGGCTGATTTTTGGCTGGTACTGACTAATGATTATTTGAACGTTAACCTAACGGAGATCAATTCAGCCGCTCTGAAAGCGAACCGCACTTGGATGTTAGTTCGGGTGACGGGTCAGGAATTATGGCTGGGCCCGTTGTTCCAGCCGGGTGAAACTGCATGCTGGGTCTGTCTGAAGCGCCGGCTGGAGCGCAATCGGGCAGTTCATCGCTTTGTCGCCGAAAAGAAAAATTTGGTAACCCCGCCATCGACGGCGCAGGGTGTGCTGCCGGCAACACAGGCTGTAGCTTGTCAAATGGCGGCGTTCGCAGTGGCACAGTTTTTGGCAGGTGCCGCTAGCGGATTGGCGGGTAAAGTACTGAGTCTCAATTGGAGGACTCATACGCCACAGACCCATGCGCTGGTTCGTCATCCGCACTGCCCTGCCTGTGGGACGGCGGAAAACCATGTGTTGAGGCCGATTCAGCTTCGGCCGGCCAAGGTCGCTTTTGTAAGGGATGGCGGGCACCGGAGCGTTTCGCCTGAAATAACACTCAAAAGATACGAACACCTCGTCAGTCCGATCACCGGCGTGGTCCGGATGCTCACTCCGGTACTCCAGGATGACGGAATTGCTCATGTCTATCTAGCTGGCCACAACCCCGGAATGAAGATGAACACGCTGGACTACTTCAAGCAAAGCTTGCGCAATAACAGTAGTGGTAAGGGGATGTCGGAAATGCAGGCCAAGGTGAGTGCTTTATGCGAAGCGATCGAGCGCTATTCTGGAGAGTTTCCTGCGGCCGAGTTAGTCGTGACAGCTAGCTACGCCGAAATGAGGGCGCGACATGACGATAATGTGATTCATCCCAATGTGGTGATGCAATTCAGCGAAAGACAGTTTGCCGAGCGCGAGCGATGGAACGCTAAAGAGTCCAAGTTCAATGGCGTTCCTGAAGCCTTGCCAGATAATCAGCCGATCGACTGGACTCCGGCGTGGTCGATCAGTCAAGGGTGTCACAAATATCTGCCTACCCAGCTACTATATTACGGTTCGCCCGCCAGCGCGGCATGCAATAAGTTATACAGCGTCGGCTGTTCCAATGGAAGCGCTTCAGGTAACACGCTGGAAGAGGCAATTCTACAAGGATTTTTTGAGTTGGTGGAACGCGATGCTGTGGCCTTGTGGTGGTACAACAGATTACTCAAGCCTGGTGTGGAGGTGGAAACATTTGGCGAGCCTTATCTACTGGAGCTAGCGGAACACTATGGTGCACACTATAAACGGGTAACGTGGGCATTGGATATCACCAGCGATTTGGGAATTCCTGTATTTGTGGCTGTGTCAAAAATGGTGGAGGGCAATGCGGAGCGGTTGTTATTCGGCTTTGGTTGCCATTTGGATGCGCGCGTTGCCCTGCAACGTGCTTTTACAGAAATGAACCAAATGTTGGGGATTGCGCATGCTGGCGAAGACCGCGAATTGGTTCTGGAGGATGCTGAAACGCTCGAATGGCTGCGCAATGCCACGATTGCCAATCAACCTTATATGACAGCAGCCCCAGGTCAGCCTCTTAAGCGCTTCGGTGATTATCCGACGCAGCACAGCGGTGAGTTTTTGCAGGACATCAATTATTGCCGCAGAATTATTGAGAAGCAGCGTATGGAGATGCTGATACTTGATCAAACGCGAGCGGATGTGGGAATGCCGGTGGTCAAAGTCATCGTGCCTGGGCTGCGGCATTTTTGGGCCCGCTACGGTCAAGGTCGGCTTTACGACGTGCCGGTAAGGATGGGCTGGCTTGATCGTCCTTTGCGCGAAGATGAGTTGAACCCGGTCGCTGTATTTTTCTGAATGGAGCGAACATGACGCACCGTTATCTCTTGAGATTGCGTCCCGCCGTCCAGGTTCATTGTGAGGGCGGGGATCTGGTAGTAGCCGGCGTGGACTTGCCCGGTATGCGCAGCCGGCAGCCTGGCCCAGGCATCGTGACGCTACTGGATGGACTAGTTCAAGGCGGCCAATCGGCGGAGCAACTGATCGAATGTGCTTTGGCAGCAGATCCTCGAACCGATGTGAGTCGCTTTTATTATCTGCTGAGCAGCTTGGAAAATAAGGGATTTCTGACCTACTCGGTGGCGTTCGAGAATCACTCGCTGGTAACACTGGAGCCAATCTCGAGGTCCTTTTGCTTTGCAGCCTTGGCGCACTCGGGGGCCCTGCGATTGTCCCGTTTCGCCTGTCTTCGGCGTGAGGCGACTAAGATTGTGGTGGAGAGCCCGTTGGGCCACGCGCGTGTGGTGTTGCACGATCCTTGTTTTTGCGCGTTGCTCGCTTTGTTGGCTGCGCCCCGCACAAGGGAGGCTCTGGCGGCGGCTCTCCCAGGGATAGTACCCCAGGTGCTGGACGCGACAATGGCTCTATTGGTCAATGCCGGGGTTGTATTCCCTTGCGATGGCGAAGGGCGTATCTTCGAAGAAACAGATGAAGCGTTGCGCCAATGGGAATTCCACGACTTATTGTTTCATACCCGCAGTAGGGCAGGCCGACACGATTATCCGTTGGGCGGAACCTGTCGCTTCGAAAACGAATTGTCGCACGCAAGAGCAGTGAAGCCGCCGATGTCCGAGGTTCGCGTTGTACTTTATCGGCCCACGTCGGCTACCGTTGGTCCAAGTTTCTTCGAGGTGCTTGAAGCGCGTCGTACCCGACGCGAGCATGGGGAAAGCCCTATAACAGTGCACGTATTGGGAGAATTCCTCTGGCGCTCGGCGCGCGTGCAAACGCATGTTGCGGCAGATATGGAATATCCAGGAAGCTGCGAAGTCACTTTGCGCCCTTATCCTAGCGGCGGAGCCATGCATGAGCTGGAGCTGTATTTGACAGTGACCCGATGCGCTGGACTAGAGCCGGGCTTCTATCATTATGACCCGATGGCACATGAGTTGGAGCGGCTAGCTGATTTAGAAGAAGTACATCGGAAGCTGGCGATAGATGCGATGAATGCATCCGGCTTGAATCAGCCGCCGGATGTCCTGATTACACTTGCTGCGCGCTTTGGACGAGTGGCGTGGAAATATGAGGGTGTGGCCTATGCTTTGGTCCAAAAAGATGTGGGGGGTCTTTACCAGCAAATGTATCTGGTCGCCACAGCGCTTGGCCTTGCGCCTTGCGGTTTAGGTACCGGCAATTCTGACATTTTTGCGCAAGCTACCGGTATGGATTATTTTGCCGAGACCTCGGTCGGAGATTTTATGCTGTCGTCTGCGACCGATCTAAAATGCGCCGTATGACGCGGCTCAGCTAGGACTGCTGCAACGTCAAATTCACGAGAGTGCCCTGGCAACTACGTCCCCCGGCATTCTGCCTCTAAGGGGGGCATTTGAAGGCCGTGTGCCAACTACCTTCCGGATGGTACGGAACGCTCCCTAATAGTATACTTGCGGCTGGAGTCTAAGTCACTCCTGGCGCGGGGAACCCACAAGAGTCTGGCTCAAAAGCATGACTTTATTGTCGGCAACTTGCTTAAATTTCCCACTCGAAATCAAAATCAAAGAAAGAATAAGGTAGAAAATGAAACCAGCCCCTATACCTAGGCCATATGGGCCAATCCAACCTTCTGTTTTTCCTAAGAGTCCTACAACCACCCCTCCGCCAATAGAGCCGATGGCACTACCCAGCAAATCGATTGTGAACTCCTTAGTATGTCGTACCGAATAATAAAGGAGATAGCCGAATACAAAGCCGAGAGCAAATATTCCGCAAAATGAGATTATATTCACAGAAAATATAGTTTTCGGGCGGCACTCATCTGTGTCGGATTGCGACTAAGGCCGCAAACGTAGGATTGAAGTGCGGTCTCGTAAAGGAGAAATAGTGGCCTTCGGCGTGATTGCCTTCAGATGGGCGGGTTCAATCGTTTGATTCAGCAATCTTTTCATTGAGGCGAACGGGACTTCGAGCGCATTTGATGTTGCTGCATCTAGGGCCGGGATGACGGGGCGCATTTGGAACATGGAAGAGCCCCGTCCTCTCCGCGCCGCCTTGCACCGCACTATTCTCCGGGTCACCGTGATCAACAGCAAGGGCGACTCTTGCCACATTAGAGGATAGCGCTGCGCCGCTTATATTCCGGGTTCGTCGCCCTCGATCGCCAAAGCAAAGGATCACTACCCTTCAAAAACAAAGGACCCTGCAAGAAATTCGCCGGGGGTGGGTCAATTCTGAACGAGCGAAAGTGAGTCCAACCCTGGCGGGCGTTGACACTCAGCTCCCCTTTAAGAGAATTTGCCCGAAGACATAGTCCATCGCTCCCCAGACTCTGCGTCCGGCAGGCTGAGATCCCAACCAAACTAGGGCCCATGAAAGAACAACACTCCATCGACCAGACTATTCAGGCGAACTTGCAACAGTTTAAGAAGATCGGTGCGCTTACCGTGCGTCCGGGATACAAGATAACGAACGGATGGATAACGCGAAAGCCATCCATTGTGGTTACCGTCCGGGTGAAACGCGCTAAGGTCTCGGCGAAGCAGATGATCCCCCCGAAGATTGGTCGCTATCAAACCGACGTCCGCGAGGCGACATCATGGCAGAAGCTGCGCCACGAGGATCCCGCCCAGTATGGCAGCCTGCTGGCCTTCGACCGCCCGGAGTACGCTCAGCCCGAGTTTCCCTACGAGCGGGATGCCCAGTCGGGCCAGCTTCTCAATGCCGCGATTACTCAGGCCTCTTTGACGTTAAAGGAGGCAAAGCCAAAGGTTCCTTACAGACCGCCAGGTGGCGCCACCCTGGATCCTGTATCCGACACGTTCACCATTACCATTTGTGCGAGTCCCGACGCTGGCTGGAAAGAATTGAGCCAATTCCTCACGGGCATTGATAAAGAGCTTATTGTCGGCATGTACGATTTTACGTCCGCCCACGTCCTCGATGCCGTCAAGGTTGCGTTGAACTCGAAGCAGACGCTCTCGCTCGTGCTGGACCACCCGTCCTTGAATGCCACGGCGGACCAGTCCGACGAGCAAACCGAAGCCGCCCTCTCAAAGGAGCTTGGCGGAAGGCAGGCTTTTGCTTGGGCCGCCGAAGCGCACGACCCCATGGTCAGCAAGTCCATTTTCCCGAGCGCCTACCACATCAAGGTCGCAGTAAAGGACCGGCGACAGTTCTGGCTATCGAGTGGCAATTGGAATAATTCCAACCAACCAGACCTCGGACCCGGAGACCCGAACCAGAACCATGCTCGTGTGGACCCGATTGCCAAGAACAGCGACCGCGACTGGCACGCGATCGTCGACCACCCGGGCCTTGCCTCTACGTTCGCGGCTTACCTGGAGAACGACCTCGTCTCGGCGTCGAAATTGCAAGCCGGAAGGTCGGATGCGAAGGCGTCCTTCGCCTCCCTGGAGGGGGTGACCTCTAAGAACCCGGAGAAGGAGCAGAAAGGCCTGAAGGCCCCGAAAAAATACTTTCCCGCGAAGACAATAACTGACCGGATGACTATCCAACCCGTGCTCACGCCGGACGCTGGGACCGGCAACTATGTCCAGAACTTGTCGAAGTTGATCAATTCCGCTAAAAAGTCGGTCTACATCCAACTCCAGTATATCCATCCTGCGGACCCAAGCAAGGCACCCGGCATGGAGGTCCTCATCGATGCCCTTAAGTCCAAGATCGCGGCGAAGCTCGACGTGAAAATCATCCTCAGCCAATGGGAGGCAACGGCGTCCTGGCTTGAACTGCTCCAGTCTGCGGGCATCGACGTCTCGTCGTACGTTCGTATTCAGCACGGCGTCCACAACAAAGGATTCGTTATAGACGGTAGGGTGGTGGCCCTTGGAAGTCAGAACTGGTCCGGGGATGGTGTGGAATTGAACCGTGATGCTACCCTCATTATATATCACTCCGACGTCGCAGCGTATTTCAGCGAAATTTTCCTTAGTGACTGGAGTACCCTCGCGGAGCGCCGCCTAAGCACGGGGGCCTGAGACTCGGACTGCAGAGCCTGACCGCTGCCATCGGAACTAGCACTTCTTCGCTCATGCTGGCGGCTGCGGGACTTTTTTTCCGTCTCCTGCCTGAATGCGTGCCGTGACCGCGGCCGATGACGCGCCCTTTATTGATTAGATCAATAATTCACTGTCTTGACTTGGGGGCGACCGAAGGATGTCCGATTCCATGTCTGGCCCCTTAGCTCCAGCGATTTGCGCTTGCGATGAAAGTGGTGGCAACGCCCGGAATCGAATCGGGGACTCGAGTGGTGTTTCGCCCAATCCAAAATTGGCCGAACTATTTGGCTTCTAATACTGGCCGCCTTAGGGCGAAAAATGGAGATTTTGTGCGAGCAGGATATGGGGGATTCTACTTCCGTCATTAAAATGGAGCCGTCAATGGGAGTCGAATTCCTGTCTGGGCCGCTCTGTCTGGTGGCTAAGGCTTTTTTGTGGTGACTGCAGCCGGCATTTTGCGCTTCTGATGTCATCGCCTGGTAGCGCCAAATTCAAAACTATTGCTAGAATTCCACCTGCCGAGATGCCTGAGGCAAGGAGCGCGCGGATGATCCCTGGGAGATGCTCCAACCATTCTGGCTGAGAGGGCGCACCCAGGCCGACTCCAAGTGCGAGAGCGGCGATCAGCGCGTTGCGATGGCTCAAATGCCGGCCGACGATGAGGCGGATCCCAGAGACGCTGACCAGCCCGAACAACAGCAGCGCCATTCCACCCAGAACCGCCGGCGGCATCGCGGTCACCCATCCGCTCACGGCCGGCAGGAGTCCGAGCGAAAGCATGATCAGCGCCATCCACTTCCCAATATGGCGGCTGGCGACCCCCGTGATCTGTATGACCCCGTTGTTTTGCGCGTAAGTGGTGCTGGGGAAAGAGCCGATGACGGCGGCGAAAATGCTGGTCACCCCGTCGGCGAGCAGGCCTGCGCGAAGGCGCTTGGCATGCGCGGGGCCGGTTGCCGGAAGTCCGGAAAGCTCGGTCGTCGCAGTCATGTCCCCGAGAGCTTCCAGAAGAGAGACAAAATAGATGAACGCGAAGGGCAGCAGGAGATCCCAGCGGAAGGCCAGCCCGTGGGGAAATACCCGGGGCAACGCGAGCCAGCTGCCGGCGGGCGGCGGCGGGGTTAGCCAGCCGCCGATGGCGCAGGCCAGATATCCGGCCAGGACGCCCAACAGGATGCCGCTCAGCCGTGCCCAAACCTTGCCCACGGCATGGGCGAGCAGGACTTGAACCACGACGATAAAGGCAATGAGCCCTCCGGCCCAAGGAGGAGCCCCCGGCCCGGGCGAGGCCACGATCCCCCGCATCGCTTCGGGTATGATCGACAGACCGATCAACAGGACGACGATTCCGGAGACGAGCGGTGGGAAGAGATGGCAGAGACGGGGGAGGAACGGGGCGAGGATGATTTGCACGGGGGCGGTCGCCAGCGACATCCCGAACATCAGGGGGAGGCCTCCCAAGCGGCCGGCCTGGATCAGAACGGGGAGAAAGGCGAAGCTCGTGCCGGTGACGCTGAGCAGGCCGGAGCCAATGGGGCCGACTCGCCTCGTCTGCAGGAACGTGCCGACGGCGGCGGCCACCAGGGCCATGCTGACCAGGTAGGAGGTGTCGGCGGGGGAAAACTTCAGGATCCCGGATAGAAGCAGGGCGGGAGTGATGACCCCGACGACCATGGCGGTGACCTGCTGGGAGGCGACGAGGAGAGCCGGGCCCAGGGGCAGGCGGTCTTCGGCCCCGTAGACGATGACGTGGCCGGGTAGGGCGGGGGTTGGGTCGTCCACTGTGAGATTTTTAGCACGTCTTGGGCCGAAAAAACAATTCTCTTAAAATGTCGTCACCGGGCCGATCCCCGCCTGAAATAAGCGCATGCCTGTTCCTCGGTTCCTGGAATTGCGCCTGGTCTTGCCGGCCCTGCTTGGCGCCACCCTCGTTCTTGCCGCGTCTCCCGCTTCGGCGGCGGCTCCCGCGACCCAGAATCCCTGGGCCGATTTTGTCGAGCCGGGGTTTCCGATGTTTTCCTCGGTCCTGGACGCTCGGAGCGTCGGGAGCTATTCGATCGCGAACAATCTCACCCCCCGCGGGCTGGTCCTCCAGCTCAAGGAGGGGGTCTGGGTCTGCTTCGACCTCGATCTGCTGCGGGTTTCGGCCGTCTGGACCGGCGGTGCGGTCTCGCCGAGCTCGATGGCGCAGTCCTCCTACCAGCATTGGGACGTCAAGAGCGGCTATGGGGAAAGGCCCGGATCCCTCCCCGTGCCGCTAGGCCGGGTCTGGATGGCCAACGGCATCTATCCGGGATGGCAGGTAGGATCGGTGCCGAATCAGACCGATCCGCGGGCGCCAGGCCCGGATGTGGAGGAAGTCGGCCGCGGCGGGTTGCCGCCGGAATTGGGTAAGTTTGACGCGGTCCGTCTGACCCGCTTTGGGGCACGGTTGGAATACAGCGTGGGCGGGGTCGGTGTGCGCGAGCGAATGAGTGTGCTGCGCCAGCAGGGCAAGCCGGTCCTGGTGCGCTGGCTGGAGGTCGCTCCCTCGGAACGGCCCTTGGTCCTGGTCTTGAGCCGGCAGTCAGCCCAACTGAAGGGTGCGGATGCGGTCGCGGCGGCGGTGGGAGAATCGGATGGCGGGCAGGTGGCGAGTCTGACCGAGAAGGACGGGCTCTTGTACCTGACGGTGGCGCCCCACACCGAGACGGTCAATTTTCGCGTCGGCCTGGCTTCGGGCGGGATTCGGCCCGACGTCGGGGGCCTGGCGCTGCCGGACGACGTCAACGACCCGCCGGAGCTGCTGTGGCCGCAGACGGTCACCACCCGGGGGGAACTGGCCCCGCCGCGTTCTGCCTACGTGGTGGATGAGATCGGCCTGCCTTTGGAAAATCCCTGGCGGCGCAATGTGCGGCCGGCGGACATCCAGTTCATGCCCGACGGCTCGGCCGTGGCCATCACGTTGGACGGCGACGTTTGGCGGATCACCGGCCTGGGCGGGGATCTGTCCAAGGTGCGTTGGAAGCGCTTCGCCTCCGGCTTCAACGAGTCGCTCAGCCTGGCGGTCCGGCATGGGGAAATCTTCGTCTTCGACCGGGGAGGAATCTGGCGACTGCAGGATATGACTGGGCGGGGGGAGGCCGATCGTTATGAGCTTTTCTGCAATGTGTTCGCCCAGAGCTCGGATACCCGGGAATTCCCCAGCGTGATCAAAGTGGGGCCGGACGGGTCCTTTGTCGTCGCCAAGGGCGGCGAGGCGGAGAGCCGCCTGGGCAAGCACAACGGCACGGTGATCCGGGTCTCGCCGGACGGCCGAAAGATCGAGGTTTTGGGCTGGGGCTTCCGCCAGCCTTTCATCGGGGTCAACCCGGAGACTGGGATGGTCACGTCCAGCGACCAGGAGGGCCACTATGTGCCGGCGACACCGCTCTATATCGTCTCGGGCGATCAATTTCACGGCTTCCTCTCGCCCTTCCAGCCCAAGGAGCAATATCCGGCGCCGATCGCGGAGCCGCTGACGTGGATTCCGCACACGGTGAGCCCCTCGGGCATTTCCCAGGTCTGGCTGACCGGATCGCGGATGGGCCCGCTCTCCGGCACGCTGGTGATGCTGAGCTACAGCTTTCCGGAGCTCTTTCGGGTGATGGAGAATCACCGCGAAGCCCGGCCGCAGGCCGCGGTCGTGAGCATCACCCGGGATTTTCGCTTTCCGCCGCTCAGCGCCGGGATGGATCCGGTCGACGGACAGCTGTATGTGGCCGGTTTCAAGATTTTCGGCACGGCCTCGGAGCGCATCGCCGGGGTGGCGCGGGTGCGCTACACCGGGTTGGCCAGCGTCCTGCCCAAGGAGGTCGTGCCGATGGACTCCGGCATTCTGATGCGTTTCGACGTTCCCTTGAGCCCGATCACGGCGGGCAATCCCGCCAACTACGTGGTCGAGCGCTGGAACTATAAGCGCACCTGGCTTTACGGTTCACCCCACTATCGTTTGGACGGATCGGTCGGGCAGGACGGCATGGGCGTGGGCGGGGCCTATCTGTCCAAGGATGGCAAAAGCGTTTTTTTGGCCGTGGCGGACATGAAAACCGGGGTGATGCAGATGCACGTTGGGTGGTCGATTTCAGCGCGGGACGGCGAGGAGGTCAAAAACGACACCTACTTCACGCCCTACGTCCTGAGTCACTTCCAGGCGGAGCAAGAAGGCTTTGGCGACCTGGCGGTGCCGGCCAAAGCTGCGGCGGCGCCGGTTCAGGCCGCGGGCGGCGTGGCCGAGGGTTCCCGGCTCGCCCAGGCCTTCGGCTGTGTCGCGTGCCATTCGCCGGATGGTTCGTTGCGGGTCGGCCCGACTTGGAAGGGATTGTACGGGCAGACCGTGACTTTTGTCGACGGCACCACCCAGGTCGCCGACGGCACCTACATCCGGGGACATCTGGGCAGGCATCCGACCAAGATCGTTCACGGCTATGTGCCGGAAATGCCCGATTATACCGGGATCGTGAACGACGGGCAGGTCCGGGCCCTCATCGCGTATATCAAGAGCTTGGCGGCCCGGTAGTACCCAACTCAGGCGCCTCTTCTCCGAGTGCGTAACAGCCAGGCTTTGCATCACGACGATCGGAGGACCAAGTCCGCCCTAAGGCAGAAGCATCGTAGCCTCTGAAAGTAAGTCGCATGTGCGACGATGGCTAGCCCAGCTGCGACAAGAAGGCCTACTGGTGAAAATGCAGCCGCCCGGAAGTGAGGCAAAATACTGAACCCAGCTACGATGACGCCCCACGAAAGCACGAGCAGAACGATCGCCGCGGGGATCTGACGACGAGATTTATATAGTGCGGCCCACTGCATCAAAGGAATCGCTATTAGGGCCGTCATCAAAAGTATTCTGATCGCCAAAAACCAAATGCCTTGGTCTCCGCCGCCGGAAAGCTGTTTTCCCCATACTTCGCCGCAAATGGCAAACAGAAGCGTGACGAGTACCAGGAGTTCTTGAGCGCCCGACAATACCGCCATGATCCGAAAGCGATCGCGGCGCGAGAATGGATAATCCATCTTCGGCCAGGGGGATGACCATATCGTCATGCAAACAATCACAACCATCGCTACTGAGGATTGGAGGTCGGATTCCCGATGGCCGATCTTGGGAGACAATCGGCCGAAGGCTACATGGCTGAGGCAGTTCGTGAAGCCACAGGGAGCTGGCTATTCATAGAAAACCACTGCCCGATCTGTAGTGCCGCCAGCGTGTGCACAGGGTTGTGCAGTGGAGAGTTGGAGGTGTTCAGCGCTGTCTTGGGCTCCGGCGTTCGGGTAGAACGCACGGAGCACCTGCTCTCAGGCTCCCGCCGTTGCTCCTATCGCGTCACAACCCATGAGTAGCGGTCATTGACGTCCTTGGTGGTCCGCTGGGTGTTTGAAACCCGCCAGTTTTCGAACATTGCTCGAGACCACGAACCGGGCTAAACGTGAACTCAGTTAGGCGCCTCGCCAAATGGCCGATCTTGACGCTCCAATTCTCATCGCTCCCTACGGCTCGACATGGCCTGGTCTCTTCGAAAGCGAGCGAAATCTGCTTAAGGATTTGCTGGCGCAGTGGCTTGTTGGCCCGATCGAACACATAGGGAGCACAGCCGTGCCCGGAATGCCGGCCAAGCCGGTAATCGATATCATGGCGGCGGTTAAGGACCTAGACAGCTCGCAAGGGGCGATTCCGATTCTCGAAACGGCCAAGTATTGCTACGCCCCCTATGGCGCAGATGTACAGCATTGGTTTTGCAAGCCACAGCCTTCTGCGCGCACGCATCATCTTCACCTTGTCCCCTTTACTAGCACCCTGTGGAACGAGACGTTGATATTTCGAGACTGCCTTCGTCGGGAACCGGCAACAGCACAGAGGTACATTGATCTGAAGCTCAGGCTGGCACAGGTGCATCGCACCGATCGCGAAGCATACACACGGGGCAAGACGGCGTTTATCGTGAGTGTCGTGCAAGGTGCCCGAGGCCAATGACGTTTCATGTTCGAAACCCGGTGGGTTTCGGGACATCGCCTTTGCTATCCAACTTGTTCAAGCAAGCGGGCTCTAAACGGGCGAGCTCGCCTTGACAGAGCATCTGCCAGTTCAAACTAGAGGGCGCCCATCACGGATGCCAACAATTGAACGAACGTAACGGTTTCCAGAAATCTCTTGACATAGTGCATCAGTGAGATAATTCACTTATTCAGTTATCCGGTTTATGCTTTTTGTCATCGATCACCACAGCGGGGTGCCCAGTTACCGCCAGATCATGGACCAAATCAAATTCCAGATCGCGAGTGGTGCTCTGGCCGCCAACGCCGAATTGCCCTCGACCCGCGCCCTTTCGGCAAAGCTCTCGCTCAATCAGATGACCATCAGCAAGGCTTACAGCCTGCTGGAGCGGGATGGAGTGCTCGAACGCCGTCGGGGGCAGACCTTGGTGGTGCGTGCTTTGGCCGAAGGGGCGCTAACCATAACCAAAATTGACCAGCTTCGCCAAAGTCTCGTGGCGGGCGCTTCGGCAGCACGGCAGCTGGGTATCCCCCCGGGGGAGGCCCTTCGCGTGTTTCGAGACATGCTTAACGAACCAAAAGACACTAGAATCCATGAACTCCCCCATCGCCACCAAGCGGCTCACTAAAACATACGGTCCGCATACGGCCTTGCGGTCGATCGACCTAGACATTCCGACGGGCCGCGTCGTAGGTCTACTCGGCCGAAACGGGGCCGGCAAGACGACACTGCTCAACATCGCGTGCGGTCTTGTACTGCCGACGGAGGGGTCCTGCGAGACACTGGGTATGCCTGTCAAGGATCTCGACAGCGCCGAGCTGAAACAGCTCGGAATGGTGCCACAAGAATCGCGCTTGATCGAATGGATGAAGGTTCAACAGCACCTCGCGTTCAACGCCGCATTTTACCCTCGGTGGGATGCCGTTCGCGAACTACACCTGCTGAAAGAGCTGGAGCTTCCTCATGATCGTAAAATTGGCCAGCTCAGCACCGGCGACCGTCAGAAACTGAGCATCATACTCAGTGTCTGCCATCACCCTTCCCTTCTTTTGCTCGACGAGCCAGCAAGCGCTCTCGACCCCATCGTCCGAGGCCGAATGTTGGATTTTCTCCTTTCAGTAGTTCGCGAGGACAACTGCACCGTCGTGATTTCCTCCCACATTCTCACGGACTTGGAAAAAATCATTGATTGGGTGGTCTGTCTTGATCGCGGTGAAGTTGTGATGAGTGCGGCGCTGGACGTGATTCAGGAGAGTTATGCTGAATGGATCGTGACCTCACCGAAGGGCTCACTTCCAGGGCAATTTTCCGAGGCCTTTGTTCTAACTCATGAGGGAGATGCACATCAAGCGCGGCTTCAAGTCCGACCTGGGCAAGGCATCGAACAACCGTTTTCCGCGCGATATTGTGCGGAAGTCGTGAGTCGCCCGCTGACCCTGGAACAGTTGTTTCCGTTGCTGATCAACCAGCGGAGGAACCAAAGGTGAGCATCCCGTCGTTGCGGATTCTTCGTCTCGCAGGGCTGCCTTGGGTGGCCCTGCTATACACCCTCCTACTCGCACCCCTTTACGTAGTTGGGCGAGCGTGGGGCCACATATGTCCCGGGCAGAACGAGTTGGTCGGCATGGCAGCTTTTAACGCGGAGATGGTCAGCCAGCTTTTCTTTGTAGCCGCACTATCTCTCCCCCTCGGCGTTGGCATTGCGCTGGCGCAAGCATTTCATGAACCTTTTCACCGCCCACTCGGCATGCTGCTTCCGTCGGCGCGGCGGCGGTTGGCCACAGGGCACATAGGGCTGACTGTGGCGATTGCGGCGATGATCGCGGTCGCGGCACACTTCGTTCAAGCTGGCGTTTCTTTGATAGCGCTAGTCGCCCTGGCAACTGGAACGATGTCTCTTTGGGTTCCACTCGAACCGGATATG
>Ga0206819_10299_pt1 | contig 14879 bp, 16 predicted proteins | sample Alteio_BWOrgCont_87_FD_152855 | JGI IMG/M metagenome (GOLD analysis project Ga0206819, IMG submission 152855) | Enriched cells from forest soil in Barre Woods Harvard Forest LTER site, Petersham, Massachusetts, United States -... | ecosystem: Environmental > Terrestrial > Soil > Temperate forest >... | reverse complement strand
TTGTGGAGGTTGAGAAAACCGGGCCCGGAGCAGGTTCGGTTGCTGGCGATCACCCAGGTATCCAAAGAAGTCAGAAGTGGCTTGAGGGCAAGAGATTGGACCGATTCGCTGATAGACCTCTTGGCAATGCCGGAAGACAGATCCGTTACCGAGATTCAATGCCGGTATTTGAGATACTACAAGTTTGCGGATCGCGGTCTGTTCTCCGAAAGCTGGGATGAGTTAGCCAAAGCCGCGTCGATTTGCAGCGAAGTCGGCAATAAGGGTGGATTCTTGCCGGATCTCATCCGATGGGAGCAGACCTTCGCTGCGGCATGGTGGCTCAAAGACCTTAAGCTTGCAAGGTCGGTTAGATCTGAGAACGGCCCCGTGCACGAGTTTGCCGAGTCAACTCATGCTCGCGCACTGGCAGCAATCGCGCTGCTGGAAGGTAGGCGGGAAGATGCAATCATCGAAATTGAGCGCTCGAGGGCATCTTCTGAAGAAATTTGCAAGCGGTTGGGCAGCAAGCCGTCCACCGATGGGGATTGGCTGGACGCAATGTTGGTTGCGGCACGCTCTAAAGAGCCTCCCACGCACTAACGATAGATCTTGCCCTTGACACCACCGGGAACCGCCCGAAGCATCATCCCTGGCTTCATGTCGTGCAGGTACGTTGCCCTCTCTTGGAGCTTGTCCCAATTAAAAGCCGGCGGCTCAGGTTTTAGGCGACTGAGCGTGTATTCAAAGGCTCGGGAATCTCCCGCAAGGGGAGTGAGATGAAGCTGCCGAAGCGAGAGAGCCTTTTTGTCAGAGTTTGTGAATAAATCGGTGGTGAAGTGCTGTCGGCGGATGTTCACGTAATACGCGTCCGACTCCGGGCCGAGCACGTTTGCCTCGTACGTGATGTTGAGCCTAATTCGGTCTGCAAGAACCGTCCATTGGCCCTTCAGAATGGTGTTTCCGCTCGGCTTCGATTCCGCAACCGGAACCTCTTTGCTGACGAAATCGCCGGTGGCCATCAGCCAGAGGGTGATCTGATTTCCGCCCCAAGCTCCGGTCCACGGAGTTCGACTGCCGTCGATTGCGCCGCAGCCCGCAATGCAAATGAAGAAAATGCAGAGGAGTCTCATCGGTCGTTATGTGTATTCGACGGGCTTAACCGTTCATGAAGTTGTGACCTGAAGAATGGGACGAACGGCCTTATACTGAACCATCGGCAACTCACAACGTCCATTCGACCAGTGAGATCCTCGCAATCCAGGATGAAGATGGCCCCAAATCGCTTTAAGCTCTCGTTGAAATCGGGCGGATTCGCCTCGATCGTCGTTGCCGCGAGTCTGGCGGTGACATTGACTGAGCCGTCGTTGGCAATCGGATCGGCTCAGAAGAAAACCAAAAGTGCCGTGGCATCAAGCCAGCAACAGATCACCGAGAACGACAAAATAGTGCATGTTTTGAATCGATTGGGGTTCGGTGCAAGACCGGACGATATCGAGAAGGTCAAGCGAATCGGAATCTGGCCCTACATCGAAAAGCAACTTCATCCGGAAGAGATCGACGACTCGGCGGTTGAGCAGAAACTCGCCAACTTTCGGGAGCTAAATGCCTCCAACGAAGATATAGCATCCCAATACAAGGCATTCATCACTGCGGACCAGGGCGCCGCCAAGCTTCGCCAGCAAATGCGCAAGGAGGCCGCTGCGAAGATGGCCCAAACCCCAGAGCAGGGCACATCTGCTGGGACAATCCAATCCGGTGGTCAGCAGGCTGCCACGCAGCAGGCGATGCGTGACATGGTCGCAAACGACCCGGCGATGATGCGGCAGGTTCAGGACAACCGTGACGAGGTAGCGAGGTCGGCGACACCAGTGGCCTTGCTGCACGAGGAGTTCGATGCAGCGAAATTGATACGGGCAACAGAGTCGCAGCGTCAACTTCAGGAAGTACTCGTCGATTTTTGGAGCAACCACTTCAATATCGATATCCGGAAGGCCCCTTGCGGCGTGCTTAAGGTTATCGATGATCGCGACGTGATTCGGCCCCATATTTGGGGCAAGTTCAGGGACCTTCTCGGCGCCAGCGCCAAGAGTCCGGCAATGCTCGTCTATCTGGACAACTTCCAATCGGTGGCAGACCAGTTGCCGATGCCGGTAACCAACCGCCTCCGGCGCCGCGCGCAATTTGCTCAGACTCCGGTGAGGCCCGCTGCCCAGAAGAGAAAGATCGGCCTAAACGAGAACTATGCCCGCGAAATCATGGAGCTTCACACGTTGGGCGTCGACGGCGGATACACGCAGCAGGACGTGCGCGAAGTCGCCAGATGTCTTACCGGATGGAGCATTGGATCACCGGACGGCGTCCGAACGCGCATCAACCGGTTTAACGAAGCGGGCGTTTTCCAGTTCTATCCACGTGTCCACGACGACGGGGAAAAGGTCGTGCTCGGACATACCATTCCGGCAGGCGGAGGGATTCAGGATGGAGAAACTGTGCTGGACATCCTTGCTAGCAGCCCTGCGACTATGAAGCACATCTCATATCAACTCTGCCAAAGACTGGTGTGCGACGAACCACCCGCATCCCTGATCGACAAGTGCGTAAAGACATGGAAAGAAACAGACGGCAACTTAAGAGAAGTCGTGCGAACGATTATCTCATCACCTGAGTTTTTCTCGCCGGTTTCAATGCGCAAGAAGATCAAGTCACCGTATGAATACGCAGTCTCTTGTGTTCGCGCCCTCGATGGAACGTTGGATCCACAGGCATTGGTCCCACAACGGCAGCTTCCTCGTGAGGCTAACTCGATGGTCCGGCCCCCTCAGGGTGGCGGATACCTTGATATCAACACGACCTCTCTGCTGGGCCAAATCGGAACGATGGGAGAACCCATTTTCCAGTACCAGGCTCCCACCGGGTTTCCGGAAGATTCTCGAAAATGGGTTTCATCGGGCGCACTGATTTCGCGACTCAACTTCTCGCTCGCTTTGACGCAAGGGCGAATCAGCGACGTCAAACTCGACGACCCGGCTGAAGACGCCGGTGGGATGATGGACGTCAACAAGATGATCGATCGTGTTTCCGGTCGAATTCTCCACGGCCAAATTTCACCTTCAACTCGTGCGACCCTCGTTCGGGAAGCCCAATCCGACGCTTCCTCGAAAGTGACGCCTGCGACAATTGCCGCACTTCTTCTCGGCTCGCCCGAGTTCCAAAGACGCTAGACCAAGGATTATCTCATGAGCATTTCTCGACGACTGTTTCTAAAGAATGGCGCGATCGCATTGGCGTCGGTCGGTGTCGGCCCGCTGTTTGGTCCCACGTTTTTGCGCAGCACTGCCTTCGGCCAGACTACGGCGCAAAGACGAAAGAAGGTATTGATCTGCATCTTTCAGCGCGGCGCCGCCGACGGGTTGAACATCGTTGTTCCTCACGGAGATCGCGATCTTTACACTCACCGGCCTGGCTTCGCCATCTTGCGCCCCTCAAGTACCGATCCGCAATCGGCAATCGACCTCGACGGCTTCTTTGGGCTACATCCAGCGCTTGCGCCGTTTGTGCCGATCTACAAAGCGGGGCACCTTGCCGCCATCCAGGCTTGCGGCTCGCCGGATGCCACACGATCGCACTTCGACGCGCAGGACTTCATGGAAGCAGGTACGCCCGGTGACAAACGCTATCCGGATGGATGGATGTCTCGTGCGGTTCTGGCTTGCCCCGAGGACCGGGCAAAACTGGAGGCGGCGATGAGTCCATTCCGCGCGGTCGCAATGGGATGTGACAACGGGCTGCCCAGGAGTCTGCAAGGGGATGTCGGTGCGCTCGCGATTCCGGACCTAACTCAATTCGGAATCGGCCTCAAGAACCTGAAAGGAAAACTAACCGCTGGTTCGGGCCAAGCAGGCGTGGTCGACGGGTTTGAATCGATTTATGACGATGCAGTCGGCGATGTGCTTCACGGCACAGGAAAGGAGAGCTTCGAAGCGATCGCCGCGCTGAAGCGGATCAACCCAGGGAGCTACGTGCCCGCAAACGGCGCGAAATACCCTGGAGGCCGCTTCGGTCAATCGATGAGGCAGATCGCGCAGTTGGTCAAGGCTGACGTAGGTGTCGAGGTCGCTTTCGCAGAGATGGGCGGCTGGGATACTCACACCACTCAGGCGGGGAGACTCAACCAACAGCTCCGCGATTTCGGTCAAGGAATCTCGGCGCTTTACACTGATCTTGGAGACAAGATGAGCGACGTCGTCATTCTGACGATGAGCGAATTCGGCCGGACTGTACGTCCGAACGGCACCAACGGTACCGACCACGGCCACGCCACGTGCTTTTTCGCCCTTGGCGGAGACGTCAACGGCGGACGAGTCCTTGGCAAATGGCCGGGACTGGCGCCGGAGCAGCTATACGAGAACCGCGATTTAGCGCTGACGACGGACTTTCGAGCCGTTTTCGGCGAGGTCGCGATGAAGCATCTAGGCGCGCAGGGTTTGCAAAAGATCTTCCCAGGATATACAGGAACGCCATCCGATTTCCGCGGCGTCATGCGAACATCGTAGGGGCGAGGCGTGCCTCGCAATTCGGTCAGCGAGGCACGCCTCGCCCCTCTACGCTGGAAAGTCAGGAGATTTCCGAATTAAATACGCCTGTCCCTGATGGTAGGCAGGATGAAACGCCAATCGCGCGCAAGCGCCTTCACCTGTGATGACGGGGCCCAATGCGCTGACCAATTCCTTTGCAAGGATCTCATGACTTGGGTTCGTGATCACAGGCTCCAACATGATCTTGGCGAAGCTCAGAACGGTTAGGAGAAGGGTGGGCGTTATTTCGGCGTCGGCATAGGGAAATGGTTTGTCGTTTACCACGCCGTCTGTCGCCGAACTCTTGAGTTTCCTTCCGAACTCGTCAAGCTCAAGGCCCAGCAACTGCGAGGCGAACAAGACCTCGACACCGGCAACATGGATCGTCATCTGACCGATCGAAAGGGCGCTCGGATGAATGCGCCAATTCAACTGCTTCGCGTTCAAATCCGATACGGTATCAACCAGCCGTTGGCGGGATAGGGTCCATGCAACAGAGAAATCGCTCACAACCAGAATTTACCTGTGTCTTTGGCTGTTCGATCAGTGGTGGTAGAACGACGCCACATCGGTCTTCAGTTGGGCGAGTTCTGCGGCATGCACGTACATCATGTGACCTGACCCATAGTAGGCGTTTTCGATGTTGTCCAGAAGGGTCGGATCGAGCGCCATGTGGTTGACCGTGTACCGTGTTGCAAAGTATGGAGTCGCTAGGTCGTAGTAGCCGTTCGCGATGAACACACGCATGAACCCGTTCTTGCTCAAGGTCCGCCGTAGAGCCTCACTCGTATCGGGATAGCCTCCGCCGGCGTCGCCCCAATTCCAATTCGACCACAGCTTGTCAGGGTTCGAAATGTAATAAGGCAAGTTCGACTGATAGCCAAGGACGCGCTGAATATAGTCGTTTAGGCAATGGGTGAACGCCGGCGAAATCACAGTTGACGGGTCGAATTCGGGCGTTTCGGAAACACCGGTGGGGTCGATGCCTTTATAGCGCGAGTCGAGTCTGCCGACCGTGCGGCCCTCCTTGCGAAGGAGTTCCTTGCAGAAGCGGTGGATGTTAATTCGCAGGTCGGTAAGGTCGACATAGAGCGGATCGAGGCCGGTGTACCGGGCAAGTTTTGCGACAAGTTCGGTTCGCTTTTCGGCTGGCAGCGCTGAGCCCTGGTTGAGGGCTACGAGGTACTCACCGTCGCAAAACTCTTCCACTTCTTTCAGAACGTCTGTGAGAGGCTTTGCTTGAAGATCTGGGGGAAGTTTTTGGTGGTAGTGGGCGGTCGCGGTGTAGGTCGGAAGGAAAAGCAGGAACGGCAGGTCGTTGCCGCGCGTAAATCGCGCGGTCTGGAAGTTCAAGATGCTGCTGATCAGCACGAGCCCTTTGAGACCGATTCCACGGTCCATCAGCGCATCGCTGAGGCCGGCAGCCCGGGTCGTTCCATACGATTCACCCGCGATGTAAAGCGGACTCATCCAGCGCTGATAGGTCGACAAATAGCTGCGAATGAACTCGGCTACGGAGTCTACGTCGCCCTTCAGACCCCAAAAGGACTTTTCGTCATCGACCTTGACACTGCGGCTGAATCCAGTTCCGACCGGATCGATGAACACCAAGTCGGTGAAGGGGAGCCACGACTCGGGGTTGTCGACCAGTTCGTACGGAGCGTTGACGGCTTCTCCCTCATCGCCGAGTCTCACGCGCTTTGGACCAAGGGCGCCAAGGTGCAGCCAGACTGAACTGCTACCCGGTCCACCGTTGAAGCTGAACGTCAACGGCCGAGGTTCGTCGGATTCGACCGTGTACGCCGTATAGAAGATCCCTGCCTTGACTACGCCGAGGGCATCTTTGATTGGAAGCATGCCGACTGTCGCTTTGTAGTTGAGATCGCCGAGAATATGCTCGGTAACAACAGGTTCGGCTTCGGGTTGGATAGCGTAGGTGTCTTTCTTTTCGTCGGGTTTCTTTGTCGTTTCAGTCTCGTTTTCAGCCACAGCCCCATTATTCCCTTAACCTGCTGTGCTGTTGTACATCAACTGGGCCAAGGCTACTCTTCAAGCACAACGCGAACGGCCTTGGGTTCGATCTGCCGTGCGTAACGAGCGCGATGGCCAATTGAAATCTCGAACCTGTCCCATGTCGATTCGAACACCGCTCGGGCCGGGCGATAGCCTTCCTTAAAGGCAATCGTTGCCAGTTCGTTTGCCAGCAGCAGTTCCTCAGATCGGGACGACGAAGCCAAAACGCGGCCGGCGTTGTAGAAGTCTGCATCGCTAACGAGCTTATTGATGTTATACAGGTCGAGAACGGTCTTGATGCCCTCTTTGGATGCGGGAAGTTGCGCCAACTGGGCCGATATGACAGGATCGGAGTTCTTCTTGATCCACTCCGGGTCCATTCGGTGGGTCATCGTCTCAATAATTTCAGAGGTCGCCTTCTTAAATGCCGCAGCAAGGCCCTCCTTTCTAGAGATTTCAAGAGGCGGCTCGAAGTAGAGCTTACGGAGGGAATCCGTGACCGCGGTGGGAGTGGCTTCGTCGGTTTCGTACAGCTTGGATGCGCTACCGAATCCGACGAACTGAGCGCCGAAGCGCTGCTTTCGCTTGAGGTTCATCAGGTAGCGGTCTTCGGCTGCAGCGATCAGGCTAGAAGGCTTTCCCATGAAACTTGCGCAAGCCGAAAGCTCGTGAGCACGAACGAAGCTTTCAAGATCCGATCCGTGTTGCATCAGAAGCGCTGCTGCATCCAAGCCCTCAACCGAAAGTTTTGGTGCGGTATCCAGAATCTTGTTGGTTCGAGCGAATCGCGATTTGTCGCGCGTCGCCATATCTTTGAGTTGGTCCTTGGTCGGACTTCCCGCGCCATTGACCATGAACGATCGATCGGCCTGGTCGTCTTTTACCAGCTTGATAAGCTCCGCCGATGCCGCATCCGTTCCGGCCTGAGGCTGGCAGCGTGCCGTTATAACAAAGAGCGCTTCGATAAACATGTTTCTAGGAATTATACGTACCATCAATTCGGTATGTGCCAACGCTGAGTAGAATATACTCAAGGTATGAGTAAGAGGCTGCAGGTTCTGATGCGTGATGAGGAGTACGATAAGCTTCAAAGCGCTGCCGCTAGCCAACACTTGGCGGTGGGGGAGTTCGTGCGGCGCGAACTGCGACGATCTTGCGACCAATTAAGCGGTCGCTCCGCAGGCGAAGTATTGGCGGTCATCCAAAATGCTCTGCAGTATGAATTTCCATCTGGAACCGTAGCAGAGATGAACGAAGAGATCGAGCGAGGCTATCGACTTGGTCTTCCTTGAGGCATACGTGCCGATGTACCTGATCGGTGCGGAGCATCCGTTCAAGACTCGGTCGGCAATGTTACTTCAACGTTTGGCTCTGGAACGAACGAAGCTTGTGACCGATGCCGAGGTATTTCAGGAAATTCTCCATCGGTACACAGCTATTCGAAGGACCGATGCCATTCAAGCGGCATTCGACGTCCTCTCCGGATTGGTGGAACAGATCTTTCCGATCGACTTTGAAGTTGTCAACGACGCGAAAGGCCTCGCCCTGGCATATCAAGGTCTATCGGCCCGGGATGCGATCCACCTTGCAACGATAAACCGTTATGGTATTTCAAGACTCATGAGCTTTGACGACGGCTTCGACGTCGTTCCTGGAATTCAACGGTTGTCCTGACGGTTGATCATTAAGTCGGCAGCCGCGAATTACGCTTCTTTGCGAACTTCAACGATGAGCGGAACAAACGTTGCGAAATGATCCTCTTGGCCCATGTAGTTCGACTGGGGCCGCTTGATGGGAACCGAGAGAGGAACGGATAAAGTTCCTGTGCTTCTTAGCCCAGTTGCCAAGTCCACGATCTTAACCGGAAATACCACTGGAACACCCTTTGACGCAGGACAACTCCACCCTTCGTCGAACCGAATTGATTTCGTGCCTGTATAAGCGACCAAATCTGTCTCAGTGCCGGAGGAAAACCTCGCAGCGTTGTATCGCTCGTCCGAATTGCGCGGCGGGTCCTGAACGAGCCAGTCGATCATTGCTGTCAGGTTGGGCGACTCGAACGGGCCTATTTGCATTATCATTCGATGCGCCGCTCCCTTCATTCGAATCATTGCGCCATCGCCCGCCGGCCATACCAGGCCATCGGATACGGCCTGTTCCGTGCCGCCAGTCACGAATTGCGGTAGCGCTGTTTCCGACACCGGTGCACCGGAGCCATCGATTTCGTACACGACACAGTCTTCGGTCCCTCTTCCCACTTGACCACGACCTACAGGAATGAAAAGAGTCGGGGCATCGGATTGCCCCCACCCTTTTGAATTTGTGTGCACGCCGGGAGTCCAAATCGGTCCGGCAATCACTCGCCCATATATCGTCTTGTCGACAGGAGCGGGTTTAGCGGGGTCTTCCGCCATCATCGGAGGCACTTGGCTTGTCGATCGACCGATGAAGTACTGATAGACGCTCGGGCCGATGAACCCACGGCCAAATTCCCAGGGGCGATCGAGCCGCCAAGCCTGAGTTCCGTCCGATTTGAATGATACGATGGGACCGGTTGCGTCCGGACAGACTATTATGCCGTCGTCCGCCCATTGGATCGTTCGAATTGTCAGGAAGCGAGACCCCCGATTCCTCGGCCAAGCCTGCATTCCTCCAGGACCTTCGAGGTTCGAAATCGGCACGATGCAGGACCACTTTTTCGCAAGCGTTCCTGCGCTAAGAACAGTCAAGTTGAACGACGAAGGAACTCGGAAGATATCGTCCTGCTTGAAATAGGCCGTCAGCAGCGCGATCTTTCCATTGTGGAGAGCGAGGCCGTCAATTCGGGCCCGAGACTCTCCCGTGTTCTGGATCGGGATGGGCTTTAGCCATTCGCCGTTTCTCAAGTTCAACCTAAGAACCCTGGCAGTGATCTTATCATCGTATTCCCAGGCAAGGCTTTTGGAGTCCGTCAGGTATGCAATCCCCGCATCCGAGGCAAGGCATATGCAGTCGGCGGCCGCGTCAGACTTCGTCCAAGTAACGCCATTCATACTTCGAAACTTCAGGCGAGTCCCTTGTAGAATGAGATCACCCTCTACCGTATGAGTCGTTACCGGATCGCCTGGACCATATCGGATTGGCCGAATGTTCTTTCCATCCAAGGTTAAGATGCAATCTGCCGGCTTAAGAGGAATTCCACCCAAAACACTTGGCCCCGATTCCTTTGTTTCGTCTTGGAGTCCGACAGAAATGAGTGCCAGCGATCCCAGTAAAGCCCAGTTTATAATTCTGGGTATGCAGTCTGATATAGGGCACTCCAGTTGAACCTGGAGTGCCCTATTCGGCACTTCGATCGGCCGCCGATATTCAGGTTAGGTCTGGAGCCATTCTCGATGGATGCCAAAGCAGAGGTCGATCACGTCCGTCGCCAGTTGGTGAGCGTCAACATCGCTGATCTGATCCAGAGTGAACTTGGCGTCCCCCTCGAGATACCCTTGCGGGGCCTGGCGTTCGGTCATTCGAGCTTCGATGCTTGGCCAGGCTTCGCGAACGGATCCCTCGGGAAAATCGTCCTCGTCAAGCGTGTGAAAGGACATGAACGCACCATGTAGCCGATCCTGAAGGCTCCCCGTGCTCGCTCCCAGGGGGTAAACGGCGGCGGCCATTTTCTCAGCCGCGTAATGGAAGCTCTGTGCCATCGCTCATTGTAGCAACCGACATCTGCTAGATCGCGCTGGCGGCATCGCAGACCTCTACAGCGGTCGGCCGCAGCTTCCACAAAACCTCTGACCGCCAGCGAAGGGGCTGCCGCAATTCGTGCAGTAATGCCCGACGCGCGGCGCCGCTGGAGGCGGGCTCGAAGCCATCGGGGGTGCCTGAACGGGTGGGGCGTACGTCGTGGAGCTCGTCTGCGACGGGGGCTGAACTGGTGCTTTCGATGCGGCCACGGGTGGGGGACACGGAGCATTTTGAATCCCCGCCGACGCTTGGTTCAGCACGTTCAGCATGCTTTTCATCCCCGCTATCCCCTGGGTCATCTTCTGTGACTGCTGCAGGCTTGCCCTTTGAGCATCCCTCGCGGCCTTCTCCTTGCTCGCCTTCTCGGCCCAGCGGCAGTAGTAGACGAATCCAGCAATGCCCAAACCGATTAGAGCCCCTGGCGGCCAGGCCATCCCCACCGCGACGATCACAACCAAGCTGATCGGAAGCGCGATCGCATGGAACACTCCTTGCGCGGCCTTCTGACCCCAAATGGCTGCGATCAAGGCGAGGATGACAAGGGGAACGATGATGAGCGCCACGTAAAGCTCACCAATCCTCGATCAAGAATTGGGCGAAGTCGTAATCGTCCATATCCTCTTTGCGCGTGCGGGCTGGAAGACCGCGTGATTTGAAGAACATCGATCGGAGGAGTTGAGGTACCTCCGCGTCGCTCTGGCAAAGGGTGCTGAATCGGCCGTACCAACGGAGTGGAACGCGACCGTCGTAACACTCCTGGAGCTGGCAAACGGCCTCTCCGAGATTGCCTTCACCACCACCCAGTAGCTCCAGCGAGCGGTCGAGTCGTTGGCGGAGGGCCGCAGCAATCGGAGTCTTTCGCTCGGCGCTCAGGGCCGTGATGTACGTCTCGCCGTCGAGGCAGAGGAATTGTACGAGGTCCTTGGCGTCGTTGAACCAGAAGATCTCCGAGCTTCTCAAGCCGAAGACGACGCCCGTTGGATTCAAAGCGACGTCGATGTAATCGTTCGGGTGGATGCAAGCCACGGATCGTACTGTATCATAGGAATCTGCTCCTTTCCAGCGTGAAGCGCCATGCTGCCTGGACCTTGACGACGGTCTGCTGCTTGGTTTACACAAAGCGTATTCAGCGCTAGCTTCAGCACGGAGGCCGGCGACCCATGTAAATCCATATGATTCCCAGGGCGCCCCATCTCGCGCATGAACGTGTTGTCGTTGTATGAAGCCGTCCTCGCCTGGGTCCCCTGCTGTTTCGATCGCGGGGAACAAGCAGCAGAAGGTCAGGAGCCAGGCCAAAGTGGGGACCGCCTGGCCCTCTGAGATTTTTGTGCCACTCGGGCCACGGACGCGATTTAGAACTGCCTCGTGATCGTGAAGTCCTCATCTTCTAACTCGTCCGACACGACGATTGAGCTAAGATCCGCAGAATTCGGCTCGCCCGTTAGCACTGGTTCGTTCAGAATGTGAATCTGCTCTTTCAACAAGGATCCATCTTTTGAATCAAGCCAAATGTAACCAGACGCTGAAGGAGTATGCTTACCGTCGGTTGCCTCCGCAGAATACTTTATCTTCCAGGCCTCATGACCTAGGACCTTTTGAGAACCGACGATGGATGACGTACAGGTAAAGTCATACCGATTGTTCGGCCCGTGCGGTTGGTGAAGAGTCCAGGCGTCGCCGAGCGCCACCGAGCCTGTGGGATAACTTACTCTTCCGAATAATGCGAACGAGAATTCGTGGCGGACAACGACTGCGCCTGAGACTTGGCCATTAAATGTAGGCGTAGTCTCCAGCGTGTAACTCACCAGTTCACCAGTTGGGCGGTGGATCGCGGTTTCGACATTGTTCGTTCCATTGACTGGCACTGATCCGCCAATTCGGAATTCGTCCTCAATAACTCGCTCTGTCACTGCTTCCTTGGACGCAGTTACGATCGTGTGAGTCGCTCTCCAACTCGTGGTTACGTGAAAGTGGCCATGCTCGTTGACCTTTTCCTCGCACTTGAACCTTAGGACCTGACCATTTGCTGGCAACCACAGGAGTGCGATTGAGGTTGCCTCTTGGGGGAGTGCGAGCATGAAACAGACTAGATGGGTTACCATGGACTTCCTAAGAAATGATCCGCGGATCGGGTCGCATCAGTCTCGTTGTCCGCAGAAAGTAGTTTACGATGGCGCTGTTAACTATAGCAGGTGCGTTGATGACGATCCAACTCCTTGCAGCACTCCTTCGGCATTTTGCGTTCATTACGGCCCCTTCAATCGAAGATGGTGCAAACATCTGCTTGGCCGTGGCACAGGATGCCTAGCAGGCGAGGGCGAGCGAAGATGCTGCTGCGATCAACCAGCTACTGGAGGAACAGCAACAGGAGGTCACAAGCATATTTGCCAAGCCACGCCTGCGCCAGCAAATCTCCGCGATCTTGAGGAACAACTGAACAGAGCTGGGACTCGTACAAAATGGGATCAGGCTTTATAGCAGCTTCCAGTGGGAAGCGTTCCTCAGCGACCTATTGGCAGCGATGGCTCCCCGTTAGTACGACTTGGGGCGGCTTCGGCCAGCCGTCATACCATAACTTTTTTTGTTTAGTCCAAGTTTCTGCATCAGAGCTGCGGCTTGCCTGTCTGACTCTGCCTTCTTAGCCTCCTTTGCTGCACGGGCAGCTTTGACTGACCGAATGTTGGATAACTCGAGAAGCAACGACTCGTCACCTGAGCTCGACGCAAAATCCTGAAGGAGTCCATCAAGTTCACCACGCGGATCGTGATCAAGGAAAAAGCCGAGCAGGGCGCGATAGACCTCTGGGGTTGGGCGGGTCGCGTAGGCCCGCGATAAGCGAAGCCACCCAATGCTGTTTCGAGTGGACCAGCCGAAAGGCGACTCGTTTGGAAACGAGAACGAGCTTAAGTATTTGCGATCGTATTTGCAGTACAAATGATCAAAAAGGGCATTGCAGGCACTGCAGACATACCAATATTCTCCGTCAACACCGTCGGTGCGACCTTTGGCGGCAGGGGGATTGTGGCGGGCGACCCAGTGATGCTTGCACTCGTGGCTCCTGCCGCACCGCTCGCAAATAGCGTGGTCAGCGCCTACGTGGCGCCACTCGTGATTCCTTACGAGACCGCAAGAAGTGCACCTGCAGCAGTCCCAGCTATGCCATGTCATAGGGTCACCAGGCCTCGTCTTGCCACAAGAACGGCACCTACCGCACTCCCACATGTGTCGACCGATTCTGCATCCGAGATTCATTCCAACGCCCAGCCTATCCGATTTCCCCCAAACTGAGAAGCGGATCTCAAGGACATCAAGCCGTCGTTCAATGCTCCACGATAAGACCTGCGTGCCGACCTGAATGAGGGCAATCGGGCGCTCGCGAAGAAGCCGAGCATCATCAAGGTCCACACAGGAGAGCTAGCTGTCAGTCTGGCCTGCCACTGGAAGGAACCAGATACCCACAGTACTGTATCATAAATGCTCTCACCGATTGAGCAGTCGGACGGCCAATTTCAAGGATATTGGCGCACCGACGGAAACCGTTTCCATCGGAGGAGTTAGCTGCTGTGGTGGCCGTGCTGGCGGACGCCCGCGAGAAGCAGGGGATCAGTCAGCGGGAGCTCTCGCGCCGCCTTGACATGCACCCGATGACGATCATGCGGCTTGAGAACGGGAAGCGTGATTTGACGCTTGGCGAGTTCATCACGATCGCCACGGCGTTGGGTGAGGAGCCTGGGGAGGTGCTGAGACGCGCTCTTATACCGAGCAACCACAGGAAGTCGGCTGTTGTATAAGATCGCGCGATATGAGCGCCCCTGATGAATCCAGGCTCTTGATTTCTTGCGGACCCGAACCCGACGAATGGATCGAGTCCAAGAGGCAAATCCGCGCGTTCCGAGACTTCCTTACTCCAGGGGGCGAAAGCATCGCCATCTGCTTCGCCGTCGCACCAGGGCTTTCGGCAAGGAAATGCTTGTCGATCGACGAGACAGAAGCTCTCATCGACGAACTCACGCGAGCCGTCGGCGGCGCTTGAGCATCGAGGTTTCAGCGAACTTACCAGTGAGGGCGAAGGGATCGTATGACAATCGACCCACTAATGTCGGCTCCACGGAAGGAAAGCGGGCGGACGCCGATTGTGCGATGGACTTTAGCTTGGCCCCGCCGATCACCGTCTTCGCAAGAAGTTCTGCGCGGATATGGAGGCACATTTCTTTGAACTCGGAATCCTGCGAGAGCCTTCGCCACTGCTCCTCGATTAGGCTCTGAACAACTCTCCTATATTGCGGTAGAGATGGGACCTCGGTGTCGTCTGGAAATGTCTTCATCCGCCGCTCCCACCTTTGGCGGAGAACCCAATATTCGTCCTGTATCAGTCGCCCGAGAGTCTCCGTGTCACGCATTTTCCCAGTGGCGCGAACATCAGCGTTCGGGATGGTTCGGTAGGCAGTGCCGAGGGCAAGAAAGGCCGTAAATACCTCGCGATCGTAGGTGTTGGCATTGAAGGGCTCCAAGACCACCTCGGAATCCTGTCCAGGACATCGAGCGTACAGCCGCAGGGGTCCCTCCAGATATCCGATGATCGCAACCATA
>Ga0206819_10298_pt1:0-10000 | contig 14959 bp, 7 predicted proteins | sample Alteio_BWOrgCont_87_FD_152855 | JGI IMG/M metagenome (GOLD analysis project Ga0206819, IMG submission 152855) | Enriched cells from forest soil in Barre Woods Harvard Forest LTER site, Petersham, Massachusetts, United States -... | ecosystem: Environmental > Terrestrial > Soil > Temperate... | reverse complement strand
CCTGGTCGTCAGATCAGGAGATAGTTGCGAGAAGACAACCCGGGGAAGTGAAACATCTCAGTACCCGGAGGAAGAGAAATCAAACGAGATTCCCCTAGTAGTGGCGAGCGAACGGGGAATAGCCTAAACCGAGGCGGCATGCCGTTTCGGTGTTGCAGGGCGCGTCCGGTGCAGAACCGGGGAGTTACCAATCGTCGGATAGAAGAACGGTCCTGGAAAGGCCGGCCATAGCGGGTGACAGCCCCGTATTCGAAATCTAGACGACTCCTGACGCGTTCCTAAGTACCACGGGGCACGTGAAATCCCGTGGGAACCCGGGGGGACCACCCTCCAAGGCTAAATACTCTCTAGCGACCGATAGTGAACGAGTACCGCGAGGGAAAGGCGAAAAGAACCCCTGATGGGGAGTGAAATAGAACCTGAAACCGTATACCTACAAGCTCTACGAGACCTATGACGCACTTCGGTGCGTAATGGTTGAGTAGGTGCCTGTTGAAGAATGACCCGGCGAGTTACTGGGTGGAGCAAGGTTAAGGGATGCGTGAAAGCGTATTCCGCAGCCGTAGCGAAAGCGAGTCTGAAAGGGCGATAGTTCCATCTAGTAGACCCGAAGCCAAGTGATCTAACCATGGCCAGAGTGAAGGTCGGGTAAAACCGACTGGAGGCTCGAAGTGTTAAACGTTGAAAAGTTTCTACATGAGCTGTGGTTAGGGGTGAAAGGCTAATCGAACTTGGTGATAGCTGGTTCTCTCCGAAATAGCTTTAGGGCTAGCGTCCACCGTTAAACCGCGGGGGTAGAGCACTGGTAGATGTAGGCGAGGCAACCCCTTGTCCGAAGTCTGTCAAACTCCGAATACCGCGGCGTACTAGTGGGCAGTCAGTTCGTGGGGGATAAGCTCCACGTGCAAGAGGGGAACAACCCAGAACGTCGATCTAGGTCCCAAAGTGTATGCTAAGTGGAAAACGCTGTGGATTTGCATAAACAGCCAGGAGGTTGGCTTAGAAGCAGCCACCCTTTAAAGAGTGCGTAACAGCTCACTGGTCTAGCGAGTCTGCGCGGAAAATGACACGGGGCTCAAGCATACCACCGCAATCACGTCTGCCGTTCGTCCTTCGGGACGGGCGGCGGGGTAGGAGAGCGTTCTTGGTGCAGTGAAGGCATACCGTAAGGAGTGCTGGAGCGCCAAGAAGCGAGGATGTCGGGATAAGTAGCGAGAAACAATGTGAGAATCATTGTCGCCGAAAACCTAAGGTTTCCTAGAACAATGTTCGTCAGTTCAGGGTTAGTCGGGCCTAAGCCGAGGCTGAAAAGCGTAGGTGATGGACATCCGGTTAATATTCCGGAACTAGGTTATGGGCGTCAGGATGAGAGGTGACGCAGAAGGGTAATCGATCCCGTCTGATGGATGGCGGGCTAAAGCCGTAGGCGTGCTCTTCCAGGCAAAATCCGGAGGGGCGTTAAGCTGAAAGCTGATGGGGACTTCCGGGCGACCGGAGGGAACTCGACCAACCACGCTGCCAAGAAAAACCTCGCATACTGCCCATGATCTACCCGTACCGTAAACCGACACAGGTGGGTGGGGTGAAAATCCTAAGGCGCGCGAGTGAGACTTGGTTAAGGAACTAGGCAAAATTACCCCGTAACTTCGGAAGAAGGGGTGCTCTTCGCAAGAAGAGTCGCAGTGAAAGGGGCATCGTGACTGTTTAACAAAAACACAGGACTCTGCTGAAATCGCAAGATGAGGTATAGGGTCTGACTCCTGCCCGGTGCTGGAAGGTCAAGGGGAGTGGTTAGTCCGCAAGGGCGAAGCTACGAACTCAAGCCCCAGTAAACGGCGGCGGTAACTATAACCGTCCTAAGGTAGCGAAATTCCTTGTCGGGTAAGTTCCGACCTGCACGAATGGAGTAACAAAGATGCCGCTGTCTCAACCAAGTGCTCGGCGAAATTGTGGTACGAGTGAAGACGCTCGTTACGCGTGGTTAGACGAAAAGACCCCGTGGAGCTTTACTGTAACTTGTCATTGTGTTATGGATTTAAATGCGTAGTATAGCTGGGAGCCTTTGAGACAGGGGTTGTGGCCCTTGTGGAGGCGCAACGTGAAATACCAGCCTTTCGAATCTGTGACACTAACCTACGGCCATTATCTGGCCTAGGGACCGTGACAGGCGGGCAGTTTGACTGGGGCGGTCGCCTCCTAAACGGTAACGGAGGCGTTCCAAGGTTCGCTCAGGGCGCATAGTAATCGCCCACAGAGTGCATTGGCAGAAGCGAGCTTGACTGCAAGGCCTACAAGCCGGGCAGGGACGAAAGTCGGACAAAGTGATCCGGTGGTACCTCGTGGGAGGGCCATCGCTCAACGGATAAAAGCTACCCCGGGGATAACAGGCTGATCTGGTCCAAGAGTTCACATCGACGACCAGGTTTGGCACCTCGATGTCGGCTCATCGCATCCTCCCGCTGGAGCAGGTGGGAAGGGTTGGGCTGTTCGCCCATTAAAGCGGTACGTGAGCTGGGTTCAGTACGTCGTGAGACAGTACGGTCTCTATCTACCATGCGCGTTAGGAAGCTTGAGAGGAGCTGTCCCTAGTACGAGAGGACCGGGATGGACGAACCTCCTGTATGCCAGTTATCACGCCAGTGGTATCGCTGGGTAGCGGTGTTCGGTAGGGATAAACGCTGAAAGCATCTAAGCGTGAAACCCGCCTCAAGATTAGGCTTCCCTAGGTCGCAAGACCTCTAAAGGGCGCAGGAAGACTACCTGCTTGATAGGCTGCGAGTGTAAGTCCAGCGATGGATTAAGCGAAGCAGTACTAATCGCCCGTGCGGCTTGGCCGTATTCTTCGATCAGTTCCGGATCCGCCCGTAGGGCGCGAACCGGGACGCGTGACAAGACGCTTGTTTGTTTCTCGGTTTTTTGCTAAGATTTTCATGATGGGGTTCGTTACGAATAGGAATCGTAGCGATGGCGCTGCGTAAGCACGTTCAACCAGACTCCCTCCTGGCCCGCAAGGGCCTGATTCGATTCAAGAGGTTTGTGAGACCGGTGATATTTCCGGCAGGGATACACCCGTTCCCATTCCGAACACGGCCGTTAAGCCTGTCAGGGCCGATGGTACTAACGCCCAACTCGGCGTTGGGAGAGTAGGTCGTCGCCGGTCTCATCGACCTCTTGAATCGTTCGTCTCCGCGAAATTTCAACCGCCCGCACCGGCGATTCGGCCGGCGTCGCGACGGTCATCGTATTTCTACTAGAGGATAGCCAGGGATGAAACAGACGAAAGCGCAGAAGATCGAGACCTCGAAGGTCCTCGCGGAGAAGCTCAAGGCCGCGCCCCACCTGTTCTTCACCGAATTCCAGGGCATGAAGTTCGTGGAGCTCGACGAGCTCCGCGCCCAGCTCAAGCCCCTGAAGTGCCGCCACGCGGTGGTCAAGAGCTCCCTCGTGCGCTACGCGCTCAAGGGAGCCGGCATCGACGGCGTCGACCCCAAGATGCTCAAGGGCCCCGTCGGCCTCATCGTCGCCGACAACGACGATCCCGTCGCCCCCGCCAAGGTCATCGCGACGCTCGCCAAGAAGTTTCCCCAGCTCAAGGTCCGCGCCGGCTACATCTCCCAGAAGTGGATGACGCCCGCCGACTGCGACAAGCTTTCCAAGCTGCCGTCCAAGCAGGAGCTGATGGGCAAGATCGTCGGCCTGCTCTACGCCTTGGTCAGCCAGCCCGTCGCCATCGCGCAGGCCCCCACGCGCGACATGGTCCTGGTCGTCAAGGCCCTCGAGAACAAGCTTAAGGAGTCCGGCGCGGCCGTCGCCGCTTAGAATAACGGTCGGCAGTCCCTTCGGGGATAAATCCGGAAGGTATCGGAGCTGCCAAAAAAAGGAGAAACAAAAATGAGCACCACCAAGTTGTCGCCCGCGCAGCTCGTCGAGGCCGTCGGTCAGCTGACCGTCCTCGAGGCCGCCGAATTCGTCAAGCTCGCCGAGGAGAAGTTCGGCGTGAAGGCCGCCGCCGCCGCTCCCGCCGCCGCCGCGGGCGGACATGCCGGTCCCGCCGCCGCCGCCGCCGAGGAGAAGACCGACTTCACCGTGTTCCTCGCGAACGCGGGCGGAAACAAGATCAACGTCATCAAGGTCGTCCGCGAACTGACGGGCCTGGGCTTGAAGGAAGCCAAGGACCTCGTCGAGGCCGCCCCGAAGGCCGTGAAGGACGGCGTGGCCAAGGCGCAGGCCGAAGAGATGAAGAAGAAGCTCGTCGAGGCGGGTGCGACCGTCGAGCTCAAGTAATGCCGCGTTCGCGGTAAATCATCAGGGCGAGACCGCCCCTCCCGAGAGGAGGGGCGGTCCGCGCCGTTTTTTGTTCGTTCGAGACGCGAAGTGCAGATGAGACGGGACAGGGGAGAACGCGCGTGAAACAGATCAAGTTCGGCAAGATCCCGCAGGCGATGGCCCTTCCGGACCTGTTGGAGATGCAGACCAATTCGTTCCGCGACTTCATGCAGGAGGGAGTCGAGCCGGAGGAGCGCAAGCTTCTCGGGCTCCAGGCCGCTTTCCTCGACGTTTTCCCGATCGAGTCCGCCGACGGCTCGATGGTCCTCGATTTCGTGCGCTACGAGTTCGCGGCCCCGCGCTACTCGACCCCCGAGGAGGCCCAGGACCACGACTCCTCGTGGAACCGCCCGCTGAAGGCGATCCTGCGCCTGTCGTCCCGCCAGCCCTCCGGCAAGCTCAAGCAGATCGTCGAGCAGGAAGTCGTGCTGTGCGAAGTGCCGATCATGACGGAGACGGCGTCCTTCATCATCAACGGCGCCGAGCGCGTCGTCGTCAGCCAGCTGCACCGCTCGCCCGGCATCATTTTCGAAGAGGACGACGAGAAGAAGATCTCCGCCCTCGGCAAAAAGCTGTTCCTCGCCAAGGTCATCCCGTACCGCGGCGCCTGGATTGAGTTCGAATTCGATCTCAACAACATTCTCTATGTCCGTATCGACCGCAAGAAGAAGTTCGAAGCGACCTCTTTCCTGAGGGCGTGCGGCATCGAGTCCGATGCCGATATTCTTAAAATATTCTATCCCTACGAAACGATCGCCGTTGGGCCTTCCACCATGGAGGGTTTGCTCCATCGAATCTCCTGTGAGGATGTTGTTGATCAGTCCACCGGCGAGGTTTTGCTCGAGGCCGGCAAGAAGGTCACGCACGAAGCGATCAAGCGGATGCTCGACAAGAAGGTCTCGGACATCAAGGTCCTGACCGGCGACCCCGAAAAAGACGACCCAACGATTCTCGAGACCCTGCGCAAGGACAAGATCAAGTCCGTCAAGGAAGCCCAGCAGGACATCTACAAGAAGCTGCGCGGCCAGGAATTCATCGTTCCCGGACAAGCCGAGGCCTACCTCGACAACCTGATCTTCAAGAACCTGCGCAAGTACGACCTCTCCAAGGTCGGCCGGCATAAGGTCGCCGTGAAGCTGCACCATTACCTGTGGAAGCTGGCGACCCGCCGCGACATCATGCCGCGCCCGGACAGCCGCAAGCACAAGCACTTCGCGCTGCCGTCGTTCACGCGCCGCACGCTGTGCCTGGAGGACGTCATCGCCGCGATGCAGCACCTGATCGCGCTGAACTGCGGCGTCACCCACTTGGCCGACGGCGCGCCGAAGAACTCGGCGATGCCCCAGCGCGGAGCCCAGTACGAAGGCCTGGCGGAGTACAAGGCCTTCTTCGCGGACTACGCCAAGAAGATCAACGGCGAGTCGCTCGGCTCGATGGCGCTGATCGACCTGCACGAGAAGGACGGCGACGACGACGTGGACGTGACGAAGCAGGGCCTGAAGAAGGACCGCTTCAGCATCGCCGACTTCTCCGAGGCCTTCGCCGTCTGGAAGGCCGCGGTGCCCAACCTGCTCGACCGGAACTTCCCGGTCAAGCTCGACGACATCGACCATCTCGGCAACCGCCGCGTGCGCGGCGTGGGCGAGCTGCTCGAGAACCAGATCCGCGTGGGCCTGGCGCAGATGTCGCGCGTGATCCGCGACCGCATGTCCGTGCAGGACAAGTCTCTCATCACTCCTCGTAATCTATTAAACACGGCCCCGTTGGTCGGTATTATTAGAAAGTTCTTCGGCACGTCGCAGTTGTCGCAGTTCATGGACCAGATCAATCCTCTGTCCGAGATCACCCACAAGCGCCGCCTCTCGGCCCTTGGACCGGGCGGTCTGAACCGCAAGCGCGCCGGCTTCGAAGTCCGCGACGTGCACTACACCCACTACGGTCGAGTCTGCCCCATCGAGACTCCGGAAGGTCCGAACATCGGTTTGATCGTCTCCTTGGCCTCTCACGCCAAGATCAACGAGTTCGGCTTGATCGAATCCCCTTACCGGAAAGTCGTTAAGGGCAAGCTCGGCGAAGTCGAGTACTTGAACGCCGACGCCGAGTCCGGCCAGATCGTGGCCCAGGCGAACACGCCTCTCGACAAGGAGCGCATCGCGACCGATACCGTGGCCGCCCGCTCGCGCGGCGACTTCCCGGTCGTCGAGTCCGCCCGCGTCGACTACATGGACGTTTCGCCCATGCAGGTCGTCTCGGTTTCCGCCGCGCTCGTGCCGTTCCTCGAGCACGACGACGCCAACCGCGCCCTGATGGGCGCGAACATGATGCGCCAGGCCGTTCCTCTGCTGATCCCGGAGTGGCCGCGCGTCGCCACGGGCATGGAGGAGCAGGTCGCCAGCGACTCGGGCGCCTGCATCGTCGCCCGCCGTGCCGGCAAGGTCATCTACTCGTCCGGAGACCTGATCGCCGTCGCCGCCGAGAACGCTAAATCCAAAAAAGACTCGATCGACCTGTACCGCCTGCGCAAGTATAGCCGCTCGAACCAGGACACCTGCATCAATCAGACCGCGCTCGCCGTGACCGGCGCGCACGTCAAGGCTGGAGAGGTCTTGGCCGACGGTTCCGCGTGCAACGAGGGCCAGCTCGCTCTCGGACGCAACCTCCTCGTCGGCTTCATGCCGTGGGAGGGGTACAATTTCGAGGACGCGATTCTCCTGTCGGAGAAGCTCGTCAAGGAAGACATCTTCACCTCGATCCACATTTCCGAGTTCGAAGTGGAAGCTCGCGACACGAAGCTCGGACCGGAAGAAATCACTCGCGATATTCCCAATGTCGGCACCGAGTCTCTCGAGGCTCTCGACGAGACCGGAGTCGTGATTCCCTCGACGGTCGTCCGCCAGGGCGACATCCTCGTTGGAAAGGTCACCCCGAAGGGCGAGCAGCAGCTGACCCCCGAGGAGCGCCTGCTCAAGGTCATCTTCGGCAAGAAGGCCGAGGACGTCCAGGACGCGTCGCTGCGCGTTCCGCCGGGCATCTCCGGCAAGATCATCGGCACGCGCGTGTTCGTGCGCCGCGAGAAGCTCGCCAAGGGCGAGGAGCGCAAGCGCCTCGACGCGATCCAGGAATCTCTCGACGCCGACCTCGCGACGCTCAAGACGCACCGCAAGGAGTCGTTCGAGGCTCTCGAGTCCGTCTCGGCCGCCAAGCGCAAGGACGAGAAGGACCGCTTGGAGCTGTTCTACGAGGCGATGGAGGACAAGCTCCGCGCCGACGCCGCCCGCGAGAAGGAGAACGTCAAGCAGGGCGACGATCTCGCCGTGACCGTCAACAAGGTGGTCAAGGTTTACATCGCGTCGCGCCGCAAGATTCAGGTCGGCGACAAGCTCGCCGGCCGCCACGGCAACAAGGGCGTCGTCGCCAAGATCCTCCCGGAAGAGGACATGCCGTTCCTCCCGGACGGCACGCCGCTCAACGTCGTGCTCTCGCCGCTGGGCGTGCCCTCGCGCATGAACATCGGACAGCTGCTCGAGACGATGCTCGGCTGGGCCGCCCAGACTTTGGGCGTCCAGACGATCAACCCCGTCTTCGACTCCGCGACCGAGGACCAGATCCGCGACATGGTCGTCGACGCGAAGAAGCACCTCAAGGAGCAGGGCGTTCCGGAGAAGTACCTGCCCTCCGACGACTGCCGCATCACGCTCTACGACGGGCGCACCGGCGAGCCGTTCCACGAGAAGGTGTCCATCGGCTACATGTACGTCCTGAAGCTGAACCACTTGGTCGAGGATAAGATCCACGCGCGCTCGACGGGACCCTACAGCCTCATCACCCGCCAGCCGCTCGGCGGAAAGGCGCAGTTCGGCGGCCAGCGCTTCGGCGAAATGGAAGTCTGGGCCATCGAAGGCTACGGCGCGGCGTACATGCTCCAGGAGCTGCTGACCGTCAAGTCCGACGACGTCCAGGGCCGCACCAAGATGTACGAGGCGATCATCAAGGGCGAGGCTCCGTCCCAGCCCGGCGTGCCGGAGTCGTTCAAGGTGCTCGTCAAGGAGCTCCAGGCTCTCGGTCTCAACGTGGAACTTCTCAAAACCGGCGCGAACGGTCTCGTCGAGGGTGAGAAGGCCGAGAAGGAAGACGCGAAGGCGACGGCGAGGAAATAACCATGGCTTTCATCGCGACCCAAGACAAGAAGATCTCCCTCGGCGGAAAGAAGAAGAAGAAGTCCGACTCGCTCGACTTCTTCGATTTCAGCGCGATCCGCCTCTCGATCGCCTCTCCGGAACAGATCATCGCCTGGTCCTTCGGCGAGGTCAAGAAGCCCGAGACGATCAACTACCGGACGCTCAAGCCCGAGCGCGACGGCTTGTTCTGCGAGCGCATCTTCGGACCGGCGCGCGACTTCGAATGCGCCTGCGGCAAGTACCGCTGGGTGAAGTTCAAGGGCATCGTCTGCGACCGCTGCGGCGTCGAGGTGACGGAGTCCAAGGTGCGCCGCGAGCGCATGGGCCACATCGAGCTCGCCGTGCCCGTCGCGCACGTCTGGTTCCTGAAGAAGACGCCCTCGCGCGTCGGCATCGTGCTCGACATGAAGACGAGCGACCTCGAGCGCGTGGTCTACTACGCGCAGTACATCGTCCTGGAGGACCTGCAGGATTCCTCGGGCCGCATCGTGTACAAGGCCGGCGACCTCCTCAACGAGGACGAGGTCCGCAAGGGCCGCGCCGAGTTCCGCGCCAAGCTGAAAGTCGACATCGGCGCCGGCGCGATCCACACCCTTCTCTCCAAGGTCAAGCCCAAGGAGGAGTCCGAGCAGATCCTCGCGACTCTGGCCAACGTGACCTCCGACGCCGAGCGCGCGAAGCTGATCCGCCGCTTGCGCATCCTGCAGGGCTTCCTCGAGTCCGGCAACTCGCCGGAGTGGATGATCCTGACCCAGCTCCCGGTGATCCCGCCCGAGCTGCGCCCGCTCGTGCCCCTGGAAGGCGGACGGTTCGCCACGTCGGACCTTAACGATCTTTACCGGCGCATCATTAACCGCAACAACCGCCTCAAGCACATCGAGGCGCTGCGCGCGCCGGAAGTCATGATCTTCAACGAGAAGCGTCTCCTCCAAGAGGCCGTCGACGCCCTCTTCGAGAACGGCGCCCGCGGCCGCGTGGTCGTCGGAGCCGGCAACCGCCCGCTGAAGTCCCTGTCGGATATTTTGAAGGGCAAGCAGGGCCGCTTCCGCCAGAACCTGCTTGGAAAGCGCGTGGACTATTCCGGTCGTTCGGTCATCGTGGTGGGCCCCAACCTCAAGCTCAATCAATGCGGTTTGCCCAAAGAGATGGCGCTGGAATTGTTCCGGCCTTTCATTATTCGGGAGCTGATGAAGACGGAAAGCCTTACTCTTAAGGCCGCAAAACGGATGTTCGAAAAAGTCCGGCCTGAGATTTGGGATATTCTCGAATTCGTGACGAAATCGCACCCGGTTCTTCTGAACCGCGCTCCTACTCTGCATCGCCTCGGCATCCAGGCTTTCGAGCCCGTCCTTATTGAAGGAAAGGCGATCCAGCTGCACCCGCTGACCTGCGCGGCGTTCAACGCCGACTTCGACGGCGACCAGATGGCCGTCCATGTGCCGCTGTCCCAGGAAGCCCAGCTGGAAGCGAAGATGCTGATGATGGCGTCCAACAAC
>Ga0206819_10295_pt1 | contig 15274 bp, 15 predicted proteins | sample Alteio_BWOrgCont_87_FD_152855 | JGI IMG/M metagenome (GOLD analysis project Ga0206819, IMG submission 152855) | Enriched cells from forest soil in Barre Woods Harvard Forest LTER site, Petersham, Massachusetts, United States -... | ecosystem: Environmental > Terrestrial > Soil > Temperate forest >... | reverse complement strand
AACACGCATTGTCTTGCTGCCGAATTGGTAAAGCATTCGGTTAGTATTCCTATAGCAATCCAATAAGTTCATTGCGATGATTTGGGAACATTATCAAAATGATGTATAGTGGTTTATCAGTTGAAATGGGAATGGAGAATTCAATGAACAATGAACCAGAAGACGAGATGATCGACGGCTCACAGGAAGTCCTCCTGACCCTTGACGAAGCGGTCAAGTTTCTCGACACGAGCAAGTCCACCCTGTACCGGCTGCTGAGTCAGCAGGACGTGAAGGGGGTCAAGGTCGGCAAACAGTGGCGATTCCGCAAGGCGGATCTTGTCGCCTACATCGAACGGAGCCCCGTCGCCGTTGCCTTCGATGCGGCGGCAGGAGCAGACTTGGACTCCGAGTTGGCGTACCTTGAAGCGGAATATTTTGCCGCGACGGGCACCGCCGTCGAAAACGACCTCGAATCGACCGCCAAGTCGTCAGAACTCAAAATAGCCGACCTGGTGGCGCATATCTTGGCTCTGGCCTTCGTTCGCAGTGCGAGCGACATTCACTTTGAGCCTAATGCTACGGCGCTTCGGCTCCGCTATCGCATCGATGGAGTTCTACAGGAAGTCCAGCGAATTCCCCTTAGCCTTCATGAGTCGCTCATAGCGCGATTGAAGGAACTGAGCGGTATGAACCTTATCGAAAAGCGCTTTCCCCAGGACGGCCGGATCCTGAGCCGTCACGGCGAAAAGGAATATGACCTGCGGTTGAGCCTGGTACCAACCCTGTTTGGAGAGAGTGTAGTGATGCGAATTTTGGACAGGACATGTGCGCTCCTGGGCCTTGACGTATTGGGTGCGGATTCCCGCGAATTCGAGCCATTGCTGAAAACGCTGCACAGAGGCAGCGGTCTCGTGTTGGTCACCGGTCCTACCGGCGCCGGCAAGACCACGCTCTTGTACTCCTGTCTCCAAGAGATTTCGGCTCAAGACAAGAAAGTGATCACCGCCGAAGATCCTGTGGAGTTCCAACTTGCGGATGTCACTCAGATCCAAATCAACATGCGCGTAGGGCTGACGTTCGCCGCCGCCATGCATTCGGCGTTAAGGCAGGATCCGGACGTGATTATGTGTGGAGAAATCCGCGACCTTGAGACTATGGAACTTGCGGTGAGGGCCACCCTGACCGGTCACCTTGTCTTGTCGACGTTGCATACGGAAGACGCCGTCGGCGCCGTGCTCCGGATGGTGGGAATCGGCATCGACCCGTACCTCGTTTCAGCATCGCTGAAGTGCGTGGTTGCTGCACGCCTTGCCCGAAGGCTTTGCCCGAGGTGCAAGAAGACCTCCGGCTCAAGCGGCGGCTCAACCCACGAAGCCAAGGCAAGAGAATTGGCCGCAAACGGAGGCTTTCGAGTGCCAAAGGATGCCGTTTTCTATGTTGCAGTCGGATGCGATCACTGTCATAGAACTGGATATCGAGGCAGGATCGGCCTGTTCGAGGTTCTCCCATGCACTAACAAACTGATTGCCGAAATGATTCGCTGCGATTCGGAAGATGGAGCAGCGGACCTTGCGATTCAGTCGGGAATGAAAACCCTCTTTGCCGACGGCATGCGCAAAGCCGCCTCCGGCGAGACCAGCATCGACGAAGTCCTCCGCGCAACCGGCACCTGGCTCTAAGTGGATTTCATCCCGCCCGTAGTTCAGCAACTTCCCCAGAAGACAATGCAATTGATGCCGAACCTATGGCGTCCTCGAGGTGCTCTAGGTTCAGCGTGCCGAGAATAGGGATTACCGGGAACGGTTGGTTCATGAGATACGCCAGCGCAATCTGATTCGAAGTGGCGCCGTGCTTGGCGGCAAGCCTGTGAACCGCAGCAAGCCGGCGGCGATTTTCCGGACTGTCGTAGTGTCCGGCGCGTTCGCCGGCGGTCGCGAAATACCCGGTTGCCGTCGGCGAGAAGGGAACGACCGCAATCTGATGCTCCTGAATCGGCTCAAGTTCCGAATCGAGGATATGACGGATCGCACCCGGCGAATCCAGATCCGCCGGACCTTCTTGGGCCAGACTCCATTTGTTCTGAAGGATAACGAATGGCTGCAAGCCTTTGGCAGCCGCATAGGCATTCGCCGCCAAGTACCGCTCAACCGACCAATTGCTTGCTCCCAGGTACCGCGTCAGGCCAGATGAAACGAATTCGTTGCACGAATCGATGATTTCGCCGACCGGCATCCGCGGGTCGTCCCGGTGCAGGAAGTAAAGGTCCACACTTGGCAAACCAAGCCGATCCAGACTCTCTTCCAAGTCGCGAGAAACAATTTCTGGCGTCATAAAAGCATCCGGACGTGGATAGCCGTTCAGACCCACATGCCCGCCCTTGGTCGCGATTACCAGCCGATCGCGTCCGAACTCTCGCGCCGCCTCGCCTACAAACCGCTCGCTCGCCCCATCGCCGCCATTGACCCAGAAGCAGTAGCAGTGCGCGGTGTCGATAAAGTTTCCGCCCGCTTCAATGAACTTTGAGAACAACTCAAGCCCACGCGACGCGGGAAACGACCCGTCGTAGCTCGCAGTCCCATAGGCGAGAGCCGAAACTTCGAGGTCGGTGTGAGGAATCCGGATCGTTTTCATGTCGGTTACGCTACCCGGTTTCGATGTTAGAACTTAATGAACGCGTTCATTAAGTGTATAACCGCTAGAGAGATGAATCGATGAGGAAGATGCTCGATGCCGACCCGTTTCTGACTGCCCCCCATCAGAAATGGCCCGTCAAGTGGATTAGCGAATCGAGAGCATTTGACTTGACGCCCCGAGTCGTCGCCTTTCGGCGGAAATTTAGCATCGAATCGCAGGTGACGGTAACCATCCACGTCAGTGCCGATGAGCGGTATGAATTGTTTCTGGACGGCCAACGAATCGGCCGCGGCCCGGAGCGGGGCGACCCCGAAAATTGGTTCTTCGAGTCGTACGAACTGGACCTCACATCTGGTGCACATTTGCTGGTTGCTCGAACCTGGTGGTTAGGGACTCAAGCGCCATCGCCGTATGCTCAGATGACGGTGCGTCACGGCTTCGTTCTTGCCGCCGATGGAATCGGCTTGGATTTACTCGGCACCGGAATGGCCCACTGGGATTGCAAGCGGCTTTCCGGATACAAGTGGCTACCATACGGGCAAGCATGGGGCTGCGGGGCCAAGCTCCGAATCCGGGGAGACCAGTTCGATTGGGGATGGGAAACCGGCGAAGGCGATAGCTGGGAAACGGCAATGCCGGTCGCCGATGCCGTGACCTTTCGCGCCAACGACGAGCCCCGAAACTGGTGGCTGCGCCCCGCCGTTCTTCCCGCGATGCTGGATGAGCCGACACAGCTTGGAACCATCCGGCTGGTTTCCGACGCCGCCGAATTTCCGTTTCACGACGATCCTTACAAGCCGCAACCGCCGGTTCGTGCCGCCGATAATCTTCGAGATGACATGGCCAAGTGGCAAGCGCTTCTGAATGGGAAAGCTTCACTAGTAGTACCTGCAAATACCATGCGCAGGATCCTCATCGACCTCGACGATTACACTTGCGCCTATCCCGAAATCGTGACCAGCGGCGGAAAAGATGCTCTTATCCGTGTCAGTTGGGCGGAGTCTTTGGTCGACCGGTTGCCCCGCGTCGGATCGCACGAGTGGATAGGGACAATGCCGAAGAGCGACCGTAATGCGGTCGAAGGGAAGTACTTCAACGGCACAACCGATGAGTTCCTTCCCGATGGAGGAAACGGACGTCGGTTCGACACGTTATGGTGGGAAGCCGGCCGTTACGTCCAAATTCTAATAAGAACCGGCGATGAACCGCTCACGCTGAAGAGTCTGTGTTGGCGAGTGACAAGGTATCCGTCGCAAAACCTCGCCGAATTCGACGCATCGGATGCGTCACTTCGGCTCCTTGTGGTTCCCGCCATCAGGGCGTTACAAGACTGCAGCCACGAAACTTTCGTCGATTGCCCGTTCTACGAGCAGTTGATGTATGTGCAGGACGCACGGCTCGAGTCGCTCACAACTTACGTTTCGAGCGTGGACGCGCGATTGCCCAAGAAGGCGATCGAAATGCTCGATCGTTCGCGCGACGTGAGCGGTTACACCCAATCCCGTTACCCGTGCCGGGTTTCCCAGCGTGGATGGAGTTTTTCGCTCTACTGGGTCGGCATGGTCCACGAATATCTCATGTGGCGTGGCGATATCGCGTTCGTTAAGGCTCGGATGCCCGGAGTACGAAGCGCCCTTGACGCAGCTCTTGCCGACCTAATCGATTCCGGCGTCGTGAGTCTTCCCAATCGGCCGGACTGCGGATGGATAGACTCGACAGTTTGGACCGGCTCTGCGGAGGGGGGATGGGAAAGTTCGGTCCTGACCCTGCTTCTCGCATGCGCATTGCGCGATGCGGAACTCGTGGAGATAGCGATCGGAGAACCCGAACTCGCCGCCCGATGGGCTCGAAAGCGGGCACAGGTCGTTAACGCGACTTTGAGATTGTTCTGGCACGAGGATCGAGGCATCTTCTCGGACGACCGAGGCGGCAAGCACTTCAGTGAGCATGCCCAGATCCTCGCATTGCTGTCCGACGGTTTGCCGGTTGATAAGGCGAATCGGGTTGCCGCCGGATTGACAAACAGTGCCGGTCTTGTGAAAACGACTATTTCCTTCCGCCACTACCTGCTCGAAGTCCTCGCCCACCTTCACCGAACCGATTTGTTACTCAACCATCTGCAACCCTGGAAGGAGGCGTTGGCGAACGGCCTGCGCGCTCTACCTGAAAACCCCGAGCCCACCCGAAGCGATTGCCACGGATGGGGCTCTCACATCGTTTTCCACTTCCTAGCCTCGATTTTGGGAATCCGGCCCACCACTACTGGATTTGCCACGGTACGCATAGAGCCTATTCTCGGTCCTCTCAAATGGGCGTCGGGCACGACGGCTCACCCCCTCGGCGCCATTCATGTGCGTTTCGAACATCAAAAGGGAAAACTGACCGGACGCGTCGTCCTCCCGCCAGGACTCACCGGCCAATTGATCGACGGCGACCGCGTCGTAAACCTTCACCCCGGCCTGCAAGAAATCTAACGTAGGGGCGAGGCGCATAGCGATCAACTTAAGGATTTATGGAGGCAAGAAACGCAAATCTCTCCACTCCGAGGGAGAGGTCGGTGAGCTTGCGAACCGGGAGAGGGGGTGAATCTGAGTTCGAAAAGTCCTTAAATTGACGGCTATGGGGGTGAGGCGTGCCTCGCAAGTTCACAACCGGGTCCGAGAAACGAATCGACGGCTCATGTGGTCTAACGAACAATGTCCATCTTAACTGCGAGCAGTATCAGCGTTTTCCTGTGCGCTATAGTGCCAGGCCAAGGTGGACAAACGCAGGCCGAGCAATCGAAGAAGCTCTTGATCCAGTGGGCGCAGCTGGTTGAAGCCTGTTCGAGCCACAACTTGCAGTCGTTGAGGGAGAGATCCACTTCGTTGGACAGCGATTTCGAGCGGCTTAATGGCGGAACGGATGGATCACTGGCCGTTTTGGCCGGCGTTTTGAGGGGCAATGATTTGCCCGCTCGTCGCGCCGCAGCAACCGTCATCGGTTCGATCCGAGTCGGCATTGGAAGCAGCGCTGATGGGCTGGTATTTCGTTCCAAGGAACTGTCGTTTTCCGGCAAGTAGACATCGAATTAGGATTAGGTTCCCGCAATCTGCGAAATACCGGTAAGCAGGAAGTCGCCCGCCTGCTGCTCATAGCATCGTCCGCCATCGAATCCGAAGACCCCGTGTTAGCGAAGCAACTCCGCGACCAAGTCACCGCCTTCGACCTCCCCGAATCATCGGGTAGCCAAAGTTGTAGCCGACACCACGCCCGTCCCGGTTAACGAATCGCTGACGGAGTACATACCGTAACGATGAGGTCACCAAATCCTTTCTCGTAGGGCGTCACAGCGCCGGGCGAGACCAAGTAGTTTTTGCCAGCCGGGTAATAGGTTCTAAACAAGCGAAGTGACGTTCCGTCAAAAGCAGATGGGTCCCACTTGCACTCGATAGCATCGACTTCGTCTCGGCGACGAGGCAAGACGAAGTCCACCTCATGTCCGTGCCCATCTCGCCAATAAAACACATCAATGTTCGGCAGAAATGCTTGAAAGTGCTCGAGCACGATGTGCTCCCACAAGAGTCCAAGATCCTCGGGACGTAACGGATCCCAACCACGGGCGAAGCTCACGAAGCCTGTATCGAAGCCGTAGAGTTTAGGCTGTTTGACAATTTCCTTCAGGCCGCCTCCGTGAAAGGGCCGAATGCGGCATATGGCATTTGTGATTTCCATCGCCTTAAGCTGATTCTCAACCGTATTGCGAGTTATGCCTAGCGCAGAGGCTGTCTTGGTCGTTTCGAATTGGCCTCCACTTTGTCGAAGAAGGTAGTCGAACAAGGCGTTAAATCGCTTAACGTCTCTTAGGCCGAAGAGGCGCTGAATGTCTCGTGCAAAAAATGAGTCCATCCATTCTCGATAAAGAGAGGGTCTCTTCGTTGAGTCCAAGAGAGCCTGTGGAAGTCCACCTTGAAAGAGCCGTTGGGGCAGCGCGCGACCGAACGCGCATAGCTCGGCGAGCAAAACAGGTGTCAGATGTACGGTGCGCTTTCTACCCGTCAACGTCTCCCGGAATTTATCGCTAGCTAAAAGCGTTGAAGAACCAGTGGCGAGGATCTTTATCTCGGGAAAGTTATCAGCCCCAATTTTGAGTAGGCGTGCAGGGTCGCGTAGCTGGTGGATCTCGTCAAAGACCACGATCGGCTCTGAGCAGCCGCGAAAGAACAGCAGCGGATCGCGAACCATATCCTCAACTGATGGCAAGTCGCAATTCACGTAGCGTATTTGGTCTTGCCCCAAGCTTTGTGCGAGGGTCGTTTTTCCCGACCTTCGGACTCCGCTGAGCCACACGATCGGCGCTTCCGTCCACGCATCTTGAATCCTGTCTCGCCAAAATGGCCTTTCGATCATGCTTCAGTAGTATACAAATAATCCGGACAAACGTATAGTACGGTGTACATTTCACCCAAAATAAGCAAGTCAACGTCGAGCTAGGATTAGCGTCCCGCGATCAAGTCACCGCCTTCGACCGCCCCCTGGGTTGTGGACAAGATTTTGCACCGACTGGGGCGATGGCGTCATCGCGGTGTCGACGCAACATCCCGACGAGATTGCCAAGGCCAACATCCTCGAGCACAACTACGATTTCTTCAGCTATCCGAACATCGAGCTTTTCCCACAGGACCGCCGCTGATTGCTGCTCTGTGTTGCAATGGTTTGATGTAGCGGACACGCGAAAGCCATAATATCTTTGAACCATGCCTGAGAAGCCGAATTCAAAACTGCCTGCGAAGTACCAGGAATGGGTAGATGGCCGCAAAAGGCATCGGCTTTCCCATCCGCACATTCAAATGGCGCGCGAACTGGGATTTCTCCCGAAAAGCCTGCGGAAAATCGACGATCACGATCAAAAGCCTTGGAAGGCCCCGTTGTCGGTCTATATCGAAGAGCTCTACTTCAAGAAATTTGGAAGGGCGCGTCCCGAGAAGGTCATAACCATAGAAGAGACTGCCACAAGGGCGCAACAGAAAAAGACCGACCGAAATAAACAAAAGGTAGCCCGCCACCACAGCAAGTAACTGACTTAAAAACCGAAGGGGCTTAAGTGCCGCTTGTTGCGGTGACTAGGCAAGACGCTTTCGATAGATGGCCTGTTCGGCATCGAAACGGATGAGGGTTCGCTCCCGCACAAAGCCCAGGCTCTCCAGCAACCGAATCGAACGGGTGTTCGCGGTTTGCGTCTCCGCAATTACGCTATCTGGGCCAAGTCGTTCCCGCTCCTCGACCATCAGGGCCCGTAAGGATTCCGATGCCAATCCCCGCCCCCAAAACTCGGGCAGAAACTGATACGACACCTCCTGATCTTGGCCGTCGTGGTGTGGACCAAGGCTTAGGAGACCTGCAAACTGTTCCTCTCCTTTGATTCGAACAACCCAATAGTGGGTAGCTCGATCACTCAGCATTGCGCGGAATCGATCCGAGAATGCTGCAGAATCGACCGGTCCTCCCAGATACTTACGGACTTCCGCGCTTTGGAGCAACCGAAGAATATTGGGTGCGTCAAGCTCGGTTGAAGTATGAAGACGACACCTTCCAGTCGTTATTTCGGTCTCTCGCATTTTCAGCTAGTACTTCTGACTCGGTTGTCGCTAACCCTTGTCGTGTTCTCAGGTTTGGACGAACGACTCTGCAAAGAGATACGGAATATGTCTCTTATAATGGAGTCACGATGTTGGTATCCCCCCTTTTACTGAGTGCGCAGTTGAGCGGAGTGATGTTGCTGGGTTCTACTTCGGCCTGTTCCTCGGTCTTAGCTCATCTTCAACCAGGTAAGAGCCTGCGTGGCAAGGTCGAAATGGTTTACGTTCCGGCCGGCAGCTTTACTATGGGTGGTATTAGCTGGCGATATATGTATCCTGCCGATGTGAGCGTCAAGAAGGAGCTTGCCAGCCAAGGCAAGACGGTCGTCGAAGACGGCTCGTGGGTCCAAATTAACGATAAAAATGGGGGCTACGAACGCTTTCATAACGATGAGGGCCCAACTCGACAGGTGTATTTGGATGCCTATTGGATCGGAAAGGACCTCGTGACAGTCAGCCAATTCAGTGAATTCACGAAAGCATCCCGTTACAAGTTCAACTGGAAGAAAAATCAACCGGAATGGGGATGGATCGATAACAACCCGATGGTAATGGTTACCTGGGACGATGCCCGGGCTTATTGCAAATGGGCGGGCGGCGACCTCCCGACCGAAGCTCAATTCGAGAAGGCTGCACGTGGCACAGATGGTCGCGAGTATCCGTGGGGGAACCGGTGGGATCGGTCCTTGCTATGGGCCGGTCAGAAAACGACATCCACAGTCGGAAGCATTCCGGCCGGCGCAAGTCCCTATGGATGCCGAGATATGGCAGGGAACGCGTGGGAATGGTGTCGCGACTGGTATTCCAGTTACGACGGGCAACCCCAGACGAACCCGATGGGCGCCGAAACCGGAACGGAAAAGGTGCTACGAGGAGGCGACTTCAACCTTTCCGCCTACACCAATTTCCGGTCTGCCTATCGCCACGCCGCAGATCCAAAGGCAGGAGCATGCGTCTACGGCTTTCGCCTAGTGAGCGAAACTTCCGCTTATCGAAGATTGGTATATACTGATGATAACTATCATGAGTAAGGCCAAGCCCACATCCATAGAGGGAACGATCTTCATGAACGGACGAAGCCAAGCCGTTCGGTTGCCTAAGGCATTTCGGCTCCCCGGAAAGCGAGTGCGCGTATCGCGAGAAGGCAACGGCATTCTGCTTACACCGATTATCGAGGACATAGATGCTTGGTTTGCCGAGTTGGACCGACTCGCCGGCGCTGATTTCTTGGACGGGGACCGAAATCAGCCACCGATGCCGCCGCCCGAGGATCTCTTTGATTGATCTACCTGCTTGACACGAATGCTGCGGTTGCGATTATACGTGGCAAGCCGGCCGTCGTTCGAGCGCGCTTGGCCGAGGCGCTCAATTCCGGAGGCCGCGTCGCGATATCGACTGTCGTTGCTTACGAGCTTTGGTACGGTGTCAGCAAGAGTGCGCGCCGGGAAGAGAATGCCGGATTGCTTCGGATGTTTCTGTCCGGAAACGTTGAGCTGATTCCCTTTGATGGCGAAACGGCCGCCCTGGCAGGCGACATCCGGGCACGGCTTGAGAAGAACGGCAACATGATCGGACCTTATGACCTCATGATTGCTGCACACACTCTCAACCTTCAGGCTACATTGATAACGGCGAACGTGTCTGAATTCGGCCGTGTGGAAGGGCTGACATGGGAAGACTGGACACAGTAGGTATTCATTCCGGCAGCAAATCCATGAATTCACCGAGCCAGGGCTTGTAGGTGCGCCATCGTTCGACGGCGGTTCGGTAGATGGGTTGCCGAACCTGCCAGTCGCTGGGTGTTGCCACCGCCCGTGTGTTCTCTTCCGGGCGTAGACACTTGCCGTCCCAAGCCAGCCCGCAGAAGGCGACCATCTGGCGGCTTACCCGCTCCGGCTCAGTCACCAAGTCTTCGTAGTCGATCTCCAGGAGCCGGTCAGATCCGATGATCCTGCGCCAGTGCTCCATCAATCGCAGATATTCTTTGTAGACAAAAACAATGTCTCGTTTGTCGTTTGTCCATGGCACTCGGGAGGAATTCGGGGTCGTCCAGATCGATAGGCAGGTGTCGACCGGGTGCCGACGCACGTGAATGATGCGTGCGTTGGGAAGCGCAACATGAATGAGCCCAAGGTGGGCATAATTTTCCGGCAACTTGTCGACGACACGTGACTTACCTGGGGCGATCTCATTCAGAGTTTTCAGATAGCTTGCCGCCAAGGCCCGGAGGCGATCTTGGTCGTACGCACCCCCTCGATTTTCCGACCAAAAGCGCTGCTCACCCGCCGCGCCAATTTCACCGTGACTGGATAGAATCTGCTCCACGAGCGTCGTGCCGGACCGCATCATTCCGACTACGAAAACGGGCAGTTCGTCCGGCATGCCTGCACTGCGATACCCATCGATAAAGTCGCTGCCCAATGTGCGAATGGCGAAATCTGCGCCTCTCCGAAAATCCTCACGATCAAATTGAGCAGAGCCTAGTTTTTGATGTCGAATGGCCAGGTTGGCGTCGTCGTAATGGCTCATCGCGGATTGGAAGTCGCCAAGATCTCCATACGCTTTACCCAATGCGTATTCCAGGTACCCGCGGTGCCTTCGGGGAAGGCTCGGTTCCACCTGTGCTTTCTCCATCTCCCGAACAAGGTGCAAATCGGAATCCGCGACTTTTTGGGACCGAACAAGCGCGTAGTACGCATACCCTTGACGGGGCTCCAGTTCGATGGACCGCCGATAGAGGTTGTCAGCCTCCTTCGATTGTCCGATGGCATGCAGAATCGTTGCGCAGTGGGTCAATACTTCGGGTTGGTCCGGTTCAAGTTCAAGTACTCGCCCTACATGATGGGCCGCCTCCGCGGCTTTGTTCAATCCGACACTCGCGCTGGCCAGCAAAGAATGGCCTGAAACCGAATTTGAATCGACCTCCAGCATTCGATCGGCGTGTTCCTTTGCGCCCCGGAAGTCCAAATCTCGAACCAGCATTTGGCCGATACAGTAGAGCGCATCGACATGAGAAGGGTTGAGTGCGACAGCCCGACGGTATGCCACCAGTGCGTCCGAAGATCGACCAAGTTGATCGAGTACGAGCCCCAATTGATACTGAAACGAACTGATGTGAGGAGAGATCTTGGCGGTACTTCTCAGATAGCTTTCCGCCGACTCCCAGTTTTCAAGGTCCTTGTGGCACATCCCAAGCTGAAAGAGCGCCTGCGGCTCTTGTCGATTCAGGGCCACCGCTTTCTCCGCCATTGCGAGCGCTTCACTGGGCTTCTTTCCTCGACGGAGCGCAACCGAAAGCCAATGATGGGCAAGGAACGAGGAAGGATCGCGCTCGGCGACCTGTGCAAGTAGTGGTATGGCGATACCCAATTGATGCTGTCTTGCGGCGATGACACCCATCAGCAGCATCGCTTCCACATCACCGGGACGGGCGGCAAGTACATCCCGGGATAGATGAAAGGCTTCGTCGAGCCTGCCTTCTTTGTAGGCGCCCGCTGCATTCGTGAGCAATTCAGTTAGGTCGGGCAACTTGCTCTCCTCTCCCAAATCGTCAATGTTCTTGGGACTAAAAAATACTTTAACATTGAATCATCAGTTATCGCAATTCGTCGTACAATGTCGATGTTTCGATAATGTGCTCACTCCAAATACTAGAGGAGAAATTGTAATGAAGAAAGCATTTACGCTCATTGAGCTGCTTGTTGTCATCGCCATCATCGCTATTCTCGCCGCGATCCTTTTCCCAGTCTTCGCGCAAGCGAAGGCGGCTGCAAAAACTACGGCGACCCTCTCCGGACTTAAGCAGATCGACCTAGCCATTCTGATGTACACGAATGACTATGACGACACAATGCCTCAACCGACGGGAGTCAACTGCCAGGTACAAGGCGACCCGAATTGTTACTACGACGATCCGACTACCCTTGAGACCCTCTACCCCTATGTAAAGAACGCCCACCTCTTCTGGGATGTCAGCGGGGGCGTCTATCCGGGACCGGAACCCATGGTTAACGATGGCCCTTTGGCCAGCGGTTTGCTCTACGCATGGGGATGGTGGGACTGGAATATCACCGTAACACCTAACGCGGATGCTGCGAATTGGTGGAACGGAAGCCTCTACGTTCCGCGCGTGGTTAGCTCCCAACAATATGGGGCCGAGTTGTCTACTTTGGCCGTCATCCGGGCACCGGGCTATAACAACGACGCAATCGGCGCTCCGCAATGGATCGGCGACCAGTCCATTTGCTCTCAGGTGCCGGTCGACAACCTATCCAACGATACGTATGCCAACTATTGGAATGGAATGCTCGCCCTCGGGGCAAGCCGCCATAACAATATCATCCTTGCCTCGTACATGGATGGGCACGCCGGGCACAAGCCGGTCAGCGCAATTGTCCTGCAGAACTGCCAGGTCTATTCAAACGCCTACTGGAATTGGTATACCCAGCCAACCGTGGCCCACTTTGCCGGCGAATATTGGGACGGAACGGACTAGTCGATGCAAAAAGAGGTGCCAACTCCCGTCGTCTATGGCGCGGTCGCGGCCGTCGCGATTGCCCTTGTCGTGATTGGCTTCTTCGTCTTCGTCGACAAGAAGCCAACGAAAGACGTCAATATGGTCGGTCGTGACCAGCTCAAGGGGCGCCCGGCTCCTCAAGCACCCCCTGCTTGGGTGCTGGAAAAGCTGAAACACGGAGGGTAAGCAGGCCGGTGTTACGGAATAGGGGTATTGCGGTATTACGGTTCGGACGTTCCAACCTAATACCGTAAGACCGAAATGCCGTAATACCGAAACATGCCACTCCCGCCATGCAACAAATCGGAGGCCAGTCCTCGACCAAGCAATCCGCCCTTGCCCTCGCTCACCAAGCTCGCAACGAGTTTTTTCAAGGCAATTGGCTTGAAGCAGAAAGGCTCGTTCGCGAGTCCTTGACGCTGAATCCGAGATTTGCTCCCGCTTATGACCTACTGTGTTCGCTCCTTGAACAAGCGGGACGATTTGAAGAGTCCGCAGCAGTTGCTCGGGATGGTCTCAAAGTCGAGCCCACCTCAGGATCCCTGTATTTTCACCTCGTTCGATCGCGTCGCATCGACGAAGGAGACCGATCTCTCGTTTCCGAGATTGAAGAAGTTCTTAGGACAAGAAAACCAACCGATCCCGATCGGCGCTATCTGCACTACGCACTGGGAAAGGCCCACGACGATAGTGGCGAGTATCGGGAGGCGATGGAGAATTGGGCTCTTGCCAATGCGCTCTCCCTTCAGCTTCAATTCAATAGCCAAGACTTCAACAAAAACCAGTACCGGGCATTTTTCGATCGGGCCGCTTCCGTGTATTCCTCCAACTTTCTTGGGCGTAACTCGAGGGTCGGCTCAGACTCTAATTTGCCGATTCTGATCGTCGGAATGCCCCGATCGGGAACGACACTCGTCGAGCAAATCCTCTCAAATCATCCGGACGTCGCCGCCGGCGGAGAAGTGCCCTACTGGATTTCGAGAGCAACGAATCACCTAGCAGCCGCGCATCCAAACCTATCGGTAGCGCAGGATTTCGCGAAGAGCGTACAGGCCGAGTACCTTTCCGCCCTGAGCCTCCTAGCGCGATCTAGACCGCATGTAACGGACAAAATGCCGGACAACTATATGGTCCTCGGGTGGATCCACACGCTGTTTCCTAAAGCCCCGATCATTCATGTGCGAAGACATCCAGCCGACAACTGCCTGTCGATCTATGCAACGCCTTACTCCAGACCACCTCGCTACGCATACCGAAAGGAGAGCATCGCCTACGCCTATGAGTGCCATGTGAGCCTCATGGATCATTGGCGTCGCATCCTGCCTGCAAACTCAATCCTTGAGTTGAGCTATGAGGACCTCGTGCTCGACACCGAACGAACGCTCCGCACCATGATCGAGTTCTGCAGTCTTCCCTGGGATGACGCCTGCCTCGCGCCGGAAACAAATCAGCGAATCGTCCAAACCCCGAGCGCCTGGCAAGTAAGACAACCGATCAACAATCGCTCGATCATGAAGTGGAAGCACTACGAACCCTGGCTAGGTGCGCTCTTGCGCCGATGAGGTAGCGGACTAATGAAGTGATGTCCAAACCTGTAGCCGCCGGATGGTTCGTACCGGCGTAGGCACTTGGTGGGCAGGCGCCATCGCAAATGAATATGGCAAGCAGCGGGAATTGTCTAGCCGCACGATCAGGAAGCGATCCCAACCTCACAGCCTTCTCAAACGTAATTGACTACATGGGCCGGAATACAAGATGGCGTTGGTGGTTTTTGGTCGATCCCCTGATGACGGCAGGGGTGGCTTGGCTGGGGCAGAGGTGGATTGCAGGGTTCGACATCCGGGGGCCGTTCCTCGTGATGTCCCCATTGTTTGCGGCCGGCATCTTCTTCTTTATCGCGACCTTGTTAGGCTTCGGAACCGGCGTTCGGGAGGGGGAGCCGAAGCCGAGCGAAGTCGATCTGATCCAATCGACGGCGATTGAGTTCGGATTTGGCCCGGTCGATGTGATCCGGCAGAGAAGCGGAAAGGAGTTAAAACTCGTCGTCGTTCCGGCGGGCGCCAAAGAAACCGGTCTCCCGGAGAACTGGGGAAAATTGGATTTCGACGCAAAGCGCTTTGCCGTCGTCTGGACGCTAGCCGATTCGAAAACGCCGTGGCTTGAGAAGTTCGTCCGCTGGCTGCCGGCTTACACTGCCCGGGCTGCCGCGATGATCGTCGCCGGCATGAACCTGTGGCTGATCCTCGCATGCCATGGTCTCACCGCCGTTAAATTCGCGTACACCACATTTTGGCAGCGGGAAAAGATGGTTAGCCAAAAGGACGTGCGCGCGTTGGCGATCATGAAGGATCTCAAAGCGGCCATCGCGTTCGTCAGAGCCGATCCCATGAACGAGAAGATGCAAATCTCCCCGGATGGCCGGGTCGCCACACTCCGAAGAGCCGCCGTTCGTATGGGCATCGACTAGTGACTCTCATTACCATCGAGCGTGACCGAAATGAACGAACCTGCCGGTAAGTCTCTA
>Ga0206819_10294_pt1 | contig 15284 bp, 11 predicted proteins | sample Alteio_BWOrgCont_87_FD_152855 | JGI IMG/M metagenome (GOLD analysis project Ga0206819, IMG submission 152855) | Enriched cells from forest soil in Barre Woods Harvard Forest LTER site, Petersham, Massachusetts, United States -... | ecosystem: Environmental > Terrestrial > Soil > Temperate forest >... | reverse complement strand
AGCGTGGTACTTCCCGCGCCGGTGATCGAGGTCGGGCTGAAGCTGCACGTGGCTCCAGTCGGCAAGCCGCTACAGGCCGTAGCCGGATAGCTTACCGTCCCGCTGTAGCCGTTGGTGATGCTCTGCGTTATTTTGTAGGTCGCCGCACTGCCCGGACTAACCGTCTGGGTAGTCGGAGTTGCAGCCAGTGAATAGGTGCCTGCGACAATCACTTCGCTAAGAACGGCTGAGGTGTTCGGGAGGAAATTTACGGCCCCGCTATAATGCGCCGTTATGCTATGCGTGCCCGCAGCCAGGCTGCTGGTGCTAAACGTTGCCACTCCGGAAGAGTTCAGTGTGACGGGCGGCCCAAGGGCAGTGGTCCCATCCTCGAATGTGATAGTGCCGGTGGGAATCGCAGTGATGCCTTTGACCGGCGAAGCGACCGTCGAGGTAAATGTTATCGAGGTCCCCGCGTCTGCCGGATTGGCCGAAGAGGTGAGAGTTGTTTTGTTGCCGCCGTCGTTGAAGAGCACTGCGGCGCCCGAGAAATCAAACGAATTCCCGCTGACGACTACGTCGGTTGCGCCGTCTCCGTACATATCAGCCAGCGCGAGGCCCCAGGCCCAACGGTCGGCCGGGAACTCAACCGGGGCATAGAACTGCCCATAGTTTGTGCCGCCTTCGCCGTAGAGAATGCCTACGGTCGAGAACTCCGAATTGCTATAGACCAAGTCAGGAATGCCGTCATTGTTCATGTCGGCAATTTGCACATAGCCGGGAAGTGGAACGTCCTGAGCTGGATTCTGATTGGTGGTGGACCAGAGGACTGGGTTAGCTTGGAATGTCCCATCCCCGTTGCCGAATACCACCGCAATCCCTTGATTGAAATGTGTCTGGTCTTCGATGGTGACCGCCAGATCGGCTTTTCCGTCGCCGTTGAGATCGCCGACCGCAACGTCATAGGGATTGAGGTACGGGTTCTTCACACCGGTATTGGTGAGGGGAACGTCGGTTTCCGTTCCAAATGTTCCATCGCCCTTGCCCAGAAGGACGGCTACTGCGCTGCCCGCGGTGGTGCTCGTGCCGTACAGAGGCACAATCAGGTCGAGAGCTTTCCCGGTTCCTCTTAACGCCGCAGACGCTAGTTCCGTCGCCACGGTGGAAAGCGGATAGGGAACCACGGTATTGAAGCCGCCCTTTCCATTGTTGAGCAAAATGCCTACGTCCGCAGTGGCCGCCGGGTTGCCGAAATTATTAATGACTGCCAAGTCCGGCTTACCGTCTCCGTTGAAATCGCCCACCACCAAGCCGACGGGGTTTGGCCCCGCGGCGGTGTCGGACGGGTAAGTCGCTCCAACTGTGAAAGTGCCATCGCCATTGCCGGTGAATATCTGCACCACACCGTTAAAATTGTCCGCGGCCGCGATATCAAGCTTCCCGTCGCCATTGAAATCGGCCACAGCAACATGTTGCAGGGAGTAGCTGGTGAACGCGCTGTTGGAGTAGTTCACTCCTGGATTGAGTGTCCCATTTGCGTTGGAGAGGAAAACGGTAACGCTGTAATTAGGCTGAGCATTTGGCTCGACCGGGCCGTTGCCGATTACAAAGTCAGGAATGCCATCGCCATTGAAGTCGCCGCTCGCAATGGTAAAGCCTGCCGCAGCAACTCCGCCGCCCGGCGCGGCATAGTAGTTGACTCCGGAACGGAAGCTTCCGTCTCCGTATCCCTGGAGATAAACAAAACTGAACTCGTTGTCTGGCAGGACCACATCTGGCGTACCGTCGCCGCTGAAATCAGCGACCAGCGGTGGCACCAAGGGCGCTCCTCCAGTGACATAACCGATGGACGGAGTCTGCACCGTGCCATCGCCATTGCCGAGCGAAACCTTAATATCAGCGGAGCGGAAGCAGGACGACACGATGCTGTTGTTGCCACTACCCGCCCCCACATCGGCGATGGTAACTCCGATCGGTCCACCTTCGACGGTATAGTAGACGCCAGGCGCGAAAGTTCCAGTCCCGTTATTGACGTAAACCGTTACGTTATTGTCGTCGCAATTGGCGCTGACCAGATCGCCCGGACTGCCGGTTTTCAAAACGCCTCCAGCGAGGAAACAGGAATCATAGGTAGCGTTGGATGTCGTCAGCTCGGTCCCTGTTCCATAGCTCGTGCAGGGGCTGGTGGCGCTGGTACAGAGGTAGACAGTGACTTGGTTGGTGCTGGCCGAGGCTCCGGCGAAATCAAGCTTTCCATCGCCGTTAAAATCTGCGAAAACCATTGGATTGCCGGGCGCGCCAGTGACCGGGCCCGGATAAAGCGCACCAGTGAATGCGACGGCGGTGGGTGTTTGGAAGCTGCCATCTCCATTACCCAGCGCAGTCCAAATATTGCCGTTCGGCGTGTCGCCATCAGCTAGAACCACATCCAGCTTTCCGTCCGCGTTGACGTCCGCAAGGGTGGCCCACACAAAGCCGTTTGTAGTTACTCCTATGGTTCCCTGAGAGCTGGCGGTGAATGTTCCGTCGCCGTTGCTGAGCCACGCCTGAATCAGCGTATTCCCCGGTGCGGCGTAGGGATGAACCAATAATATGTCGTCTTTTCCGTCGCCATTTAAATCGCCCACAAAGATGGCGTCTGCTTCAATCGCGCCAGTCGGCGTCAAGGAGACGGGAGTGGTGAAACCGCCCGTTCCGTTGCTCAGCGCCACGGCGATCTCGTACACCGGCGTGCTATTCGTGGAAGTATTCACGATTGCGGCTGCATCGTTCGAGCCGTTGCCGGTAAAGTTCCCAATCGCCGCCGGAAAATTGGGAAATGTGCCGCCCCCGGCTGCTATCTGCAAGCTGCTCAGAAACCCAATCTGCGTGGTCGGAGGGGTCAAGGTTTTTATTCTCCGAGACCAATCGGCAATTGCCGCTTTGCTGGCTTTGCCTGCGCTGCGCAGCTGGGACGGTCTCGCCGCCTTCGCGTTCGGCTGGACCGCATTCTTGGAATCGACGCCGCCCTGAAACCCAAAGCTGGGCACAATCACCAGCATAAGAAACGCACTAAGGCAAACCAATCGCTTGGTCATTATGTATCGCACTCCCTTTGTTATTTTGTCGATTTCTGTGTTACTGCAGATGTGTACTCCGCGTCAATATCTTCCGGGGGACCCTTATAGTATGGCCGTCGTCTGAACCTCAGAGGACTGCAGTTCGGATAACCGTACATCGATCCGACCTGCCCCATGGTTCATGGCCCGTTCCGAACTACAGCGGGGGATACCGCTCTGGCGCAGGCTCACGACATAGCTATAGTAATTGTGTTTGACCTGAAATCAAGCTAAAACTGACTCCCGAACCAAGTGCCGCTCATTTTTTCCTCGTAAGACTCCTGTACGACAGACTCTATGCGCGTGCCAACCCCACGCTGCCCAGTGTCCAGAATACTAAACCGGGCTCGATTTGCTATCTGCTTTCGGCTAAGAGGTTTGGGATGAGGGCTTTCCCCCAAAAACGGACAAGCGGAGGGCCATAAGGAGAACGTGAAGTTTACATAGGGGAATGTAACGTCGTCCTTCGAATCGGCATCGAAATATGATCGAGCCACCGCCTAGCCATTCAGTCGTGAGTAGAAAGTGGGGAACGGACTGGCTCCCAACGGCAGATGCGGCTGGAGACGCCAGCTCAGGGAAATCGAGCTAGACCGGCGCCTCGGCTGGGTGTACAGTAAAGTTACTCTTGGCCAGAACCTAAGTGCTTGTGTCTACAGGGTCTTATGTGGGCGCACTATTCATCACGATAGCAGCTCGTAAGCGCCCTTGTGTTATCAGGGCGTTACAGTCGTAGGGAAACTATTCGAGCTAGCTCGTGTTTACTCTATAGAAGCAGCTAGAGAGGCTGCGGACTGAAGTGAGCAAATCACCAAATCCAATATACGAGGCATGACACAATGAAAATCCCCCTGAAAGTGACTTTGCTGAGCGCATCCTTACTGGCCTTGATGTTACCCGTGGTCGCGCAGACAACGAGCGCACCGCCACCGACTGGTAGCGCCGCTCCGCCGCAGACAACAGCCCCAAGCAATCCCCCGTCGACCGGCACCGCTGCGCCACCATCGACGACCGCTCCAGCCACGCCCCCGTCTACCAGCACTGCGGCTCCGCCGTCAACGACAAGCCCAGCCAAAGCTCCGGAGAGCATCAACCAGCACAAACAGAACCAGCAACGGCGCATTTCGCAAAGTGTAGACGACGGCAGGCTGACCGCTGGCCAAGCCAGCACGTTGGAGAAGCAAGAGTCCAACATCAACCAGGAAGAGAAGACCATGAAGTCCGAGGACAACGGCCATCTGACAGGAGCCGACCGTACCGCTCTGCGGCAGCAACAGGATCAGATGTCCAATGAGATCACTCACGACGATCACACGGTCCACCAGAACATGGACCCCAAGAGTCAAGAAGGCAAGCGCGCGCTGAACCAGCAGCAGCGTATTGCGGCAGGCGAGAAAAGCGGTAACTTAACTGCGGGTCAGGCATCCCATCTGGAAGGCCAGGAGAACGCCATCAACAAAGAAGTTGCGCAAGATCGCCAAGCCAACGGCGGCCACATGACGCAACAGGAAAAAAACCAAGTCAACCAACAGCAGAATAAATTGTCCAAGCAGATCCACAAAGACAAGACCAGCAAAAAGAAGTAGGACAGCAACGTAGCGATCACGAAAGCAGCCCCGCATCAAGCGGGGCTTTTTTCATGGATTAAATGCGGTCGCCAGAGATCAGCGCAAATTGCAAGCACATCCCGGATGGGACTGGGACGGCCTGCGATTCCGCTTTCCCGGTTGGCTTTAGCGCAATTGATAGAGAGAACCTAGGATCGCCCCAAATACTGCGTGCGCCAGAAAGACTGAAATCGGAGTTCGGACTCCATAGTTCAACGCCATAAATCCGGGCGGTTCGAGCTGCCGGTTGGCGTTGGGACCATGTTGTTCGCTCGCCATTCTCGGATGCAGTCCTGGCATTAGCGACATGCCCACAGTTAAGACCAGCAGCGCTTGCGCTAATCCCAGCAGTGCGCCAAACCACCAGTTGGCCATGTGTCGAGCTTCGAACACTAGGACATAAAAGATGGAAAACGCCCACCCATTCAACAGATGAATCGCGAAACCGTAGACCTTCGCCTTTTCGCGTTGGGGCGTGAAAAAAGTTCCAATCAGATACGGCAAATTCATTCGGGTCAGGCCCAACCCCTGGCTAGTCGAGAGCAAAGTGGATAATGCCAAAGTTCCAAGGAACCCTGAGAGGAGCCAGCTACCCCAGTTCATGATCTGGCTCCAGTCGCATCTCCGCGAGAGGCTGTCGGTGCGCGATGCGGCAGGGGGCGCTCTCCTTTTTCGCGTTGCTGAATCGACAATGCCGCACTGATAAGCCCAACGTGAGTGAAAGCCTGGGGAAAGTTTCCCAAGGCCGCTCCGGTGTCGGCGTCGATTTCTTCTCCATACAAACCTAAATCATTCTTATATTTCAGCAACCGGTCGAATAGTTGGCGAGCCTCGTCGAGCGAACCGCCACCCAACGCAAGATACTCCGCAGCCCAAAAACTGCACATTGCAAACGTCCCCTCGGGAAGTTCTCTGGCGTATCGATAAAGCAATCCATCGGGAGTTCCCAAACTCTGGCGGATGGCCTGATACGTCCCGCGCATCCTGGGCGATGCGGCCTCTTCGAAGCCATACCAGGAAAGCAGCAGCAGACTGGAATCGAGTTGATCGCCGTCGAGCACGCTGACGTAGCTTTGCAATCGCTCGTTCCATGCGCGTTCCTTGATCTGGCGGTGAAGCGCATCGCGATGCTGTTTATATTGCTCGATCGGCCCTCTGCGCAGCATGCCGCGCTCGCAAAGAGTGATTAGCCGGTCGAGCGCCGTCCAGCATAGTAGACGGGAGTAAGTGTGGTTCTGCCGTACTGTTCTTGGCTCCCAGATGCCTTCGTCAGGTTGATTCCAATTTTTGGTTACGTACTCACCGAAGCTGATTAATATTTTCCGCATATCGCGGTCAAGGTGCCCACCATGGAAGGCGAATTGCGCGGCCGCGTCTACGACTTCGCCGTAGACGTCCAGTTGGAGTTGATCGCGGGCGGCGTTTCCAATCCGTACGGGCCCCGATCCACGATACCCGGTCAGATGTTCGAGTTCACGTTCGACGGGAGCCTTGTCGCCATAAACCGTATACAAATTTGTCAGCTTGGGTTGGGTGAGCCGAGTCGCTTGTAACAACCAGTCGAGAAAGTCCTCGGCTTCGCCCCAATAACCCAGCTCCAGCAAAGCGCGCATGGTGAGCGAAGCATCGCGTAGCCAACAGAACCGATAGTCCCAGTTCAAGTCTCCGCCAAGGCGCTCGGGAAGGGAAGTCGTAGGAGCGGCGATCATCGCGCCCGATGGCGCATAAGTAAGCAACTTGAGAGCGAGCGCGCTGCGAACTACTTCATTGCGATATGCGCCATCGTAAACGGCAAAACGACCCCATCGTTGCCAGTTACTAACGGCAAGCTCGATGCGATCATCCAAAGACGAATCCATGGGCCGCAGAACCGCGGGAGCTTCTTCCGAATAGCTGAACGAGAAACGCAGGCTTTCGCCAGCGTGAACAATAACTCGCGCGCGCGCGAATCCGTCGGCAATTAACAGCGGGACACTGCTGCGCATCCAATAGACACCTCTGCCCACCTCGCCTTTCAGTCCAAGTTGTCCACATTCGCGAAACTCCACCGCTTGTTTGCCGTACTCTGCCCGTGGATAAAATTCAATATCAAATTCCATCGCACCTGAGACGCAGGTCAGTTTCCGAATGATCTCGTGATCCGGCAGAAAGGTGTTCAGATGAGAACCATAAGCCACGCCGGGCATCAGGTCGATAAGAGTGGCGATGCCCGAAGAACTGGCAAACCGGGTTTCGAGCACATTGGAATCGGCTACGTATTGTCGTTCGACAGCGGCAGGCTGCGTTGGAGAGATCCGCCAAAATCCACCCCGCTTCCGATCGAGAAGAGCCGCAAAGATTGATGGTTTGTCGAATCTTGGCCAACAAAGCCAATCGATCGATCCATCGCGTGACACCAAAGCTGCCGAGCGGCAGTCACCGATGATGCCATAATCCTCGATCGCCGGCCAACCAACAGTGTCCGGGCGAGCCACGCTTGCTTGATCCATGTGCGCCGAGTGTTTCGAAAGTAGCTGAGTTCTGGCACCTACCCTGTATGCGGCAGCGGAGAATACTTGCGCCTGGTCAGTTTCAACAGCTGATCCAGCAGCAACCTATTGCTCAGGCACCACAATCATGCTCTGTGGATTCGTTATCAAGTAGGGCGAGCCGGGAGCCTGACTGAAGCTCGTAGGAGTGATGTTAAATACAAATAGCTTTCCTGCGGACCGGCTGATCGCATATAGATGATTGCTGTTGTCCCAGAAGAATTGATCGATTTGGTTTGTCGAGAGCAGCCCGGTGTAGTGCGTAATTGGATTACTCCCGTTGAAATGGAAAACCTCTAACCCGGCCGTTCCTCCCACTGCCAGCAACTTGCCCGACGGGGACATCCAAAGATCGGTAACGTTCTTGACCGCGGCCTTGGGCATGTTCGAGTAGGTGCTCGTCGTACTCAGGTGTCCGGAGCCATCGGCGGTGTAGGTGGCGAGCTGTGGCGGGCCAGCCTGTTGCCCGGTGGAACCGTTGAACGGCACGACGGAGATGGCGACGTGATCGCTCGAATCAGCGGCGGCGCCATAGGGATCGTAAAAATCACCTTTCTGCGCAGCTGGCATCGGCGGATTGACCTTCATATAAGTCAGTTTGCCTTCATTGGTCCGTTTGAAACCAAAAACGACCGGCTTGTAGTCATAAGAAGCCGATCCATATGCGTATGCATTATTGCCCGTAAAGCTTACGGGCACGTTGAACCACACGCTGGACGCCCCTGTCGCTCCGGCATAACTCACCTGACCCGTAGTGTCGTCAATATTGAAAAACTGATAATCGGTGTTAGCGCACTCATTGCCATCGTAGTCTTCGTCATACAACGTTGTTCCGGTCCGGTCGACGAAGAGTGCTACCGGGCCTCCGCAGTCATATTCATTGAACTGTTGCGCGTTGATTTCGGCGATCTTTTTCAGCGCCCCGTCGGACGCCATCGAAAATGAATAAATGGAAACCCCGTTTGTGCCGAATATGTATTTCCCGTTCGCTGTCATGGATGACGTCACGTCCCCGACGAAGGGCGAACCTGACACCGGAGTAAGCTTCCCGTCGAGAGCTGCTGCGAAAGCATAAATCTCATTGTTATCTCTGCCGCGAGCGCTGGCGACGTAAACAAAGGCGACGGGGGAACTGATGGTTTGATCGCTGGAGTCGGCCTGTGGTAATGCGGCTTGAGCGGCCACTACCGTCGCGCAGGATAGGGTTGCACAAAGGAAGAGTTTGAAAAAGCGCGTTAAAGACTTCTCTCGGCGCAATGCTGATGGAGACGTAATTGGGAACTCCTCGTTGGGGCTTCGTAAATGCCAAGCTGTGATGCCGGACCAATGGGTCCAGTTGCTCAGCAGTTCCGCAGAGGCACCCCGCCGGCAGAGGTGTGGAAAACCGAGTCTCTCCCTACAGTATCGACTGTATTGCGATGTTTTGTTCTCACAGTAAATTTTTATCTGTCTGATTATCTAACTAAAGTCGGCGGAGGACCTGGGATGGCCACTTCTGGAAGTCTTCCATTCAAAGCATGGACATGGAGGGAGTCATACGTTGCTGCTTTGATGGAGCCGGATAACGAAAAAATGTCGGCTCGCATCGCGGATGCGGAGCGCGTGATCGTCGAGAGAGCCAAAGAGTTGTTCAACCAGTCGGGAGACAACATTCAAGAAGAGGAAGCGATGGACGATGCGCTTTATGCTCTTCGCGCATTGAAAGCCTGTATTGAGCATGGCGGCTTCGCGGTAGCCTGAGCCACGCTAGTTGTAGCAGCGCAGGTGAGTGCCTTTGTCAGTGGCTTCCGGTGCTTGCAGCATGGATCTTCGAATCTGGGCTTGCGGCTCGAGCGCTATCCGCGCCGGTATAGCTTACCCGCCAGATGGAGTTCGAGCCGTCGTCGGTCACCAGCAGCGATCCATCTTGAGCCACTGCGACGCCGACGGGGCGTCCCCAGACGTGCCCGTTGTCAACCACGAATCCAGTTAAGAAATCCTCGTACTCGCCGCTGGCCCGGTTTGCCTGGTTCATGGGCACGCGAATCACTTCGTATCCGGCGCGCACGGAACGGTTCCATGAGCCGTGCTGCGAGGCAAAAATGTCTCCGCGGTATTCCGCGGGGAATTGGGTTGCTTCATAGAACGTCATCTCAAGCGACGCGTTGTGCGGCTGCAAGAGCACGTCAGGAACAATCGCTTTATCTCTTAACTCCGGATGCTTGCCCTCAAAGCGCGGATCTTGATGGCCCCCGATATACCACCACGGCCAGCCATAGAAGCCGCCATCCTCCACGTGGGTGATGTAATCGGGCACGAGGTTGTCTCCCAGACCATCGCGCTCGTTAACCGAGCACCACAACTCGCCTGTCTTCCGATTGATTGCCAATCCACCTCCCGCATTGCGAATCCCGGACGCATACACCCGCATCTCGGAGCCGTCAGGATTGAACTCCAGGATGTCGGCTCGATTCTTCTCATCCGGGTTCGCCTCAGGGTCGTCGACGTTCGCGAGCGATCCGACTGCGACCAACATCTTTTTGCCGTCAGCCGTAAATTGCACATCGCGGGTCCAGTGCCCGCCCTGATGAGGGAGGTCCGCAATGTGCTGTGCTGCTCCCCGCGCCTTCAAATCTCCGTTTTGATACCGAAAGCGGACGACTGAATCCGTGTCGCCGATGTACACCCATTCGGGGTTGGATCCTGGAGGATAGAAAGCGATCCCGTAGGGTTGGCTGAGTCCGGTAGCGAAGACGGATATTTGTTCGGGCTTGCCACTGCCGGTAATTCCGCGGAATACTTTTATCTTTCCGCTATTGCTTTCCGCCAGAAAAACGTCGCCATTGGGAGCAGTTCGAATCAACCTCGGATTATCGAGCCCAGTTGCGTATTGCTGCACGGTGAATCCGGCTGGAGCTTTCGGCCATGCATCACGCGGACGCCTAACCATGCGAGGTCCATTGTTCGACGACTCAGTGAGGTACGGTGCCGGAAGATCTTGCACAGTAATTTTGCGGACTGTTCCAGGCTGCTCAAAGCGGAAATCCGTGAACGGCGCTGGCGGCGGCGGAGCGTTTGTCCTGAGCGGCGCCACGTCACCCGAATCAGCGTCAACTGTTTTTGCGCTCGTGGAATTTGGGAGCGACTTCAAATAAGTAACGATTTGCCAGCGCTCCTGCTCCGAAAGACTTGCCCACGAAGGCATACCGTTTCCGGCAGATCCCGTGGTGATGAACCAGAAGACCTCACCGTCGGGCGCTGACTGCGCTGGCCCGAGAGACAGCGGCGGAACGTTGCCAGTTCCGCTGCCATTCATTCCGTGGCAAGTTACGCAGTTCTGCCCGTAAAGTTTTGCACCTGCAGCGATCGCAGTTCGTTGACCTGCATAGGGGTTTTTCGATTGAGAACTGGATGCCGGCGCATTGTGAAAATGCGCATCTTGTCCGACCACACTTGAAGCTACAAAGATCCATGAAATAGCAAATAGTGCGGCAGCGAGAAACGACCATTGAGCAGTGACTTTCACGACTCCTCCAGACATCGTTGTTGCATATCTGAATTGGATGAAACTCGCACGCTCGGCGCTGCATCTTCAGTCTGCGCAAGCAGAGAATTATTGGATCGGTTTTCAACAGGGACAACTCTCGGTCGTTTCGTTGACTTGCCCACTTCAAAGACGTAGCATTCTGCTCGAGTGACCATGGCGATTATCTTGCATACCCATATCGTCGAAAAGCTCAGAGGCGGTCGAACTTCAACTTTTCTGCTTTACTGACTTCGACCAGGGTCCAAATCGCAAACCTCCAGTCGGCGTCAGAGTACGGTGAAAAGGAAGGGACACGATGCATCCTCTAACACGCCGCAATTTTATGCGGATCGGTGCTGGTTCCGTGGCCGCTGGAGCAGCCGCGAAAATCACCTTGCTTGAACCCTCTGCATTGTGGGGACAAAGCCGGCCCGTTGCGCCGAGCGATACCGTCCGGTTTGCCTCGATCGGCACCGGCACACGCGGATGCGAGTTGCTCACGGCTTCGCTCGCGGTCCCCGGTGTTGAATGTGTCGCCGCGTGTGATCTCTATGACAGCCGACACGAAGCAGCGCAAGAGGCCGTGCAGAAGCAGATCCCGACCACTCGCAGTTACAAAGAGATACTGGACCGCAAAGACGTAGACGCGGTCATTGTCGCCGTCGCCGACCACCAACATCGCCGGATCGTCGTGGATGCCTGCGCGGCTGGGAAAGATGTGTACTGTGAAAAGCCGATGTCGCACACGCTGGAAGATGGCTTTGCCATGGTGGACGCGGTGCGGAATGGAAATCGCATTTTGCAAGTCGGCAGCCAGCGCGTGAGTTCCATCGTGTACGAAAAGGCACGCCAGCTTTATTCTTCAGGTGCGCTCGGAGATGTGTTCTTCATCGAAGGCTCCTCAGACCGCAATTCACCAAGTGGCGCATGGGTGTATCCAATTCCGCCCGACGCGAGCGAGCAGACGATCGACTGGAATGAATTCCTGGTGGGCGCGCCCAAACGTCCGTTTGACGCGACCCGTTTCTTCCGCTGGCGTTGCTACTCCGATTACGGGGAGGGCCTGGCCGGCGACTTGTTCGTGCACCTCCTTTCCGGGATTTACTTTGTTTCAGGAACGAATGAAGCGCCGCAGCGGGCGCAGACCAGCGGCGGATTGTTTCGCTGGAAGGACGGGCGCGACTTTCCAGATGTGATCGAGACTCTCTATGACTATCCGAAATTCCGCGTCGTGCTGCGCTGCAATTTAAACAATGCGGGTGGCGAACCGATCAGGTTCCATGGCACCAAGGGAACCATGGAAATCATTGGGCAGACGCTCACTCTCACGCCGCAGGATATAACCCTTAAACCGGAAACATACTCGACCAAGGGCTGGCCAGAACGATTGCGCAAACAGTATTTGGCGCAATGGGCAGCAGAAAATCCGCAGCCCGGGCCGCTCGATTATCAGCTCGATGAAGCGGAAACTTTCACAGCGCCGGCGGGCTATAGCGACGTGTCAGCGCATCAGGCGAACTTCTTCAACGCGGTCCGAACTCGCAAGCCAACCGTAGAGAACGAGGACTTCGGCAATCACGCGGCGATCGGATGCCATCTGGCCAACTACGCTTATTTCAAAAACACCATCGCAACCTGGGATGCCGACGCGAAAAAGATTCGCGGTTAAGCGAACTGAGAATTGAGGGATTGAATTTATGGGTGAAAGTTCGAGAAGAGCATTTGTGAAGACGGCCTTCGCATCGGCTGCGTTGGCGGCAGTATGGAAAAATCTGCCCTACCTGATGGCGAATCCTCTGGGGCTGCCGCTAGGTTTGCAGTTGTACTCGGTGCGAGATGTGCTGCCTAAAGACTATGAAGGAACGCTGAAGCAATTAGGCGCGCTGGGTTATCGCGAAGTTGAAGCTGCGGGCTTTTTCAACCACACTCCAATGCAGGTGAAACAGGCCATGGACCAAGCGGGCCTGCACTGCGTTAGCGCCCATTATTCCTTGGTTCAACTGCAGCCTCATGTGGACGAAATTATTCAGTTCGGTAAGGACCTGGGGCTCGAATATATCGTCTGCGCGGCGCCGGGGCTGAAAGATGCATCGGGCGTCAAGGCGCCAAGTTCGCTCGCTGCAAGGGAATCGATGACGCTCGACGACTGGCGCTGGAATGCCGATCAATTCAATCACATTGGAGAGCGGGTTCATGCGGCCGGTATGAAGTTCGCCTATCACAACCACACGCCGGAGTTCCGATCCGAAAATGGCGTGATGTTTTACGACGAATTACTGCGTGTGACCGATCCGTCGAAAGTCGCGATGGAATTGGACTGCGGTTGGGCAATCGTTGCGGGGCAGAAGCCTGTGGACTTGCTGACGCGTTACTCTTCGCGCATTACCATGCTGCACGTAAAAGATTTCAAAATCACCCCGCGATCGACGCCGTACATATCTGTACGCCCAATGCACAGCACTTTCCTATGGCGAAAGACGCGCTGCAGGCGGGCAAGCATGTAATCTGCGAAAAGCCGCTGGCCACCAGCGTTCAGGATGGCCGTGAACTCGTCGCACTTGCTGCTCAGCAAGGAGTGCGCAACTGCGTCTGTCACAATTTGCGCTTTTATCCCATGGTGCAGCAGATGCGCGCCCTGCGCGAAGCCGGCGACTTAGGTGAAATTCTGGTGGTACAAGGCACATATTTTCAGGACTGGCTGCTCTACGAGACCGACTGGAACTGGCGCGTCGACGCCAGCGCCGGCGGCCCATCGCGCTCCATGGCTGATATTGGCTCGCACTGGTTCGATTTGGCCGAGCACGTTACCGGACTCCGGGTTAGTTCCCTCTGTGCGGATCTTCAGACATTTCATCGCGCGCGCAAGCGACCGAAACATTCGGTCGAGACCTTTGCCAATAAATTACTGGGTCCGGAAGACTACATTGAAACCGCCGTCGACACGGAAGATTTCGGCGCGGTGATCTTTCACATGGGAGCGCGTACTCGCGGCAGCGTTACCGCCAGTCAGGTTTCCGCCGGACGCAAAAACCGCTTCAATATCGAAATCTACGGCACGCGATCTTCAGTGGCATGGAACCAGGAGCGTCCCGACGAACTATGGGTGGGCCACCGCAATACTGGGAACGAGATCCTCATTAAAGATCCGTCACTCCTCAAGCCTCAGGCCCGCAGCTATGCTGACCTTCCGGGCGGACACAGTGAGGGCTACGACGACACATTCAAACAACTTTTTCGCCGGTTCTATGCGTCCATCGGCACAGGGGACGCGCCCGAGTACCCTCAGTTTGACGACGGATTGCGGCAACTGACTATCCTCAATGCTGTGCTTCAGAGCCATGGGGCTCGCGCTTGGGTTGATGTACCCACACCTAGCAAGTGAAAGGAACATTACTGCGTGTTGATTGTCGCCGCCATTCTCGCCATTTTTGTTTACGGGCTGATTGCCGCCATGCTGGGCACGATCCTGCCCGAACTATCTGAGCGATTCCATCTCTCGCCAAGTCAGAACGGGACAATCGCGTTTGCGCAAGCCTTGGGACTCATCCTGGCTTCGCTCGGCGTCGGACCGCTACTAGATAATGAAGGCAAAAAGCTCGGAATGGTTCTCGGGCTCGCCTTCATCTCCATCGCACTCTATGCCCTGCCGCGTTCGGCGGGGTTCCGCAGCGTCGTGCTTTTGCTGTTCCTGCTTGGCATTGGCGGTGGCATTCTCGTGACTGCTGCGAATTCTTTAGTCAGCGACGTCGGCGAAGCTCATCGAGCCAGTGCTTTGAATTTGGTCAATCTTTTCTTCGGACTTGGCGGACTTGCTACGCCGTTTATCGCCGCCAACCTTTTTAAGCGAAACTGGATTCGTTTGTGCTACACAATCGCGTCGCTCACGGTGGTGACGCTCATTTTCCAGATGCTCACCAGAATGCCCGGGCCCACTGGGGAAGGGCGTTTTGTTTTCGCGAATGCGGCTCCCGTGCTGGGACGCCCGTTACTGTTTCTGATTGCATTTTTTATGTTTCTCTACATCAGCTGTGAGGTGGGCGTTTGGAATTGGCTTCCCCGGCATCTGATTGCGCAGGGCATTCCCGAATCGCGCGCGCTCAATATCCTTTCGCTGGGATTCGCACTCGGCCTGCTAATCGGCCGCGCCGGCATCTTGCCGATTTTGGCTCATGTGCCGGCGATTACTGTCACCTTCGTCGGATCGGTCGCGATGGCGATTACGACATTCCTGATGCTGCGAACCAACAAGCCTGCGGAAGCCTTCGTGCTCGTTTTTCTGGCGGGGATCTCCATGGCGCCAGTGTTTCCCACCACGATCGCTATCGTCGGCGACGCGTTTCCACGCATGACGAGCACCGCGATCGGCTTCGTCATCACCTGCGGATGGACGGGGCTCGCGGTTAGCTCAAGCATCATTGGGGCCATCGCCGGCGGGGACCCGCGGCGGCTGAAGAAGGCTCTAATGGTCATTCCTGCTTCGGCAGTGCTGATGGCTGGGTTGGACTTGGCGATCTGGAGCGCACTGCGCTGACGCTCCTTTGTGAACCTCTGTGTCCTTTGTAGTTGA
>Ga0206819_10293_pt1 | contig 15294 bp, 15 predicted proteins | sample Alteio_BWOrgCont_87_FD_152855 | JGI IMG/M metagenome (GOLD analysis project Ga0206819, IMG submission 152855) | Enriched cells from forest soil in Barre Woods Harvard Forest LTER site, Petersham, Massachusetts, United States -... | ecosystem: Environmental > Terrestrial > Soil > Temperate forest >... | reverse complement strand
GTCTCTTCGCAGACAGCAGCAAAAATGCCAGCCATGCTTCTCCGACGTCGAGCCATCGCGAGGCGGCCGACTGCTTCCGCACGGTTCGTTTCGTCGTGAAGGCGCCAATGACCCACACCACGACGGCTACGATCCACGCCGCGTCGATGTAGGTTGCTGGATGGTTCATGATGGGCCTGCCGAAGGAGCGTCACTGCTCGAGTTCAGTTTCGATCTATCGTTCCGTCAGGAACTTCGATCATAGCTCCTCTTTCGGCATGAGCAAGTGGTGCGCTTGCAGCCCCCTGATGAGGTGGATGAGGCAGACGAGGTGGATGAGGTGGTTGTTCCAAGTACGAACACTTGCGCTGACACGGCCCAAGGATGGCGCGCCGCCTTTCGTCGCTGGCCTCGTTCTGTCCTCGGGGAACTTCGCGCCGAAGGATTGGCACGCAACTTCGAAGAACGATCCTGCCTGAGTTACGCGGCGCTTTTGATTTTCGTCTGTGCGTTTGCCCGCGTGGCAATCCTCGTGCCAGCGCGGACAGGCGTCGCGTCAGGCGAATGCCCTGGAGTAGTGCAACGAGCATCAAGCGTTTACTGTACGTGCGGTTACGCTCCTTCGAACTCCCTTTTCCACAAACTTTTCAACACTTTTGTTGAAAACCAATCGCGTCGGCGATGAAAAAAGTGCTGGCAAAATATTTCCCGTGTGGTTTTTTTCGGTCGAGCCTGTGAATTGTTTGGCCGCTCTCGGCTTTCGTCTTTTTTGACCGCGCCGCAATCATAGTGCTAGAGTAAATTTTGCCGCGCAAAATGAAAATCACGAGCACACATGATCGTGGAAGCCACAAAACTTGAGCGTTGAGCCAAGCGCGCCGATTCGCCCCGCCAGGTTCATCTACCTCGATTTGCTTTGGCGCAATCTCGAACTCCATCCCTTGCGCTCTGCTTTCAGTGCCGCTGCCATCGGCCTGCAAGTCTTCTTGATTCTTCTGATCGTTGGCTTGACCTCCGGCGTATTGAGCGACTGGCGCACCCGTGCCGAGGGCGTGGGCGCCGACCTCATGGTCCAGCCGCCGAACTCCTCGATCTTTTTTTCTTTCTCGAGCGCCGTCATCCCGGAATCGCAAGTGGCTCGAATTGAAAAACTTCCCGGCGTCGACGAAGTCGCTCCCGTCTTCGTCATCGTGGATACGGCGACCCTCGGCGTAATTTATGGAATCGACTTCGCGCGATTTAACGGATTGGGCTCGGGGCTGATCTTCCTCTCCGGCGGCCCATTCGAGGGTCCCGAAGACGCCATCGCCGATGACCTCGCGGCGCAGTCGCGCAAGCTGACCGTAGGCAGCCAGGTTTCTCTGATGAACCGAAGCTTCCGCGTTTCCGGAATTGTCCGTCACGGCAAGGGCGCCCGCTTTTTCGTGCCTATCGACACGGCGCAAGAGATCGCCGGCGCCCAAAAGCGCGTCTCGATGATCTACGTTCGCTCCACGGGAGACACCGAAGCGGTTCGCGCCGAACTCGCCCGTCTTCTTCCCGGCTATAGCATCCGGTCCATGGCCGAATACATGTCGCTGATGACGTCTTCGAATCTGCCCGAACTCCGCCCGTTTTTGCGTTCCTTCGTCGGCCTGGGAATGGTGATCAGTTTTCTCGTCATTCTTTTGACCATGTACACGATGGTGCTGGAGTGGCGCCGTGAAATCGGCATCCTGAAGGCCATGGGCTCCTCGCGCCTGGAGATCTGCGGCCTAATCGTCGCGGAGGCGCTCTTGCTCGTCGTTTTGGGTGTGGCCTTCGGCTTGGCCGGCACTTACACCACGACTGCGGTCCTGCATCGCACTTCCCCTACGCTTCAAATCGCCATTCCCCCCGATTGGATCTTCCGTTCCATTCTGGTCGCCATTGTCGGCGCGCTGGCCGGTGCCGCCTATCCGGCGTTCCGTGCGGCGCAGAGCGATCCCGTCGAGACCCTTGCGTACGAATAATTCCGCTATCTTGACTGGAAAAACTCTGGAGAATCCAACCTCGTGGATAGGGGTTGGCCCAAAGAACGGCCTAAAGAATCGCGCGTACCACGCCGCCGTCCGCGCGCACTGCGGCGCCATTCGTAGCCGATGCCAGCGGGCTCGCCAGGTAGGTGACCATGTTGGCCACTTCGGCCGTGCTCGCGAATCGCTTTAGAAGTGAACTCGGCCGCACCGACTCGAAGAACTGTTTTTCGAAGGTTCCCGCATCCACGCCCGCCTGTGCGCTCAATTTCGCCACGAACGTCTGCACGCCCTCCGACCGCGTCGGCCCCGCCAGCACGCTGTTCACGGTAATGCCCGTGCCGGCCACGCCCTCCGCGATGCCGCGCGCCACCGCTACCTGCGCCGTCTTCGTCACCCCGTAGTGCATCATCTCCGCGGGAATCTGCACCGCCGACTCGCTCGAGATGAAAACAATCCTTCCCCAGTTTCGTTCGCGCATTCCCGGCAGGTAATGCCGCGAGAGCCGCACCCCGCTCATCACGTTGGCCTCGAAGATACCCATCCAGTCTTCATCGGTAATTTTCTCGAATGGTTTGGGTTCAAAGATCCCCATGTTGTTCACGAGAATGTCCGCCGAAGGCACCGCCTGCACCAATTTGGCACAGCCCGCGGCTTTGGAGACGTCCGCGGCCACGCCCCTCACCTGCGCGTTCCCGTGCGCCTTCAGAATCTCGCGCACCGCCGCGTCCACTCGCTTTTCCGTCCTTCCATTCACCACGACCCAGGCTCCCTCCGCCGCCAGGGAGTGTGCGATCGCGAGGCCAATACCCGCCGTCGATCCGGTTACCACAGCCGCTTTGCCTTTGATTTGCAGGTCCATGTCCTACTCCCTGTTTGATCCTAGCCCGGATCGCAATTCCCATTCCAAGCGAGAGTCAGTTTACTCGCAACGACGCCGGGTGTATAAATCGCTTATATTCTGTATTGGAATGCGGGCTCCCATGGCAACCCTTCGCAGAGGCTGCGTGAAAGCAAACTTCTGTTTTCGGTTGTCCGCGGCGCTCCTTCTGATTCCCGCTCTCGCCTTCGCACACCATGGATCCGCATCGTCCTACAACGTCGCCAAAATGCTGACCATGGAGGGGAGAGTGACGGAATTTCGATGGCGGAATCCTCACGTCTATATTTTCTACGATGCGACGGACGCCAAGGGCGCTGTGGTCAACTGGGGCGCCGAAACACACTCTCCGATCATTTGCCGCGACGAGGATGGCTGGACGAAATCCACGCTCCAGCCGGGAGACCGCATTACCATCTCCATTTTTCCCGCCAATAACGGCACGCCTCGCGGTCTTCTGGCGAAAATCGTGCTCAACGGCAAGGTGATTTTAGACGACGTTCCGCGGGAGCGCCGAGGCGGCCAGTAAATTTCTCTGACTTTCCAGAGTCTTGGAGATCCTCTTCGCCGATTACTGCCTCTTGAAATACACCGCCGCGAGCGGCGGCAGCCGTAACGGCAGCGCATAGTTCATCCCCATCCACGGCACCCGCTCTGCCATCACGCGCCCCGATTAGAACCATGATGTTGCGATCCAGCGTTAAATAGTGCGTCAGTTTGAATTTTCTTGATCGTGACATAAAAGGTCAAAATTCAAATTGGCCCCTACCCGGCGTTACGTGACCTTGACAGACGTTTGACAATCACGCGACTTTTTCGCCCCCGTCCTCTGGCATCTGATCCCACACGTTGGTTGCGAATGAATACGCTTCATCAAACGACGGATCATGGAGGAAGACTTGAAAGGAAGACGGTTGCTGTTCGGACTATTCATGACGCTGACGATTCCTGCGGGGCTTTTAGCCCAGCAGTCCGGCTATTTCCAGACCAACTTGGTCTCCAATACGGCCGGCATAGCCAATACGACAGACCCTCAACTCTCGAACCCCTGGGGAATCTCCTTTATTCCTGGGCAAGATTTCTGGATCGCCAACAATAAAAGCGGTACCTCCACGCTCTACGACGAGGTCGGCAACAAGGATACTGCGCTCGTGGTGACCATTCCGCCTGCCACTAAGAATCCAAACGGTAATTGTAATCCCGGTTGCCCTACCGGAACCGTGGCCAACGGCAACGCCACCTACTTCGGCGGCGGACAGTTCATTTTTGATACCCAAGACGGGCTGATCGCCGAGTGGAACGGCGTCAGCAACACAGCCCTAGTGGCCTTCGATAACTCCGCCAGCGGCGCAGCTTACACGGGTCTCGCCTTGCTCAACGGCACATCTCTTTTGGCAGCGAACTTCGATAGCGGCAAAATAGACGTCTTCGATCAAAACTTCAACCTCACTTCGTTGAGCGGTTCGTTCACCGATCCACATCTTCCCGCGGGTTACGCTCCCTTCGGCATCCATGTCATCGGTAACCAGATCTATGTCGCCTATGCCATGCAGAATGCCGCCAAGCGCAATGCACAGGTCGGCGCCGGCGTGGGGCAGGTGGATATTTTCGACATGAACGGTAATTTCGTGAAGACCTTCATCGCAGCCGGCAGCCAACTCAACGCGCCTTGGGGCGTGGTGGCGACTCCGTCTACCTTCGGAACCTTTGCGAACGCGATCTTGGTGGGAAATTTCGGCGATGGCACCATCAGCGCGTTCTCGACGACCGGGAGTTTTCTCGGCAAGCTCACCGACTCTTCGAACAATGCGCTGATGAATCCCAGCTTGTGGGACATGGTGTTTGGCGGTGGCGGCACATCGGGTGATCCGGGCACCCTTTATTTCACGGCTGGGGGCACAACATCCGTGTTCGCCAGCATTATGCCCGCGGCCGCAGCCGGCAGCCCGGATTTTTCTCTGAGTCTCTCGTCCCCCAGTCTATCCGTCCCGGCGGGCCAGTCGGGCCTTCTCACGGTCAGCGCCACAGCGGTCGGAGGATTCAGCGGTCCGATCTCCTTGAGCTGCTCGTCGGCCGCAGGTCTGGAGTGTGATTTCAATCCTTCGATCATTAGTCCGGGGTCGAGCACGTCAGCCACCTTGACCGTCTCTGCCGCCAGCGCACCGCCGCCGGTTACCGGCTACCTGCGCAGCCTGGCGGTCCTGTTGCCTGGTCTGGGACTGTTTGGAACCGTTCTCACCGGCCCCAAAAGGAAACTGCTTGCACGGAAGGGCATGCACATGAAGGTATTGGGGTTGCTGCTTCTCGTTTCGCTCTGCTCCATGATCGCAGTCGGATGCGGTGGCAGTGGCAGCGGGAGTTCAAGTACCCAAACCCCGGGATCTGGCGCGGCAGCTCAGGTCATCGTCAGTGTGACGGGCACATCCGGCAGCATCACCCACTCCGCTCCTCTGACGATCAACGTCAACTAAAACAAAAGGCCTCGGCGAGGGCGCACTCCGGTGCGCCTTTGCCCCATGCCTGCTTTCGCAACTTGCTTTTGGAACGAGACGCCCGAATTCAAAACGAGAATTGAGATTGCAGACGATCAAAGGTCAATACTTTTAAAGCAGGCTCAGCTCATCCCCGCTTGAAATACAGCACCGCCAGCGGCGGTAGCCGCAGTGGCAGCGAATAGCTCATCCCCATCCACGGCACCGGCTCGGCCATCACTCCGCCGCCGTTCCCGTAGTTGCTGCCGCCGTAACACTCCGCATCGCTGTTGAAGAGTTCGCGGTACCAGCCCGGATCCGGCACGCCTACGCGATATTTCTCGCGAGCTACCGGCGTGAAATTCGCCACCACGACCATGGAATCCTGCTGGTCCCGGGCGCGCCGGATGAAGGAGAGCACGCTCGCGTCGGCATCGTTGCAATCGATCCACTGAAATCCCTGCCACTGGAAATCCACTTCGTAGAGCGCCGGTTCGCGCCGGTAGAGCCCATTCAGGTCGGCCACCATCCGCTGCACTCCCCGATGTTCGGGAAATTGCAGCAAGCCCCATTCCAGGCTGGTGCTGTGGTTCCATTCCGAGCGCTGCCCGAACTCGCTGCCCATGAACAGCAGCTTCTTTCCCGGATGCGCGCACATATACGCATAGAGCAGCCGCAGGTTCGCGAACTGCTGCCATAGGTCGCCCGGCATTTTATTGATCAGAGAACCTTTACCGTGCACCACCTCGTCGTGCGAAAACGGCAGCACGAAGTTCTCCGTAAATGCGTACAGCATCGAAAAGGTCATGCGATTGTGGTGGTATTTGCGGTGGATGGAATCGTGTTCGAAGTAGTCGAGCGTATCGTTCATCCAGCCCATGTTCCATTTCAGCGTAAATCCCAGGCCGCCCAGGTAAGTGGGCCGCGAGACCGCCGGCCAGGAAGTCGATTCCTCCGCCACCATCAGCACGCCCGCATGCCGCTCATTGGCCACTTCGTTAAGGCGCTTCAAAAACGCAATCGCCGCCAGATTCTCGCGCCCTCCGAACTCGTTGGGAATCCATTCGCCCGGCTGCCTCGAGTAGTCCAGGTACAGCATCGAAGCCACCGCGTCCACCCGCAGCCCATCGATGTGGTATTTGTCCAGCCAGAAGAGGGCACTGGCGATGAGAAACCCGCGCACTTCCGACCGCCCGTAGTTGAATACCAGCGTGCCCCAATCGGGATGCCGCCCCTGCCGGGGATCGGCGTGTTCGTAAAGATGCGTGCCGTCGAATTCCGCGAGGCCGTGCGCATCAGCCGGGAAATGCGCCGGAGTCCAATCCAGCAGCACACCGATATTTTCCTGGTGGCACCGGTCCACCAGATACATGAAATCCTGCGGCTTGCCATAGCGGCTCGTGGCCGCGAAATAGCCAACGGTCTGGTATCCCCACGAAGCGTCGTACGGGTGCTCCATCACCGGCATCAGTTCGATATGCGTATAGCCCATCTGCCGCACGTAGGGAATCAGTTCGTCGGCAATCTCGCGGTAAGTCAGCCAGCGGTTGCCTTCTTCCGGCACGCGCCGCCACGACCCCAGATGCACCTCATAGATGGAGATCGGCTCGGTCAGCCAGTCCCGCCGGGCGCGTTCCCTCATCCAGGTATCGTCGTTCCACGCATGTCCATCGAGCTTTGTCACCACGGAGCCCGACTTCGGCCGCAGCTCCGCCTCGAAGGCGTAAGGATCGGCTTTCAGGAAGGGAAGCTCGCCCAGTCGCGACCGGATCTCGTATTTGTATACGACTCCTTCTCTCAGTTCGGGAATGAAGATCTCCCACAGCCCGGAGTTCCCCCGCGACCGCATCGCGTGTACGCGCCCATCCCAGCGGTTGAAATCCCCCACCACGCTCACGCGCAACGCGTTCGGCGCCCACACCGCAAACTGCACGCCTTGCACGCCTTCCATCTCGAGTACGTGCGCGCCCAGTTTTTCGTAGCTTTGCCAATGCGCGCCTTCGCCCAGCAAATGCAGGTCGAAATCGGTGAGCACGGGAGGGAAGGCATACGGGTCCGGCACTTCGCTGACGCTTCCGTTATCCCACTCGATGCGCAGCCGATAATCGCCTGCCTCCACGTGTTGGTATCGCGGCGGCAGCAGCGCCTCGAAAATGCCCCCGGCGCCCGGGCCGAGCTCCACCTGTTCTGCGTGCAAGGTCTCGCCCTTCAGAATGACGCTCACCGACGATGCATAGGGCTGAATCGTACGCACCAGGATGCGCCGCCCGCCTTCGCGCTCCACCGCGTGCGGCCCCAGCAAGCGAAACACCTCGCCGTGCTCGGCACGCGCCACAGACAACAGTTCCATCTGTAGTTCCGCCGCCCGATCGCGCGCTATTGGCTGCCCCGGCTCGCCGGACGGGCTCGCACCCACAGTTTCCGCCAGTTTCTCCAAGGATTCGCTCCTCGCCTACATAGTAAGCTGTCCGCGCTTCGCGGCGGGTTCATATTTCTCGCCTGCGCCTTCGATGATAGCCTCTTGCCTCGATTACACGAAACACCACGTCAGAAACCTTCTCTCGGATAGGTCCTGTCAGGTTAGATGAAGAGTTCCGTTCCTTGGGGAGCGAGCTCGCCGAAACGATCTGTGCAAAGCCCTGCCTGTTGTAGATAACGCAAAGCGGCGCGCTCCGCGAACTGTAATAAGCCGCCGCCTTGTCCTATACTTCGGCTTGGGGCCTCGCGGCGCGCTCGTGCCAATTTCCAAAGGACGGCGGCTTTCGCGATCGATCGGCGATCTCTAAATGACGCGCCAAACCTCATTAACTGTCATCGTTCCCGTTTACAACGAGCAGTATCTCGTCGAAGCCAGCCTCGATCGCCTTTTCCTGCTCGCCGATTCACCCATTCTGGAATCGGTCCAGGTGATCGTCGTCGATGATGGCTCGAGCGACCGCACCCCAGCCGCGCTCGAGCGTTTTTCCCGCTCCGCTCGCGATCGGCGCAGCGACAAATTCGAATGGCTCTTCCTGCGTCACGACGTCAATCACGGCAAGGGCGCCGCCATCCGCACCGCCATCGCCCATGCCAACCGGGAACTCACGGTCATGCACGATGCGGATTTGGAGTACCACCCGCAGGATCTGCTGCAAATGGCGACGCTTTTTCTCTCCGAGGATGCCGATGCCGTTTTCGGTTCGCGTTTCCTCACGCACCTCTACCGCCGCGTGCTCTTCTTCCGCCACGAGATCGGCAATCGTCTCCTCACGCTTTTCTCTAATCTCGTCTCCGATCTGAATCTCACCGACATGGAAACCTGCTACAAAATGGTGCGCACCGAACTGCTGAAGAGCATCCCGCTCGTCAGCGATGACTTCGCCATCGAGCCTGAAATCACCATCAAGCTCGCCAAGCGCGGCGCGCGCATCTTCGAAATGCCCATTCGCTATGCCGGCCGGGGATATCAGGAAGGGAAGAAGATCACTTGGAAGGATGGCGTTCGCTGCATCGCGGCCATCCTGCACTTTGCGCTCTCCGATCGCGTCTACGCCGGCGACGAAGTCGGCAGCCAGATTCTCGGCCGGCTCAACCGCGCCCCGCGCTTCACCCAGTGGATGGCGGACGTGATCCGGCCTTACGTGGGCGAATCGGTTCTGGAGATCGGCGCTGGCACCGGCAATCTCACCTTGCAGCTAATCCCTCGCTCGGTCTACTGCGTCAGCGACATCAATCCCTTATATCTCGGGCATCTTGGCAAGCTTGCCCCCAATCGCCCCTACCTGCAGGTCTGCTACACCGATGGCGAAAAGGGCGAGACGTTTCCCAATCAGCGCTTCGATACCGTCGTCTGCCTCAACGTTGTCGAGCATCTCGCCGACGATCGCGCCGCCTTGCGCAATATCTTCGAGGCCCTCGTGGACGGCGGCCGCGCCATCATTCTGGTGCCCTGCGGCCAGTGGCTCTTCGGCACTCTCGACACCGCTTTAGGCCATCACCGCCGTTATTCGCGCGAGCGATTGAAGAAGGTGGCGGTCTCCGCGGGATTCGCCGTTGAAGAGGTGCTCTCCTTTAACCGCGTGGGCATCGCGGCGTGGTGGCTGAACGGCCGCGTCTTCCGCAGGACCGACTTCGGGCTTTGGCAGATCAAAATGTTGAACCTGCTGACGCCGCTGTTTCGCCTGCTCGACCGCTGCCTCCCCGTTCCGCCGCTGTCGCTCATCGCCATCCTTCGCAAAGATGCCCCGGCGGAGATCGCCTGCGGCGACGCCCGGGCCGCCGCCGAATCGGCAACGCCCGGCACTGAGGAAACGCGCTCGGCTCGCGAGCCCGCGCTGCGCTAACTCCTCGTCGTTCTTTTACTATTTTTACGAGTGGATATCCCGCGCGATTACCCGCCAGCGCGCGAATCGGCAGGCCCGCGACCGACTTAAGACCGGGCGAGTTACGCTCGAGGCGACTTAAGGCTTCGGAAAGGGCCTGGGCGTACCGGGCTTCCAGTCGGGTATGGCGTACCCGTCGCGGTTCGGCATCTTGACCTGCGGCAAAGTGTGCTCGTCGAGCACGTCATCCTCTTTAATGACGCCGTTTTTATAGAGTAGAAAAGCCGTGATGGCGTAGACCTCGTTCGGTTTTAGCGTCCCTTCCTGCAAGAAAGGCATCCCTCGGTTGATGTAATCCCAGAGCGTCGTCGCGTAGGGCGAATGCAGCGCCATGACGTTTCCATTATTGATGCACGGCGCGAGACACGGCCCGGAATCGCTTTCGCTTTTGACCAAACGCGGCGCGGGTCCTCCCGTTCCTGTCGCCCCATGGCATACCGCGCACTTCTGCGCAAACAGCGGCGCACCTTCCTTGGCCGTTCCGCTCCCCGGCGGCAGATTGCTCCCGTCCGGACTGATCGTGATGTCCATCGCGCGGATCTCTTCCGCGCTCGGCGTCTTTCCCAAACCATACGTAGGCGACTGTGCCCGCGCGGCCTGGCAGATCCCCAGGATCGTCGCTAGCCCGAGCATCGATGGAAGTAAGCGCTTAGCCGATCGCATTGTGCACGCTCCCATCGCTCGCTACACGCCAAGGTTGAATCGTGTTGTCCGAGCCCTGCACACCGTGTGAGTGGTAATAGTCCGGCGGTTCCTTAAAGAATTTGGCGACTTCCGCCCGGCTCGGTTGCACCTGGCCCAGTTCGTCTGTGCAGCGCGACTGCAGCACACACTCTTGCCCCTCCCACTTCCAATCCATGCCAAACCGGGTGTGCGCCTTGGGATGTATCGCTCCGCGAATCTGTGCCTCTTTCCACGTCTGGCCGCCGTCGGCGGATACTTCCACTTTACGAACAGCGCCGCCGCCGGACCAAGCCAGACCGGTGAGCTGGTAGATCCCGTGGCCCGGAAGCTGCTGCCCTCCCGAAGGGAAGGTGATCACCGATTTCGGTCCCCACTGAAAAGTCAACGCCGCGACCTCTTCGTCCTTCGAGATGTGGCCATAATCGTTGTACGTCATGTAATACCGGTCGACCACCTTCACTCGCCTCAGCCACTTCGTGTTGTAAATTCCTTCGAATCCGGGAACCAACAGCCGCACCGGAAAGCCTTGCTGAGGACGCAGCGCCTCGCCATTCTGGCCGTACGCCACGATGCAGTCGTCCATCGCCTTCGCCAGCCGAATGCTGCCCGCGCCTTTCACCTCTTCCGATCCTTCGGAAACCACCCAGGACGCCCCTTTTTGCACCCCCACCTCTTTGAGCAGCAGAGACAGCGGTACTCCCGTCCACTCGCTGCAGCTGGTCAGCCCGTGCGTCTCCTGAACAGTCTTATATTCGGCTCTCGAATGGTTCCCCAGGCACTCGATGAAATGAATGCGGGATACCGAGGGGAAGCGCTTCAACTCGTCCAAGGTGAATTCCAGCGGCCGGTCCACCATGCCGTGAATCAGCAGCCGATACTCCCGGGGATTGATGTCCGGAACGATCGCCCCGCGGTGAGTTCCCAAAAAATGCAGAGACGATGGCGTGATGATCCCCACGGAATCCTGCAGCGGACTCAGCACGTGAAACATCAGTCCGAACTGATCGGGCGAAGGCCTCTCCACCACGGGTACGCGGATCGAAGTAACGTAATGCGAGCGCTCGCCATAGGCGATGAGGTCCTTGAGATCTTTGGCGGGCTGCGTCGCCGTCGCCGCTGTCTGCCCGCTGGCGCTCTCGATCGCGCTCGCACCCACTGCCAACCCGCCCGCCACCGCGGCGCCGTCTTTTAGAAATTTCCTTCGACTGGCTCTCTTCGCATCTGCCGGTTTTTTGGAATCCATGGGGCTCTCCTTCGCGGTTCTCTTCTACTTCCTGCGGAACGCACCTTCGGGAGGAACTTCCAGTTTGGCTTTCCTTCCGCGAAATGTACGCCCTCTGGCGGAGCAAATCAAGCTTCGCGTGCTGCAAAGCTCTCCAACCTTGGGGCACAATTTCATCCCCGGTCTTGCGGCCAACTTCCGCCGCGCGTGAAAAGGGTAGTGGATCAGTTTGAATTTTCTTGCTTGTGACAGAAGAGATCAAAATTCAAACTGACCCACTACCGAAAAGAGAAGCCTTCGCGGCCGGTAGCCGCGGGTGTAGCATCGCTGCTGCCCATCGTCGCTAAGCAGCGAGCCGAAACATGAAAACACTGAAAGCATTCGTCGCAACCGTAGTCATTCTCCTGGCCGCCGCGCTCCTGACGCTCCGCGTCACCGGCCTCGAACCGCAATACCTGGATATGAATGGCCTCCGCGCCCACCACGGAATCGCTCGCCCTGGCTTGTGGCTGAAAGGTGAAGTCGTCACCACTCTGGTCCTTCGTCGAAAAGGTGGAACACCCCGGGCAGAGCCTTAACACCGTTCTGGTCGAGACGCGAACGCCCTATTTCATTCCCCACTCTGTCCGCACCATTCCTTTCGTCCGCAACGGCCAGCTCTACATCCGCTCCCACCAGGACCGCATGGACGTGTCATTCCCAAACGACAAGTCCTGGACGTCCAACGTGGCTCGCGATCCTCGCGTGCGCATAAAGATCGGCGACAAACTGTACGAAGCGACCCTGGTGCTGGTCTCGGATCGCTCCCAGGCGATCGCCCTGTTAGGCAGAAATCCCGAAACCATGGAGAAGGGCCCCGACGGGCAAGACCACGTCGCCGGCTATGACCACGTGTTTCGCGTTTTCCAGCGCAATATCCCCGAGTACGGCGGCGATCAGCCGTCGCCCAGTTCCGCGGGCCTGGTTCCCGATAGCAAATCTTAGGAGTTCGCTGTTCGCAAAACTTACAGTTTCAAAATTCGCGTTCGCGGATTGGACACCGTGCGGCCGTGGAGCCGTAGCTAACTACCTTGGTATCAGTGGGATGAGATTGGAATGCGGCTTGCCTTTACAGACTGCGGATGTGAACCATGACCCTCGCTAACATCAAAGAGTTGACACAAACATTGCCGAGGAATGAACGCTGGGAAAGGCTGAGCCAATGCGGAACGCACGACTGGCAATCCTTGCCCATCATCGACTCGGGCGAACACTTTTGCCCGGCTTGCAGCACGGTGTGGGATTTTAGTGGCCGGATCCTCAATCTGCCCCCGGCTCGAGAACTCCGCGGCTGAGGCTTTTCCGGATCGCCTCTGCGCCGGTCGCCGGCGCAGAGTGCGCCCCACGTCTCCGGCTTCCTTACACCAACACCGCGTCCTTCGCCATCCTCACGTGCCCGGCGGTGTAGTTCTTTCCGCAGGAATCGCAGAAAAGTGCCCGGTAGCTGCCGCCCTCTTTTGAACTGGCGTTCGGAACCATATTCCAGCCCTTTGCCTTCGTGAGCTTGCCGGATTGCTCCACCGCCTGAAACAGGTGTTCGCAGATGTACTCCATCCCATCCGCCTCCGCCTTTTGCTTGTCGCTCAGCTTGTGAATCCAGATTGTTTGGGCCATGGGTTCCTCCGGCTTCACTGTGGCACGCGCCCTTGCGCCGAGACACCTGCCCGGAAGTGCAGTTGTGCTCCCCGGGCAACCGGTACGATCTCGATCTCCAAAAGGGAATTGCTCGCAACAGCACATCCCTCTAAACGCTTTGGAGTTCTAGGTTTGTCTTCGCTCTGCTGGTCGCGAACGGCGGCCTCCAAAAGGCGCCGTTCTTCCTGGTCGTGCTCGGCCTGATGGCGTTCCTGGGCAAGCGAGACGCTCTCATATTTCTGCGGATTGTTTCGCCTTTCATTCTTCCTGCTCACAGCTGCGTAATACCACACTGTTTCCGATAGTAGAGCTATAGTAGAGCTATAGAAGAACAGTATATTGACATTTAAAATATATTAGTGATACTTTGGCGAACTTCTCAAATCAAGTTTGGACGGACGTGGAGGGTCTATGACGCATTATCACATCCGTTGGGTTAGCTTCGGCACAAAGCTCGATTGGGAGGCGTTCCGCACCCGGGAAGAGGCCCACAGCCGAGCCGATCAACTTGTGCAATCAAACGAAACGTTCACCATCGAGCAGTTCGATGGCAACTGTCCCCGATGCAACCCAACCGCCCCGGCTCCCGGTGCAGGTGCGGAATCTTCCGATTCCGCCACGAAGCGGCCTGGGGCAGTCTCTTCGGGAGCGAGCTGAACGCGCCCATTGTCGTCGGTGACGTTGGCACGTTAAAGTGCCGGGATGAAAATTTTCGCGCGAGCGGTCGTCGAGGCGGGTTTCATCATCCTCCTCTTCTATTCCAATCTGCTCATGGGAGAGTTCGAGGGCTCGGGTCAGGGCAGGGTCAAGGGCTTGGTTTGGGCCGTGCAGGATATTTTTACAACGGCCAATTTCATCATCGCGGTTGCCGCCGCGCTCATCGGCTATGCCCTGGTGGAGTTTCTCCGCAGCCGCCTGCTCTAGACTCTGTTCGCCAGGGTGCACCACTCGCTTCCGCACATTCATTTCACCGTTGCGCCCCACCTTGATCGCTGCGTTATAATTCTCCCATGCGACAGTTATCTGTCAGGTTCCTGTCGACATCGGCGCATTTGCCGAGAAGGAGGTGATCCAGTGAGGTACGGTTTACGTTGACGCAGTAAGAGGAGGCGCCCGTGAATCCTTCCCGGGCGCCTCTCTCCTTTCCTCCTCTGAGGCCTGCCGGTATGGATTCCGCTTATCGCCGCGTCGCTACGATGTCGAGATATTCGCTTTCGGCCAGTGCGGTGTCGTTCGAAGCGCGGTTGAACTCTCTCACCAGCTGCGCCATCTCTGCGGCCAGTCTGTCGCCTGCCGCCGCGGGCGAATGTTCGAACGCCAAAATTGCGGGACCGAAGTACGTCTTCATGAACTCCACCCAATGATCCGGCGATAACGACCGGAACCACACCGCTTTGCGTTTGATCCGAATATCCTTCGCGTACGGTCCCAATCTTCTCTTCAGTATGGCTTCGTCACCCCACGAAACGGGTCCATCCACGTGCGCATTCGGCGGCGAATACTTCGCCAGCAGGAGAAACAGTCTCCCGAGGAATCCCTCCGGCGTCCAGTTGGCCATCGCCATCTTCCCGCCCGGCCTGCAGACGCGCGCCATCTCCGACGCTGTTTTTTCCGGGTCCGGCGCGAAAATCGCCCCAAACGTGCTCATCACCACGTCGAACGAGGCGTCCGCAAAGCGAAGCGCCGTGGCATCGCCCCGTTCGAAATCGATCTGCAAACCTTCCACTGCGGCCCTCTGGCGCGCCCGCTCCAGGAGCGCGTCGGTGATATCGACGCCGGTGACCATGGCCCGCCGCCGCGCCGCGGAAATCGCTGTGTTACCCGATGCCGTACCGATATCCAGCACTTTGTCACCTGCATGAATCGGAATGGAGTCGCACAGCCTCTCGCCCACGATCGATAGTTCCGCGCCCATCTTCAGAAAATCGCCCGCGCTCCACGTCTTTTGTTGCAGCCGATTGTGTTCTTCGAAACCCATAAGATTCGATTATGCCAGCGCCGTTCTTCCGGCGCCACAATGCGCGCCCCG
>Ga0206819_10292_pt1 | contig 15343 bp, 10 predicted proteins | sample Alteio_BWOrgCont_87_FD_152855 | JGI IMG/M metagenome (GOLD analysis project Ga0206819, IMG submission 152855) | Enriched cells from forest soil in Barre Woods Harvard Forest LTER site, Petersham, Massachusetts, United States -... | ecosystem: Environmental > Terrestrial > Soil > Temperate forest >... | reverse complement strand
TCGGGCCGGGAAGGAAAACCGCCGGCCAGCTCCTTGGGATCGGCGATGCCCTGGCGATAGATTTTGTTTTCGCTGGTGCGGACCATCGAGACGATGTGCACCATACGGTCATCCTCTTCAGCCTGGCGGATGAATTTGTACTCCCAACGCGGTTCGTTTTCGATATACAGAAGGCGGCGCGGGTCGGAGCCGACGTTCACCAGGCGGGTGACCGTGTTGTTGGCGGCGTTCTCCTCGCCGGGGAGTGGAGCGGCGGCGATCTGCAGCGTCCGGGCGCCGGCGCCGCCGATATCGAACATCAGGGTTTCGGCCTGAAGATTGCCGTCCGGTCCCAGGGTGACGTAGCGGGCGGCCAGGATTTTCGACTGATCGCGGATGGTCAGATTGATTTTCGAGCCAGCGTAACCGCGTTGATGCAGAGTGATTCTGGCGGCCAGGCGGGAGTCGGCCAATGCGCGGGGAGCGATCGCGACGTCGTCCAGCTCGACGTCATGCGCGGCGCGCTCACGTCCGAAGCCGACGGTGTGAACGGGAATGTGCCGGGCGCGCAGGGCGCTGATGGTGTCTGCGCCGATACCGCCGGAGTTATCGTCGCCATCGCTAAGCAGGACGATGGCGCCGATGGGCAGGTCGGAAGTTTCCTGGCTCAACTGCTTGAGGCTGTCGCCCAGGCGAGTGGAGGCAGCGTCCGGGTGAAGATCGTTGAGGCTGTCGATACGGGCGGGAGTGGAATCAACGCGGTAAAGACGGGTTTGAAATCCGCGATTGAGGCTGGCGAGGACGCCGTTCTGAAGCGCCTTCACAGCTTGCTCCTGGCGGGTGGAACCGTCCTCGGCGATGGCCATACTGCGGGAGTCGTCGATGAGCACCGCGATGATGTTTTGTTGTGGCTTCAACTCAGCGATGGTGATGGCCGGCTGCCACAGCAACACCAGGACCATCGCTGCGAGAAGGGTTTGCAAAGTCCAGATGACCCAGGCTCGCCAACTGCGCATGACCGGCGCGGCGTCGGCGAGGCGGGAACGGATGAGCCAGGCGAGACCAGCGGCCACAGCGAGGATCAGTAGCACCAGGATCCACTTCGGCCATGCGCCCAGCAGGGCAAATTGGCCTTGTGAATACACGGAACGCGGATATTTAAAAAGGAGCTCGAACATGGGTCCGTGGGTGGCTAATGGCGTGTAGGACTCGCAGGCCCACGCACTCCATTATCGTCGCGCCTCAATGGTCGCTACTTCGCGGACCGATCGTGATGGAGAGCGTGGATTTCATGCTTAATGGGTCATTGCGTAGGTGATGTAATTCAGGACGATGCGAAAGGCGAGTCCGGAAAATTTCTCAGGGTACTCGGGGCTGTCCGCCCATTCCCAGGCGTCGCCCAGATGCATGTTGGCGCAGATGGCCACCATGATTCGGCCATGGTCATTGCGGATGGCGCGCCACTTGGGTACATAGCCGTCCTTTTCATAGGTGCGGCCGGTGTTGACGTAAACCTCGCTGGGGATCTGAAATTTTTCATCGATGTTATATAGGACGTGGTAGATCTCGTCGGCGTCCGCGAGATCTTCCACGGGGCGGTCGGGTAAGACCATGCGCATGCCGGCCATGAAATGCTGCCAGTCATCGGTACCGTGGAAGTTATCGACCATCAGAAAGCCGCCCTTCATCAGATAATCGTGCAGGCGCTTGGCTTCCTCGTCGGTGAAGGTCCAGGTGTTGACGTCGACGGCGTAGATCCAGGGATAGTCGTAGATGTGGTCGCTATCCAGATCGGCGACGTTGAGGGGCGACGGCGAGTTGATGTGGGTCAGGCGTCGCAGGGCGATCAGGCAATCGTTGTCGGCTTTGGGAAAATCCTGCATCCAGGGGGTGCGGCGGGAGTACCCATAAGTGGTTCCGTTCGCGTAGCCGGACGTGTACTGGAGGCGAGTCCAATAAAACTCTGAGGGGACGTTCGGTCCGGAATAGTAGGAGTAGCGCCGGTCGAAGCCACGTTGCCAGGCGAAGAGGCCGCCGCTGAGCGAGAGCAGGAAGAGAAGCGCGAAGATGGGCCGCACCAGCTTCATCGATACCTCGAATCTTGTTTGCAAGGATAGCAGAAGCGCGGCGGTACGGCTTCGATCGCCGTCGCGCAGAATGATTCAGCGCCAAGCCCTGCGTTGAAGCACTCCCGTACCGATTTCCGGTCCGCGTCCGAGAGTCGTCCGATCAACCGAACCTCCCGCTTTGAAGAGTGTGAAGCAAACAGCGGGTGCGTGCAGACGGGCCTGCTCGTACGCATAGCATGTCTTTCGATCTGCGCACACCGACGACCGCCAGCCGCCCTACGACGCCTTCGGAAGAACACAGTACGTCAGCACATGGATGAACCGTCGCACACGCGCGAGACTGCCACGCGACTAGTTAGCCTTGTAAGGGTAGCTGGGAGCAACGTCCTCCGGAACGTCCCAGTAAGCGATGGAACGGCCGGCGGAGACGATGCCTACCCACAAGAACAGCGAGACACAAGCCGCCACTTTGGCGATCGCCGGGACCTTCGGAGCGCGATCCAGCGCGGCTGTGTTCCCATACACGCTCTTGTGAAAAATCAGCGCGTGTATGCCAACGAACAGCAATAACGTCATCTTGGTCCAATAGAACGGATTGTAATAGTAAAGCTCCGCTTTGGCCGAGACGAGCATGATGCCGCACCCCACTGTCATGACAAAGCCGATCTGCTTCCAGAGCCGCAATTGCTTTACAACGTCCGTGATGGAGGAACCGCGCATGGCCCAGCCCAATAACCGCATATCGGTGATCGCGATCATCCCTCCGAACAAACCCATCCCGGTGAGATGTCCGGTCAGGACAATCGGATAGACCAGCTCGGATTGGCGAAACGCCGTAACGAACGCCGTCGCTTGAAGCCATCTGAAGAATTCGAGAATCATGACTTTTCCTGCCTCATACGAATGCGATAAAGAGGCCGCCGGCCACCACGGACACCCAAAGCGCCACCGAGACGATGCCGGTTATAACGCCGACGCCGAACGAGGGATCAGAGAAAGCCACCTTGCGATGGATCGTGTATTGAAATACGAGCGCAACCAGCAGGGCTCCCATCTTGAATCGAAAACCCACGTTATTGACGTACATTTGCGGGTCTGAGGTGAATATCAGCGGTCCGGAAATCAATACTGCGGCGAGACCGCCTAACGTCCAGGGCGCCAGATCCTTAGATAGTTGCGACGGGAGGCGATCGCGCAAGCCAAGTCCCATCATGCGCAGATCCACCAGAAAAATCGTGGACATCGCGATCGCAAAGCCCACGATGTGAATGATCTCGAGCAACGGGAACGACCATTCGTTACTGTTGAGCGGGTTGGTCGACGGATCGTAGGGAATCTGAAGCTGCATCATTTCTAACTATCCTTCGGAGCGAGATCCCGAGTACGCCTGCTTAGCTCTATCGTCGGGGTCCAGCGGATCAAGGGCTTGCCGCTCATGCGATTCTACAGCAAATCCGAACTCGTACAATGCTCTCTGCCAAAAAAAATGGCCAAAGGATAGCCAATCGCGCGGTGGTCAACGGGGCGCCGGATCGCGACACCTTCAGTTTTCGCACTTCGTCTCAAGCGCGGTCTGACCGAACTCAGCGACATACCGATTTTCCGCGCGATGTCCTTATTCGTGAGTCCTTCGAGGATGCCACGGAGTACCAGCACACAATTCTACAGCTGCACCCAATCGTGAGGATGTTTGGATCCAAAAAAAATGGCCGAAGGATAGGTATCCAAGAGCATTCGCACGGCTAGACTTTGACATGGTTCAGCGGTCAGTTCACATGAGCCAGGACTACCGGTGATTACAATTACAGTGTTTTTGTGAACCGCCTTGCGGATACGCCACATCTGCATGAGCACGAATATATCTATTGCTATGGCGCCGTCTACACTTTGTTCGCCGGCTTAGACCGCTATGCCAGCGCGGCTGCGACGTTCCAGCCGATCACAACCCAGCCGACCGCTGGCATACTGTTGACGCTGGTGCCTGTATAAGGAGAGACTTAATGCAAAGTCCGACCATTCTGCTCAAGCGATATTTGATTTTTGTCCATCGCTGGCTCGGAGTGGCGTTGTCGATTCTGTTTACCCTGTGGTTTGTCTCCGGCATCGTAATGATGTACTGGGGCTTCCCTGGAATTACCAGAACAGATCGGCTGTCGAGGGTTCCCTTATTGGATCCTGCGCAAATCCAGCTATCGCCGGAAGAAGCGTACGCACGCCTGAAACGCGATGATTCGCCGGGGCGGGCGCTTCTGACCAGCTTCGATGGGCGGCCTGTCTATCAGTTCGATGCCGGTGGCGGGGGCGGCAGGGGAAGGCGAGGAGGACGAGGTGGCCGGGGTGGCGGCGAAGGGATGGTTTATGCCGACGACGGCAGCCTCCAGCAGCAGGTCGACCCGGCAATGATTGACCGAGCCGCCACCCAGTGGACCTCGCAGGCATTTTCGTCGGCGAAGAAGGAGTCGGTGGTAGCCATAGATCAGTGGACCGTCGGCAGTCAGCTGCGAACTCTTCGCCCGCTTTTCAAATACTCATTTGCGGATGGCCAGCAAGTATACGTTTCGGGTAAGGATGCCCAGGTGGTGCAGTATACGACCAGCGAGTCGCGCTTCTGGGCGTATCTGGGAGCAATTCCTCATTGGGTTTATTTCACGCCGCTGCGGCAGTATCAGCCGCAGTGGTTCCAGTTCATCGTGTGGACCTCCGGGATCGGCTCGATCTCGGCGCTGCTGGGCATTATCGTTGCCATATGGATGCTCTCGCCGTCTAAGAAATATCTTCATGCAGGCGCGCCGACCAGCATCCCGTACCAAGGATGGAAGCGCTGGCACACGATCCTTGGCCTGGCGTTCGGGGTTCTCACGCTGACCTGGGCCTTCAGCGGCCTGCTGTCGATGGGACCTTTCGAATTTCTAGACCGCCTGTCTGGAAACGTTCCTGCCCAGGGAGGCGGCAGGCGCGGCGGTGCGGGAAACGCCAACATCGCGGCCGCGTTGCGCGGGGCCGGACGGTTCGACCTGGCAGATTATGCGGCCAAGAGTCCGCGCGACGCCCTTGCTGAAGCCGGGGCGGATTTCCGGGCGAAAGAACTCGAATTCACGATGTTCGACGGAAAGCCGCTGTATCTTCTCACCGACTCGAGCGGCGCGACCCGTATTGTCCCGGTTCAGGGCGAGCCAAGAAAAGAATTCGATCCCGATAGAATCCTGAGCATCGTCCGGGAAGCTTCCGGAGAAAGCCTTGCTGAACTGAGGCTAATAAATGAGTACGACGCGTATTATGAGGATCGAAGGGGCAAGAAGTCTCTGCCTGTTATCTATGCGCAGTTAAAGGGCGACCCCGGCACACGTTATTACATCGACGTGAAGACGGGCCAGATTGTGGGGACTTACAACTCACGCAACTGGATCAACCGGTGGATGTACCATGGCCTTCATTCCCTCGATTTCCCGTTTCTCTATAAGCATCGGCCGCTGTGGGACATTGTCGTAATTTCGCTGATGCTCGGGGGTACGGCTGTTTGCATCACATCACTGGTGCTTACGTGGCAGGTGTTGCGACGCAAACTGCCCATCTGATCCTGACTGTTTACATGGGCTCGTCGTTTCGCTGCTGATGAGCGGGGCCGTTCAATCGGCCGCCATGTTTAAGCTGGAGATGGGAGGTCACCGAGTTTGCCGCGAGCGCTGGGAAGCAGCACAGTGTTGCGGCGAGTTCACTCGTTGACCTGAAAACAAGAACGATGAGAAGGGGCTAACCGGTGCGTCTGCGCCCGGAGAGGGCAACTGTCGCATCGCCGTCCGACGCCAGGTCGAGCATTGCTCGAAGCGCCGCACGATCGATTTTTCCCTGCTCGGTAAGCGGAATTCGTTCGAGGTATTGCACTTGTTGCGGAACGATGTAACGGGGGATTCGGAGCGCCATTTTGTCGCGGATATCCTGGGCGGAGAGGCCTTCCGCGCAGTGAAATGCCGCGATTCCCCGGGCGGAGCCATGATCCACCGGCCAAGCCACGGCGGCCACGGCATCCGTGCCACAGACCGCGGCGAGGTGCGATTCCACTTCGCCAAGTTCGATACGATGGCCCCGCACCTTGACCTGGTTGTCGATTCGCCCCAGGTGGTGCAAGCTCCCTAACTCGTCCACCACCACGAGGTCCCCGGTGCGATACCAGACCTTGCCGCCGATCAATGGGAAACGCGCGGCCGTGCGGTCCGCGTCCTGGTAGTAGCCTTGCGCCACCTGCGGTCCCGCAAGCGCGAGTTCGCCTTCCTCGCCGGGCGGCAGCGGCTTGCAATCTTGATCGAACACCGCAGCCTCAAAGCCTGGCAACGCTTTGCCGACTGCCACCAGACCCAGCTTTGCAGTGACGTTAGGCGGATCCGACAGGCGCTCCAGAGTGCTGAAGCAACAACACTCCGTATGGCCGCAAATATTGTCGACGACGCTATTCGGCGCCGCTTGCTGCCAGGCTAGCGCCGAGCGCAGCGGAAGCGGTTCGCCTGAAAAAATGGTGTAGCGCAACGACGGAAAAGCTCCCGGCTGAAGCATTTTCATCTGCTCGAGAAAAACCGCCGTGGACGGCACGGAAGTCCACATGGTGAGCTGCTTTTCCTGAATAAACCTCGCGGGCGCCATAAGTTGACGGGCCGGCACCGGGTGGAGCGATGCGCCGGCGTTCCAGCACGTAAACATATCGTGTATGGAGCCGTCGAAGCTCAAGTTGTAAGCTTTCGAAAATCGATCGTGCGACCCGAATCCATACACTTCCTGCATCCCTGTGACCAGGGCATGTATCGCTCGAAGGGGAACCACAACTCCCTTGGGCACGCCTGTGCTGCCGGAAGTGAAGATCATGTAGGCTCGATCCTCGGCTTCCATTTGGCGCGGCCGGTCCTGTGGATCATGTGCGGGAAGATCGTCGAAACTGTTCAGCACCATGGCCGGCGCGGATTGCAGGGCGCGGCCTTTCAGGGCCCTTCTCCCGCCCTCATCGGTGACTAACGCGACGGGCTGGATGATCTCCAGCAGCGTGGCGATGCGATCTTCCGGGAGCTTTGGGTTAATCGGGACATAGGCGTCACCGGCCCACCCCGTTCCGAGCACACCAACATAGGCTTCCACGCTGCGCGATGCAAGAATCGCCACGAAACCTCGCGGGCGGGCTGGGTCCCGATTGAGCCACGCTGCCATGCGCTGCGTCAGTACCGCCAGCTCGGAGTAGGAAACATTCTGGTCGCCAACCGCCAGCGCGAGTCGCGTGCCATCGACCCGTGCGTTGCGAAACATCGGCTCACTGAAATTGAAGTTCATCGCTTAATCCTTCACTGCCTTTCCCACTGTTTCAGGAATTCGGCGTTGTATTTGGCCCAGTCGCGTTCCGAAGAAGAGTATTTCGGAGTGGCGTACTCGAGGTGCCGGTTTTGATCTGTGTTGATCACCGGCCGGAGCGCCCGAATCATGCGGTCTACTGCTTGCTCGCTCAGCAACCGGCCTTGCAAAATCCGATCCATCAGACCTTGAGCGTCCTTCAACGCCAAGCCGCCGTGTTGGCTGAGCATCGACGCCAGAACCTCTCGCTGGGTGACCTGCGGATCCAACGGATGATTGGCGGCCAACACCATCCCGGCCCCATCGTAGCCCCAATAAGAAACATACGGAAACACCGACCGAATGCTGGCGATCGCGCTGGCGATCTCTTCCGGGCCGATCCGATGCAACTGCACCCACTGCTGGAGTACACCATCGTCGGCGAGATGCTGCCGGGCGAGTTGATAGAATTCCTGTGAATACAGGTTAGTCGCGCCTGAAAACCAAATCGTCGTCAGCCCGATCGTGATCAGATTGTAGGGCCCGTCTGTCCTGGTCAACAACAGATTGCGTCCATCTTCAAGCGCGCAATGCACCGTCGGATCATCCAGCACACCGTAATTGGTGTGGCGAAATTCCGCATTCACCGCCCGAACGATTCCCGGCGAGAGTTCCGCGATGTCGAGCCGTTCAAATCCCAATTGCTTCAGAACCGCCGCACCGTGGCCTGTGCCGAGGCCGATCAAGAGGGCCTGCTTGAAATGTTTCGTGAAAAGTGATGGCAGCACGGCAGTCCCCACCTGCTGGGCCTGGACCATACCGGTCTGGTCGTCGTTGCCTTGAAGCTTGCCGTTGGTAAACAAATTTATGCCGGATTCCGGCAACGATGCGCCGGAATCGGTGCGCCTCACGGTCACGGTCGTGAAGCCCCCTTGAATGCTTTCGTCGCGAAAGACCAGTGTGTTGCTGACCCACGGCGCGACACGGTTTGGAGACGGAGCGGCCCACGCCGCCGTATTCTCCCCAAAGTACATCGACGCTCCCGAAGTGAGGTATAACCAGTTCCACGTGACAGCGTGCGTGCCCCAGATCAACATAACGGCCATCACCGCGGTGACCAGCCGGGGCCTGAATCCATGCTTGGGTTCGCGAAGATCAAAGAAAAGCCATAGTGCTCCCAGAACGAGAGTGATCGCCTTCAGCGACAGTTCCGAGCCGAGCCGGTTTACTAGAACGAACGTCGAAAGCAGCGCTCCGGCCAGACAACCTATCGAGTTCGCGGCACTCAAATAACCGGCGAACCACGCGTTTTCTGCGCGATTGATCTGCGGGCTCTTGAGCAGAGTAGGATAAATCAGACCAAGCGAGCACGCGGCCGGTACAATCAAAACGCAGGCGATCAGTAGTCGGAAAAGCTCCCGCGTGTAGAAGCCGGCGGCGACCCATGCTGGTGCGATTGCGAAAAGCGCCGGCGCAATCGGCCATGCCGAAAGCTGGATCAATAGCGCGAACGCGCACGATAGAAACACTTTGGACGGCCGTATGCTTTTGGATCGGTTCGCTATCCAGGAGCCGGCCCACAGTCCGATGAGCACGCTGGTCAGCATCCAGGAAAAAGCGTAGGTACTGCCTCCCACCACAGCGCCGACCAGGTGGATCCAGATCACTTCAAGCGCGAAGAAAAGGACGCCGGACAAGAAGGACGCGGCGAGCAAATAGGAATTTTCCAACTGCCACTTCGCGCCGTTGACCCCGGTGGAGCGCTTCAGCCGAACGGGCGAGGCTGCGCCGCCGCGAACTTGGACAAAGATGGCAACTACGATGCAGATCGCAAGGCATAGCCACATCCCGCCGCGCAGCCCGATTGCCGGAAGTAACAGAAAAGGCGCCGCGAGGGAGGCCAGGACGGCGCCTGCGAGATTAGCCGAGTAGGCCAGGGACCAGCGCTTGGGAGCGTTCACATCCGTATCGTCCAAGGCCTGCGCGAGCAGGGGAAACGACGCTCCCATCAATCCCGCGATCGGCAATACCAGAATGCAGCCGGACGCGAACCGGACCAGGTATTTGCCAAATTCGCCGGTGCTTAAGTCTTGTAGGGGCGCAAGCAACGCCATGGCAGTTGGAAATGCAAATGAAAACGCCACACACGCGCAACCGGTCGCCAGTTCAATTCCCGCGTAAGCACGCAGAGGATTTCGGACCAGTCCGCGCTTCAGGCCGTAGGCGGCGGCCAGTCCTCCCACCGCGAAACCTAAGAAATAGGTGAAGATGATGACCGCGGATGCCGACGCCGTCGCTCCCACCAGCAGCGTCACATACTTTTCGAGTGCTTGTTCCGCCATCAGACCGCTGAACCCGGTCATCCCGTAGAGCACGAGGAGGGAAGTGACGGGCGAGTCAATTTTGGGCGAACGTTCCGCAGCTCTGGTGTCCAGTAACATCTGTTTCCTACGCTTACCGAGTTCCGGCGGCCGGCGCCCGAAGTTCGATCAGCGCCAGGATTCTGTCGATCGAATCGAAGTCCTCCTGATCGAACGTCTTATCAGCGAAATCGATTCCGTAGTTGCTTTCCAGGAAGACCACGGTATGAAGGATGTCAACCGAATCGAGCCTTCCCGATAACACCAGCGAATCGGCGTCGCCTAAGGGTTCCTGATCGCCCTTTTGGGCGAGGAGCCGTTGAAGGTGCTCGCGTAATTCATTTCGAACATTCATGGGGTCGCCTCATAAGCCGAAAAGTCTGAAGAGAAATGCAAAATGTGCTCCGAGCGATACCGTGCGGCGTTCATCGTCGAAAATGTGAACCAGGCAAAAGAAGAGAACCACCGTCACCCTGGAAAGTACCTCGGTTCGAAACCATGACGCCTGTCGCCGCTTGCCGCGCAATTGCGATATCGAGATTCCCGTTGCCAGCAGGAACGCGTAAAACAGGTATACCTGGAAACCCGTGAGTGCGCGCCAAAGACCGAGCTGGGCGATATAGTTCACATCGCGGCCGAAATGATAGAACGCGTTTCCGAAGCAGGCTGCGGCGAAGGTCGCGAAAACGATTCGCAGGCGGGGCGAGCGCTTGAAGTAGCGCAGATAGACAGGGTAATAGAAGTGGTCGACCAGCAATTCCTTGAAGTAGAAATAGAATCGATTCCAGAACTCGGCGATGGTTCGGGCGCGAAATGGCGCATACGTGTTTCGAAGCACCTTAAAACCCAAAAGCCGCAGTCCGCCGATGATCGTGTGTCCATAAATCGTTATCTGAAGCACCACCAGAATGAAGCTGCCCGTCAGGCTCTCCCAACAGAGCCACACAGGTATGGAGCCGGTCAAATTCCGATCGATGGCGTCTTCGAGAGTAGGGATGTCGCCTTTCGAGAGTACGGATCGAACGGCGATGGAAATCACAGCGAGCACTATGATCCACATCAGCAGCTTGATTCCCTTGAGCTGCGCGACGGCAAATTCCCGTGCGTCCACCGCCTCAACTTTGAGCGCATGCAACGGCCCTTTCAGCATGGGGGTGGGACTGGAAGTGCCGGTCCACAGCGTCGCCAACATGGAGCCGATTCCATGAGCGCTCACGGATTTACGCTGGCAATCGCGCAGTGCGTAGGCCAGCATCCAGAAGAACCCGCTGAGCGGCGCGGCCAGAATCCAACTGGCGGCGCGGACCCCAGCCGGAACAGCCGAGGTACCAGCAATACCGAGCGCCAGACAAAAGAAAATCCCCAGACACAAAACGGGACGCCGGCCTATGAAACTGTCAGCTTGCGTGCGGATCGAGAGTCCTCCCAAACCGAACACCAGGGACACGCAAGCCAGTCCTGAGAGGATCCAAACTGCGGGATAAGACACCGGGATGCCGGCCGCGGCTGCCATTTGGCGGATGATCGCCTGATTCAGGAGCCCGCTGGTCAGGATCCAATACAAACTCGCAGCGGCGAGCACCATGCGGCGATATGCCGGCAAAAAAGAAACCAGCGCGACGGCGACCAGAAAAACGATCGGCATCGGCTTTCTCCAAATGAGTAAGCAGACGGCCATCGCTATTACGACGAGTTTGCCCTCTGTGGTTTGTGCCTGGGCGACCAGCTTCGGATTCTCATCCAGACGCGGAATGATCGTAGGCTTCCGGCGGGTGGGCATCGTGCCGATATGAAGCGGCGTCGTGAGTGCGGTAAGGCTCATGGAGACGTCCACGGGCTTCAAGTGGCTGTGAGGATGGGACAGAGGCCCGATCTTCACACCAGCGGCGTCCGGTCCGCCCCCGATGTCCTTTTCATCGGCGGCAAAGCCTCAGAACATGAGTGCAGGCGCCTATTTCGGTGAGCGGATCGGAAGGGGTTGGATCTATTGGATGGCAGATCCTAAGTCCATGGATTCAACGGTGTATAGCCGTCCACTCCGGCAAACTGCGCGCGATTGGCTCGCCGCCTTCCTTTGGGAGCAATTCATCGCCCGTGCGGGTTTGAGTCGCAGCGATCAGGCGATGGGCAAGCCAGGCGCTGCCCACTACTGTGCCCACCGCGAGTGTCCAGGCGCCGGCGCGAGGTATGGCGATGAGAGCGGCTGTCCGCAACAGTATCAGCCAGCCCACGGTGACTACGGCTCCGAAGACCAGCGCCTCGCGCCGCCGCGGCTCGGACAGCGGCACACGGCATACGAGCGCGAATATGAATAGCGCGAACGCGCAAGCGACAATCAGGTCACAGAGGTAGTGTTCTCCCAACCCGAGGGTTGCGAGAACGGTCCAGGTGAAGAACAACCCGCCGAATACCTGAACCCAGCGCGATAGCGGACGCGCGCACCAGCAGGCGAGCAAGGTCCACGTCACGTGCATCGAGGGTATCGCGTTCCGCGGAGCTTCGGGGATCGCAATGCGGCGGATCACTATCGTCAAAGCCTCGGGTGCATGGAACGGAAAGACGCCGGGGAACGCGTATTTTGGTCCGGCGCCAGGGCAGATCTGGAAGAAAGGCAAACACAAAGCGCCGCCTATCACGAAAGCGACCAGCGGATCGAAGGGCAGGTTTCGGCGCTGGCGCCACGCCGCAGCCGCGACAATCGAGGGCATCAGCGGGAGAGCCATATAAACCAGCACCGCAGTGTATTGAATCCACGCGGATTGCGCAAAGATGCGTCCCAGCCAGAAGGAGGCCTGAAAACCGAGGCGATCGTCGAAGGAATAAAGCTGCAGGTCGAAGGTGGTCGCCGGACGATTCCAAAAAACAGGCATGATCAGCCCACCCAGCAAGCCGAAAACCGGCAGGATCAGCGCCTGTAGAAAACCGGATCGGGCGCGGGTGCCACGTTTGCCCACCGACCACAACATGATCACGCCCATCGAGGCGAGACTGCCGCAGCCCAGAGCCGCGCCGATTTCCGCAGCGTGGGCGATCCAACCCGATGCGATGCCACCCCCGGCGACCAGATAAAACATGGCAAGCGCGGTGGAAAACGTGAAGACCAGGAGCCAGTCCCGCCGGGCGGGAGCGAGTCCGATGAAGATAACGAAGGGAGTCGCAAACACCGCGTCGGCGTTCGGCTGCTTCCCGAGGTGCAACAGGAATACGAGCCCGACGATGGCGATCAGCAACGCGGCAGTACTCAAAATGCTGAGCAGAGGCGCGCGGCCCAGCGTGGCCGGACGCGATTGTAGGGAGGCCATCGCCATGATAATCGACGGCTTCCGCAGTTCGCATTAGAAACGCCTCTAACTCGATTCCTTTCATCGGGCAAACTTGGTCGCTGCGTCCAGCTATTCGTAAACCCCCCAGCGGTCAGCGAAGTTTTCCGACCACTTGCGCCGGCGCGTCGTTTCCTCTCTTAGGTTGAACGGCGCGCCGGAACATTTCTATTACCGTCCGCGAAGCCCCCAGCGGAGGAACTGTTTACGCGCGGTTTCCGACAAAGCCACTGGCTTTTTCGTTTCGGGATCACGGTTCGCATCCGCGAAGCCATCGCTAACCTGGCACGCCGTAGAGGAGCTGGCATCGCAAGGCTGGGCGAGAAAGGCATGAAGTTCGCCGGAATCGGTCTGAACGCCGAAGCCTACGATCTCTTCGAATTCATGTTGACTGGTTCATATTCTCTCCTTTTCGCTTTCGCGAACGTCTGCACCTCAGACAGCGCAAGATTCCGGGGGAACTGCTAACGGCCCGCGAGGGAAATTCGAGGAAAGTGCTAAACTGCGTGCCAAAGAGTCATCGTGGCGGAACATCAGACGCGCGTGACCGCTCTGTTGCGCCAATGGAGCGACGGGGACGCCGGCGCGCGGAAGCGTCTGGTGCCCATTGTCTACCAGGAGTTGCGCCGTCTCGCCCATCACCATCGCCGGCGGGAACGAGACGGACATTTGCTGCAGACGACGGCTCTGGTCCACGAGGTGTACCTCCGACGGTGTGGCCAGGACGACCCGCACTGGGAAGATCGCGCCCACTTTTTTGCCGTCGCGGCGCGGATGATGCGCCGGATCCTGGTGGATTATTCACGGCGGCGCGGCGCGGATAAACGCGGAGCTGACGCGGTGCATGTCCCGCTTGACGACGCGCTGGGCATTCCATTGAGTGAGAAAATTGATCTGATCGCATTGGACGGCGCGCTCGAACAACTGGCCGTCGTCGATGCGCGCACGTACCAGGTGGTCGAGATGCGTTTTTTCACGGGACTCGCGGCTAAAGACATTGCCGTGGTCCTCAAAACTTCCGAAGCGACGGTCCGCCGGGATTGGACGATTGCCCGGGCGTGGCTTTTCCGGTGCCTGGAAGGACAAACAAAAGCATGAGCGATGACGTCAACCCGCAATGGGCGGAGATCGATCGAGCCCTCACAGCCGTGCTCGAACTGCCCGAGGAACAGGCAGCGGCGTACCTGGCGAAGCTGCCGGCGCCAGTTCGAGCGGAGGTGGAATCGCTACTCTCCGCGCATCGGCGCGCGGGTAGTTTTCTCGAAAATAAACCGGGAGCGCCACCGCCCGCGACTGACCCAAGGAAGACGTTAGCAATCAAGGAAGGCAGTCAGATTGGCCCCTACCGCATCGAGGCGATGATCGGGGAGGGCGGCATGGGCATGGTATATCGCGCGCTCGACACCAAACTCAACCGTCCAGTGGCCGTCAAGTTTCTGTCCGATGAGCTCGCCGACGAAAGCGCCCGCCGCCGCTTCCAGCGGGAGGCGCAGATGGCCTCGTCTCTGAACCATCCGCACATCCTCACGGTTTACGATGCGGGCGACTTCGAAGGCTGCCAATACCTGGTCACCGAATTTGTGGATGGCGGGACGCTCAAAGCCTGGGCGCGCGCCGAAAAGCATACCTGGCGGGAAACTGTCGCGCTGCTCACCGGAGTTGCCGACGGTCTGGCCGCCGCGCACGCCGCCGGCATCCTGCATCGCGATATCAAGCCGGAAAACATCCTGGTGGCCAAGAATGGCTACGCCAAGCTGGCGGACTTCGGCCTCGCGAAACTGGAGGAACGTTCGACGCCGGACGCCGTGACGCGCACCATCGCCGCCGATACCACCAAGCGCGGAATGATCGTGGGGACGATTCCCTATATGTCGCCCGAGCAAGCCTCGGGACGCCCCACGGACGCGCGCAGCGACATTTTCTCATTCGGCGTTTTGTTGTATGAACTGCTGGCCGGGCGCCGGCCTTTCCAGGGCGAGAGCGATCTCGAAACTTTGCAGAAGATCATCCACGGCGCGGCGCCTCCGCTTGGCGAAGACGTGCCGCTGGCGCTACGCATGGCGGTCGAAAAGGCCATGGAAAAGGATCCCGCGGAACGCTATCAATCCACGCGGGACCTGGTGGTGGATCTGCGGCGGCTGTCCCGCCAGAGCGGAGAAACATCCGCGCCGCCGACACCTGCAGCGCCGCCGCGCAGTCGTGTCTTGAAAGTGAGCATGATCGCTGCCGCGGTTGTGATCCCGCTGGCGCTGATCGCCGGCGCACTGAAGCTGGGGCTTCGATCTCCGGGAGTGGAAGCGCTGCGCCA
>Ga0206819_10275_pt1 | contig 15411 bp, 16 predicted proteins | sample Alteio_BWOrgCont_87_FD_152855 | JGI IMG/M metagenome (GOLD analysis project Ga0206819, IMG submission 152855) | Enriched cells from forest soil in Barre Woods Harvard Forest LTER site, Petersham, Massachusetts, United States -... | ecosystem: Environmental > Terrestrial > Soil > Temperate forest >... | reverse complement strand
GCGCCCACCGATTTCAGCACCGCGATCCATCCGTGTAAGTCCACCGCGCCCCCCACGGCACCCGCTTCAGCCGCCGTTTTCGGGGCCGCGTCATGAGCGGCGTCGTCGGAAAACGTCGGAAGCAGGTCGTGATACTTTACGTCGAGGATGCGCGCGGTCTGGTCTGCGCGCTCCAGGAAACGGCCGGCGTCGTGAAAGTCGCGCGTCTCCCCCATCATCAGCGTTCGGTTCGTAACCCCCTGAAACAGTTGCGAGCCCTCCTTGACCTTCTCGAAGAACGCGAACGGCGAGCCCGCAAGCACTTTGTCCACGTCCCACTCCCGGAACTCAAGATACATCTGGTTCAGGCACTTCCACATTTCGCTCGAAATCTGGTCCCTGATACTGCGGCCGTTCTCTCTCGCCAAGCGTATGCAGGAAAAGATCGAAGAAGTATTGCGCTCATCGAAGCCGAAAAACTGGAGAATGGTGCGCTCGTCTTCCCCGTCGTTGTACTTCCGGTAAAGATCCTCTTGACCTGAAATCGCCAAGATTGACGACCATCGCAGCGCCTCACCAATTACCGGGCTCTCTAGCCCGAAATGATAATGGACATCTATCATTCGCGCCGTGGCCTCGGCGCGCTCGATATACCTGCCGATCCAGAATGAGGCGTCGGCATGGCGAGACAGCATTTACTGCCCCTCCTGAACGATGTCGAGGTCGATAACCGCCGCAAGCTGTTGCGACTGGGTCATTCCTTCCAGCGACTGCATCTGACGCATTGGGCCGACTTGGTTTTCGGTAAGGACCCATGTGTCTTTGCTGCCGCCACCTTGGGAGGAATTGACAACGTACGATCCCTTGCGCAAGGCGACCCGAGTCAGGCCCCCGGGCACTATCGTGACGTCGTCCTTGCCGCACAGAATGTAGGGGCGCAGGTCCACATGCCGCCCCTCGAAGCCCCCGTCGAAGAAACAAGGCGAGCGAGATAGTGAGATCAGCGGCTGCCCGATATAACCGCGCGGGTTGGCTTGGACCTTTTCGACGAACTCCTTGAGCTCGGCCTTTGACGCCTGCGGCCCGATGAGCATGCCGTATCCGCCCGATTCGTTGGTAGCCTTGATAACCAGTTTGCTCGCATGGTGGCAGATATATTCGAGGTCGTTTGCCTTCCAGCCCATATAAGTCTCGACTTGGTCCAGGATCGGATCTTGATCCAAGTAGTACCGGATCATCGCGGGTACAAACGGGTACACCGCCTTGTCATCCGCCACTCCTGTCCCGATGCCGTTCGCCAGCGCGACGTTGCCGGTTCGATAAGCGTTAACGAGCCCGGCGACGCCCAGCGCGGTATCGGGTCGGAATACCAGCGGATCCAAAAAGTCGTCGTCAACCCGGCGGTAGACCACGTCCACTCGCTGGGGTCCCCGTGTGGTCTTCATGAACACGGTGTTGTCCTCGACGAACAGATCGCGCCCTTCGACGAGCTCGATCCCCATTTGCTGAGCCAAGAAGCTGTGCTCGAAGTACGCTGAGTTGTAAACGCCGGGGGTTAGCAGCACCACATTCGGCTCATCCCGCCCGCCAGGGGCAAGTTGCCGCAGGTTGTGGAGCAGATGGGTGGCATAAGCGTCGATTGGCCGCACCCGGTTCTCCCTGAACAGGCTCGGAAACACCCGCATGAGGATCATGCGGTTCTCAAGCATGTAAGAAACACCGGACGGTGTCCGGCAGTTGTCTTCCAGCACCCTGTACGTTCCGTCCAGATCGCGGATCAGATCGGTGCCGCAAATGTGAACGTAGATATCCCCCGGTACGTTCGCCCCCACGAAGCTGCGCCGATAGTTCGGTGCATTGACGATCAAGTCGCGCGGCACCACCCCATCCTTTAGGATTTTGCCGTCGTGGTAGACGTCGTGCAGAAACAGATTCAGCGCCCGCACTCTCTGAGCCAGTCCCTTGGAAAGGTGCGACCACTCGTCAGCGGGAATGATCCTCGGGACCAGATCGATCGGGAACGGCTTCTCAACTCCCTTGGTGTCGCCATAGACAGTGAAGGTAATCCCTTGGTGGATAAGCGTCAAATCGGCAAGTTCACACCGAGCCCGGAATTCGTTATTCGTTAGGCTACCTAACGTCTTTGATAGGTTGGCGTAGTGCCGCCGAGGTCCGCCCAATTCGAACATCTCGTCAAAGAACTCGCCGGTATCATAGCCGGCAAAAAGCCCGGTATATGGTGTCTGGATCTGCTCCTGTTTCATAAAACAAGCCGAGCATCCACGATGATCCCTCCGGCGGATCGATTATATAGCGAATCGCTCTATCTTTATGTATTCTCACGGATTCGTGTACACTTGGCTCGTGAAGAATGTGACAATCTCGCTTCCTGACTCGGTTCTGGAAGCCCTACGCGAGCGGGCATCGGCCGAGCGCAAATCGCTGAATTCCTGGCTCCGGGAACTGCTGAGCCGAGAGGTCCAGCAGGGCTCTAACTGGGCAGATGAGTTCAACCGTTTAGCCGACGAAATCGCCGTGAAAGCCCCGGAATGGAAGTGGAATCGAGAAGATACATATGCTGAACGCCTTCATTGATACAAATGTTCTTCTATATCGTGTAGACCTGACCGATCAGATTAAATGCGTAAAGGCCGGCACGCTGATTTCTGAAATCGGCGACGGATTTGTCACTTCCACGCAAGTTCTCCAAGAGTTCTATGCAAATGCAACGCGAAAGCTGAATTTACCGCCACCGAATGCAGTCAGAGCACTCGACAGCTTTTGCCAAAGGAAGGTTATTCAGGTGACGCCATCGCTAATATTTGCTGCTATCGAAACGAGCGAGCGAAATCGTATCAGCTTTTGGGATGGTCTGATTGTTGAGGCCGCGGTTGCCGGCAGGTGCAAAGTAATTTACACCGAAGACCTCAACCACGGCCAAAGGATTCGCGGAGTTCTTGTTCAGAACCCGTTCGTCTAAATTTGGTGCGCCGCCGTCTCATCCCGGTGCTTCTTTAAATACGGCATAAATGGCGTTCCCCCTGTCCCCACATCGGATGGATTGGCTGCATCCTTCGAGACTTGGCTGTGAATATACGAGGCCGCGAAACGGAGATGGGTGCTTCGAAAATGCCCGACCCCTTCGATGCAAACGTTGTAGAGTTCCTTGACGAGTCCACCTTCGGCCAAGGCAAACTCGCGTAGGCTGGAGCCCGATTCGAGGTGCTCCACAAACGCTCGATGCCTCGGCGGCATATACGTGCGCATCTCCATCAAGTAATCCCGGAGCCGGTCCGACTCGTGCTCGATCCCCAGTACCGCATCAAACGCCGGAATGATCCCGCGCTGTGCCCCCGTCTCGCCGCGAAACGTCTGTGGCTTGCTGCCGTACTCGGCGACGCCCTCGTACACAACCCCCTCGGGCAGCCCGGGATGATCGCGCCACCCATGAATATACGGTCGCACCCGGTTAAAGTAGATGTAAGGGTCGCAATGCTCCGGCATCCGGTCCATCGTCCGGTTCATCGCCTCGAGCGACGAAGCCACGACCTCAAGCAGCTTCCTCACTTCCTCTTTTTCCTCCCTTCCCACCGCATCCTGAAGCTCCAATAGCTTACTGACTGCCGGAGCCGCCCGCATTTCGATGTCGGCATGGATAAGCACGAACCATTCCTCGTCCTCCCCAGCCAGAAAGTTCTGAATCAGCGCGACGCTTCCCGCTTCGACCGGCCGGTCGGTCCTTAGGCGACGCCAGTTGTGCAGGCAGTAGCTCGCGTAACTCAAAACTGGAGGACGGCCCAGTTTGGTAGCCACTTCGTACCAAGGAATGGCAAGATTTGCCGGCAATACCGACGCAGGTGTTGCCCCGCACCATACGTAGGCGTGGCCGAGGTAGCTGAGGAGCACCATCGCCCGCTCGTACTGCCGCGAAGTGACCAAGTGCTCGGTAGGAAAGGAGGGAAGTTCGTCGATAATCTCGCGAATCGAGTCTCCCACAAGATACTTGGGCAAGTCGTGAGCGATGTCCTCCCAAGCATCGAACGGACGCGGCAAACGTTGGAGAGGATCATGCTCCGGCATAAATCCGGATATCGGGCTAACGCCGAATTCGGCGGGGCCCATGGAAGTTGATTGCATTCATGGTTTTCCTTTTCCCGCATGGTGCGCCCCGATCCTCGGGACGTCTTGGGTATCGGTGAATATACCAGCACATGTGCAGCGGTGTTGGGTATTGCGGTCTTACGGTATTGCCGGACCCCCGGCTCTGGGCCTACGCGACAAGGAAGAAATTCAACGGCCGAGTGTTTACCGCCTGTTACAATAGATGCGGAACTAACATCATCAGCCAACTACCTCCAGAGAGGGAAGCCTCATGCATCAAGTCCATCTTGCCGACCAGCTCTATCCAGAAGCCGAACAGCGTGCCCACGCGGCCGGATACGCCACTGTCGATGATTATGTCGCGGACGTTTTGGCGACTGATCTACACGAGGAGGACTTTGACCACCTGTTCACACCAGAGCGAATCGCGCATCTCGATCAGATTTCGGCCGAAGTTAAAGCCGGCGCCAAAACTTTCACGTCCGATGAAGTGCGTGAACATTTCCAGAAGAAATGGGAAGAATGGCAAGAAGATCCCAAAGGCTAGCTGTCTCCTACACGGCTAAAGCCGAAGCATCCCTTGACGAAATATGGGATTGGAATACCTACCAATACGGTCGAGACCACGCTAAGCGCTACATTGAGTTCCTTCAGAGGGAGACGGATAAGCTCGAAACCGAGTACCTCCGGGGAAGGCGTGTTCCAACCCGTCCCATATTTCGCTACATTACAATCAGGAGGCGGACCAAAGGGCACGGACACGTTGCTGTCTAGGAGATAACAGGCGAAACAATTCAAATTCTTGACTACTTCCACACGGCGCAGGACTGGCAAACCAAACTTGCCGGCGACGACGACTAACGAGACGCCTACCCTCTGTCGAATCGGTTCCTTGTGTGAAAACAAAATCGCTAACTGTACGGGGCGTAATGATTTCTTGTCTCCCGCCGTCAAGAAGGAGATGGCGGTGCGGGTGAGATCTTGACCCATCCGCGTTCGGCTCGGTATAAGTCGGCGACTTGGGTGCTCGGAGTCTTGACCTTTGTTTTGGCGTTCACGTTCGGGTTGAGTCGAATTGGCGAATAGCGCGGATCGTATGTTTCGAAAGTCAAAGCCGATGTGCAAACGGTTGGCGCGGACCCTACATAACTCAGGATGTACTAACAAACCCGTTCGGGGCCAAGTATGAGTATCGGACCACAAAGCTTAAGGGGCGCCCTTACGAGATAGTATCCATCGGTGTGGACGGCCTCGGGGTCAGTTGGGGGCAGCCGGTTGTGTTCACTTCGAACTGAATTTAAACCTTGTTGGGGTGCGCTCAGTATCGGGCGCATAATTTCACAGAATGGAATTATTGTTTGTGCTCCCCCAAGTCAAAAGACGATGGATTCAAATGCGAGCGATTTTGTGTGTTGCAGGATTGCTTTCAGAATCGTCGCTGTGCATCGGAGCTGGGCAGCGGCTTTTCCCAATCGCCTTCGTTGAGCAATGGAATTCCGCGCCCGTTGCTGCAATAAGAAAAGCTAATGGACATTGGCAATGCCGGGGTGGTTTGGGCGTCGGCCAGATTAGTGTTGAGCCGCACATGGCGGCCACGGACATTCAGATCCTGATCCACGATGCTAAAAAGCACCGGTATTGGCTCTATTTAAAGGACCGGAGTGGCCATTGGTACGCGATAAATAAAAAAAACACAAAAGCGCAAAAGGCGTGGGAGCGCCTGCAAATGAAACGCGAAGGGGCGATCTATCGAAAGCACAACGGTCAAAAAGAATAGTCAGTCACCTAGATTCGGACAACAGATCTGGCACACCACAGCCCGCAAGGCGGACAAAGCGTCCGCGGACCATTCGCGGACGAACAATGCGTCCGCGCTCCCCGTGCTATCGCTGAAGCGCTTCGCGGATTTTTCGCATGAGGCCGGCGTGTTTGCCCATGTCGAACTGGTGGGCGGGGTCCTCTCGGATGATGGGTGGGTAGTTGAAGGGAGGCATGGTGCGGAGGTCGTCGTCTTCCCATGTGTATCGTGGCCATACGTGGGCGTGGAGGAACGGGTCGAGGTTGCCGTAGATCGAGTAGTTGATTCGGAGGGCGCCGGTCGCCTCTTTCACGGCATCGCCGAGGGTAGCCATGTCTCGCAAAAACTGGTCGCGAACTGCTCCGTGTAAATCGTTGAGTTGGCCAACTTCGGGATACGCCAGCAGCAAGCAGTAGCCGGGCAGGAACTGGGTGTCGCCGATCACGGCAAAGCCGCTTTTCATTTTCTGCAGCAGCTTGGGGCTCTCATTTCTAGCGAGAATGGCCAATCTGTCTGTTCCTGTCATATCAGCATCATACCGATTGGCACGCTTGCCTTATAATCTCCGCGTGGCATCAGAGGGGATTACCAAAACGCAGCGCAGCGCCTTCATCGCAGCTTGGCTTGGGTGGGGATTCGACGGCCTTGACGGAACGCTTTATTTACTGGTAGCGGTGCCCTTTGTCAGGGAGCTTTTGGGTGCGCTGGCGACGCAAAAAGACGTAGCCACCAAGGCAGCGATTATTCAGGGTGTTTTTCTGTTTGGTTGGGCGATCGGCGGCACGGTATTCGGACGCATCGGCGATCGATTGGGCCGATCGAAGACCCTGACGCTCACCATTATCACCTACGCCGTGTTTACCGGCTTGGCATTCTTTGCTCACGAATGGTGGCACCTATTGATCTTCCGGTTCCTCGCCGCGCTTGGCATCGGCGGCGAGTGGGCGGCGGGCTCGGCGTTAGTTTCCGAAACGCTTCCCCGGAAGTACAGCCATTTCGCGAGCGCAACACTGCAGAACGGCTACAACCTTGGAATGATTGTCGCCGCCCTAACCGTCGGCGCACTTGGCCATTGGGATCCGCGCTACGTGTTTCTCATCGGCGTCATCCCCGCGTTCGCCACGATCTGGATCCGCAAAGCCGTTCCTGAACCCGCTGAGTGGGCCGGTGAGCGCGAGAACAAGCAGATGCCGAAGATTTCCGACCTGTTCCGAGGCGAAATCCTTCGCACGACCGTGTTCACGTTGTGCCTGACCAGTATCTGTTTAGCAAGCGTCTGGGGCCTTTTGTATTTCGCGCCGCAGGTGATCCAGGGCCTGCCCGAAGTCAAAAGCCTGCCCAAAGAGGAGATTCCATCGCTCGTGCGGTCGGTGACGGTCGTGTACTGCCTTTGGAACGTCGTCGGCTGCTTCTTCGCCGCATTCCTCGGCAAGTTCCTCGGCTATCGCAGGGCCTTCGCGATTCTGATGGCATGCAGTCTGCTGACGTATGTCTTCGGTTTCAAAGACTCGCACTCATTGGCGGAAACGCAGACCATGCTGAACATCGCATTCTTCTTCAGCTCCGGCATCTTCGCCCTCTTCCCGCTGTACATCCCGCCCCTCTTCCCGACCCTGCTGCGCACCACCGGCGCAGGGTTTTCCTACAACATCGGCCGCCTCATCGCCGGCGTCGCCACCATCTTCCTGGGCGTATTTACCGCCTCAGCCGTCTCCCCCACCCACGCCATCTACCTAGCCGGCTTCCTCTACATCCCCGGAGTCTTCCTAGCCATGTTCATCCCCCTCCCATCGCATTCCACCGAGGTGGCGGGTGGACTTCAGTCCGCATAGGTGTCAAGGGCTTCAGCCCGCTCCCAGCGCCTACTTCTGCGTTATCCCCAAACTGGCAAGATACTCCTCGCCCATAATCTCCTTGACGATCTTGTTTTGGTTGATCTTGTACTTGCGGGCACGGGGAGCCAGGTATTTGCAGTCTATCGGTTCGAAACTGAACTTGGGTCCTTGCGGCGTGTATGAGGCCAAAGTGGTCTTCAGCCAGTTGGTATCGTCTCGGTCGGGAGTGTCCATCTTGAAGTGGGCGCCCCGGCTTTCGTCGCGGACGATTGCGCCACCGACGATCGCCTTGGATGCTTCGATCATGTGAATCACCGACCGCGTGAACGGAACCGCCTGATTCGTCCAGCCGCTGTCGTCAACCAGGCTGCACTGGCGGGCGCGCACCGTGAGTTCGTCGAGCTTCGCCTGGGCAGTAAGGAGATCCTTTTGAACGCGCCATATACCGCAGTTGTTCCACATGAGGTCACCGAGTTCGGCATGGAGGCGATAAGGGTTCTCGGCGCCGTTGCTCTGCTTAAGCGTTAAGTAGTCGACCTGCTTGTCCTTTCGCGCTTCGGCCAGAACCGCCTGAGGCAGCGCCTCGCCGCTGGCATCCATCGACTTGATGTACGCCATAACGCCCTGTGCGGCAAACTCGCCTCCGACCAGGCAGCTCAACAGTGCGTTGGCTCCGAGCCGGTTTGCGCCGTGATACTGGTAGTCACACTCGCCGGCCGCATAGAGGCCTGAGATGTTAGTCATCTGATTGCGGTGCGAATCGACGTTCCAGCTTCCGTCGCCGTTAAGTTCGTAGGCGACCCACATGCCGCCCATCGTGTAATGCACGGCGGGGTAGATGCGCATCGGCGTCTCGATCGGATCCTCGCGCATAAACTTCTCGTAAATCTCGAGAACTCCCTCGAGCTTGTCGTTGATCTGCTCTCGCGTGTAGGGTCCGCCTCGGCTCTGGGAAAGCTGAGTGATGTCGAGATAAACCTGCTTCTGGGCTTTGACACCCTTGCCAAGGCGGCATACGCAGTAGATGATGAAGCTGACGATATCTCGGCTGAGAAGGTTGCCGTAAACAGGGTCCATCTCTTCGCAGACGTACCAGCGGTCTGCCTCAGGGATTTCGACTGGCTTGCGCGCATCCATCGGATCGCGCGGTGTCCAGACCCGTCCTCCCTCACCGCGGACCGACTCTGAAATCAACCGGCACTTATCTTCACCCGGAATCGCGGTCGGATGGATCTGGACCATTTCGGGGTTGCCGTAGTGCACGCCCTGTTGGTAACAGATGCTGACCGGGCTGCCGGTGTTGATGATCGAGTTCGTGCTGAGGCCGAAGATGAGGCCGTTGCCGCCGGTGCAGATCACGGTTGCATCGCTCGCGAACGCCTCGATATCCATCGTGCGCAGGTTCTGGGCGGTGATGCCACGGCAGGCGTCCTTGTCGTCTTTGATGACGCCTAGGAACTCCCAACCCTCATACTTCTCGACTTGCCCGCTTACTTCGAACCTACGGACCTGCTCATCGAGCGCGTAAAGAAGCTGTTGGCCAGTGGTAGCGCCCGCGTAGGCGGTGCGGTGCTTGAGGGTTCCACCGAAGCGCCGGAAAGACAGAAGGCCCTCACTGGTTCGGTTGAAGGGAACGCCCATGCGGTCGAGCAGATAAATAATCGCGGGTGCGCGTTCCGCCATGCGCATGACGGGCGGCTGGTGGTTAAGAAAATCGCCACCCGTAATCGTGTCTTCAAAGTGGAGATAAGGCGAGTCGCCTTCGCCGCGCAGATTGACCGCCCCGTTAATGCCCCCCTGGGCGCAAACGCTATGTGAACGCTTCACCGGCACGAGGCTAAAAAGCTTAACTTTGTGCCCGGCCTCCGCGAGCTTCATCGTGGTCATGAGGCCCGCTAGCCCCCCTCCCACAACGACGACGGTTCGTTGTGCTGCCATTGCTTTTCCTAGTCTACCAACCCGGGTTGCGGCTTACTCAGTTCTGCTTGCCCCACTTAAACGATTGAAGGCTATCGGCGAGGGCTTGGTCGTACTTGCTAAATGCGTTGGCAGAGGCGGTAAGGGTGATTTGAACGACGATTCCGTTTTTCATGACCGTGAACTGGCGCTGTTCTGCCAGTAGTCCAGTTGGGAGTTTTTTGGTGATGAGCCAGGTGTAGGCATCTGAATCAGGGATCGTAAAAGCCTCTTGCTCTTTGACAGTAATATCTGAGTTCGCTTTCCACTTATTTAGCGTTTGTTCGCCGATCTGTTTGGCGGTGTCTTTCGAGTTGGTTCCCGCGTTGAACTCAAGATTGGCGGTGAAACCATCATCCTTCGGCCCCATGAACCATGTGGCCCCATTCTTATGCTGGTTTTCATCCTGCTTGAACCCATCAGGCGGCGAGTAGCTCCAATCCGAAGCATCCTTCGGGCTCCCTTTGCCGCAGCCGGCTAACAAGAGGCTTAAGGCGATGGCACCGATTATAAGCAGACGTGTGGTCATGTTCTCATGATGTTACGATGAGACGGTATGCATGGATTCAAAACCAAATCCGCTGTTTACGCCGCGTGATGCTCTCACACCTTCTCACGCCGAACATACGCATAGGCGTTATGGTCGTGGATCGACTCGTGGTTCTCGACCTCGATCTCGTACGAACCCACGTTGGGGTGCTCGTCGAAAACAAGGGAGACCTCGCGGACCATGTCCTCAACAAATCTTGGATTCTCGTAAGCCTGTTCGGTAACGAACTTCTCATCAGGGCGCTTCAACACCGGATAGAGTTGGGCACTGCCCGCACTTTCGATCATATCGATAACGTCCTCAAGCCAAAGCAGGCCCCTCGACTCGACCCTTACCGTGACGTAGCCCCGCTGATTGTGAGCGCCGAAAGCGGAGATCTCCTTTGAGCATGGGCATAGCGTTGTGACCGGCACATTGGCATAGATCAAGAACTGTTCGGTCTCACCTCCGGAAGCGATGAACCCGCACTCGTACGCCATCATCCCAACCTTGTGCGATACCGGCGCCGTCTTCTCGCGGAAGAGGTTGAACTTGACCTCTAGGTGCGCCGTCTTCGCGTCCAATCGGTCCCGAAGCTTTGACAAAATTCGCGGGATAGTCTCACCGCCGATCTCATGGTTGTATTCGCCAAGTACCTCGAGAAACCGGCTCATGTGGGTGCCCTTAAAGTGGCGGGGCAGGTCGACCGTTAGTGAAAATACGCCTGACGTCTGTTGACCCCCGCCTTCTCGCTCCAGCACCTTGATCGGGTACTTCACGTTGCGTACGCCCACCTTGTCGATCGGGATGTTGCGCCCATCAGGCGAACTCTGAATGTCGACCAGCGGATTCGTTTCAGATTCAGGAATGGACATCTCGGTTCTAGTTTGCTTGGCAACCATTACGAAGCTTCCTACGCAACGGTTAAGTCCCGTCTCTCAAATGGCTTAATCTTCGAATGACCTCAGCCCGATGAATGCGGCTTCGAGAAGCTCCAATGTATGAAGGACTTGAACGCGTTTACCATGCTCACGGGCGGCTTGGGAGATCCAGGAATGGCATCCGGGATTGCCGGTCGCAACCACGGATGCGCCGGTTTGGGCGATGTTTTCGTACTTCCGGTCGACTAATTTGCGCGCCATCTCCGGCTGGATAACGTTATAGATTCCTGCACTGCCGCAACACATATCGGCTTCTGCGAGGGGTACCAACTGAATATGCGGGATGGCGGCGATCAAATCAAGCGGCGCCCTGGTGATCTTTTGCCCGTGCGATAGGTGACAGGCATCGTGGTAGGTTGCCTTGATATCTAGCCCCATTGAGGATTGCAGCATGTCTGCGAGTCCGTTGTTATATAGAAACTCCGAGGCGTCGAACGTTCGTTTGGCAAACTCGACCCCGTCGCTGCTTTCCAACAGATGGTTGTACTCCTTCATCGTGCTGCCGCAGCCCGCAGAGTTGACCACGACGGGAATATTATCCTGCATCGATACAATCAACTCTTGGGCCATTTTCTTGGCGATATAGAGATTGCCGTTGTGGGCGTGGAGCGCGCCGCAGCATCCCTGAGGCACTTCCTTGACGGTGTATCCGATTCTGCGCAGGAGTCTTCGTGTTGCCTGATGGACGCGGGGATACAACACGCGCATCGCACAACCTTCCAGCAGGTAAACCTCGCCTTTGATTTCGGGCAACTCGGCCTTATTAAGTTCGGGCATGTCTGCCATGTGCTGCGGCGTCGGGAGATCGCATTCCGATGCGCGTCCGCTTAGCAACTTGGAGATCGGGTTGGGAAGCCGCTTTCCCGGAAGCAAATGTCCGAGCGCCAACTGAGTCTTCAGAATCGCTGGGTTGGTGGTGCCCTTGAGCAGCCACTCTTTCATTCTTTGCGGCTTCTCTTTCTCGATCTTGTCTCGCGCGATCTCGAGGATCTGCCCGTACTGCACCCCACTCGGGCAAGCTGTCTCACACGCCCTGCACCCTAGACAGAGATCCAAGTGCGGCTTAACATCCTCTTGCCAATTGAGCTTTCCCTCTACCGCACTTCGAACCAAATAAATCCGCCCCCGCGGCCCCTCCATCTCATTCCCCGTCTCCACAAACGTAGGACACGACTCCAAACAGAAGCCGCATCGGATGCAGTGCGTAGTCAGTTCTTCGAGATCCATGAGGGTTAGGCGAGCAAGATTCCCTCGCCCTTTTTGATGGTTCGTGCGAAAAGGGAGAGGGGGAAGGGGGTGAGGGTTCCGGAAAACATCGAGACACCGCAATCTCGAAACGAAAAGCCAACGCTCAAAGTATCCCCATCTCCCCGGGATTCATCTTGTTCTCCGGATCGAAGAGCTCTTTGGCACGCTTCATAAGACGGATCACCGTCGGATCAACGATTTCGAGATTCTTGGCGCCGCAACCGGATCGCAACACCCAGTCGAACTCGAACCGTTTCAGCGACTCATTTGGCGGTACCGATGCCCAAAGGGTGGATGATGCTCTGTCGAACGCCGTTATCCGGCTGCCGGCCTCAAGGACAGCGGCACCAAAGTCAGAAGGAAGGACGCGCTGCACCCAATTGCAGTTCGCCTCGCCTACAAACTCGACCTCAAACTTAGGCAGCGCCTTGAGCGGATAGGTTTTCAGCGTGACTTCGGCGATGAGACCGAGCGTTCCGCGAGCCCCGATCATCAGCTTTTGGACGTCATACCCTGCGACGTTTTTGACGGCTTTGCTTCCGCACTTGACGACGGTTCCGTCTGGTTGGATGACCGCTAAACCTAGGATCCAATCACGCCACGATCCGCACTGATTAGCAAGTCCATGGGGCAAGTTGAATCCGATCTCATCGATCAATGCGCCGTCGAACGAAGCAACCGCTTTCGCCAAATGGGGTTCCAAGTTCGGCATTGGAAGGCATTGGCCAACCTTTGCCAATTCAGCCTGAAGTTCTGAGACAGTTGTTCCCGCCCGCACGACTACGACCTGATCGTCAGCATCGTGCTCGATAACGCCAGTGTATGCATTGAGAGAAATTTCAGTCGCTTTGTCCAGGTCTTCGAGATTCTCGCACATGCGTCGGTATCGGGTTGGAACACCGAACGGGTTTTCGTTCGGACTAACATTGAACACTACCGGTCCGGTTGCCGCTTGCATAGCATCCGTAATGGATTTCAACGAATCGGGGCTCACCATGCCGTGCCCCTCCACCGCTTTTGATGCTCGACGCAAGTTTTCTGGTTGGGCAGGACCTTGCAAGGGTTGCAGAGCATCCCGTCGTTGAAAATTCGCTTCGCGGTTGCTTGATATGCAAGATCATGTGGGGAGAACATCAGAGACATGAGGTCGATCTTCTCAACTCCGATTCCGTGCTCTCCGCTCACGCTTCCGCCGAGTTCGATGCAGCGCGTAATAATCTCCTCGCCGGCCTCGACGACCCGTTTGATTTGGTCCGGGTCGCGGTCGTCAAAATAGAAACAGGGGTGAAGGTGTCCGTCGCCGGCATGAAACAGATTCGCTACGCCGACCCTGTGCTTTGCGGCGACGGCATACACGAAGTCAAGCATTTCGGGAAGCTTCGACCGCGGGATCACGCCGTCATGGGTCACGATGCTTGGTGCAATCCGCCCCATTGCGCCGATCCCTTTCTTGCGTGCCGTCCAAAGTTGGGCGCGCTCCACTTCGTCGGCGGCTACCCGGATTTCCAGCGCTTTGTTCCGGTTGCAAATCTGCTTGACGATTTCCATTTCACGAGCAACGTTTTCGAGTTCGCCGTCGCACTCGATAAGCAACATTGCTTCGGTTCCCTCAGGATATTGAAGCCCGAAGGCAAGTCGGACCGCCTGGAGGATTCCGCGGTCCATCATCTCCAAAGCCGCTGGAATCGTGCCTTCCGCGATAATATCCGCTACCGTATGGGTTGCGTCGCCGATCGATCCGTAGGCGATCAGCGCCGTCGAAACTGCCTTGGGGATGGGCACGAGCTTGACCCACGCCTCCGTTACCACGCCGAGTGTCCCCTCGCCGCCGACGATCAGACCCACGAAGTCGTAGCCCGGGCCGCCTTGCAGTTTCCCCCCTAGTTTGAGTACCTCACCATTAGGGTCTACAAGGGTTACGCCGAGGATGTGCTGCACGGTGATCCCGTACTTTAAAGTGTGGGGCCCTCCAGAGTTTTCCCCAATATTGCCCCCAATGGTCGAAACGGACTGGGACGAGGGATCGGGGGCAAAATGCAGTCCAAACTGCTTCACCGCGTCCGAAATTTTCTTATTCGCAATGCCGGCTTGAGCAAGGAGACATCGGTTTTCCACATCGATATCCACTATTCTTGTCAATTTTTTGGTCGAAATGACTACCCCGCCGAGGGCGGGAAGAACCCCTCCGCTCAGTCCGGTACCTGCTCCCCGCGCCGTAAACGGAACATTGTTCGCGACGCACCATCGGACCACCTTTGCGACCTGGTCCGTGTTCTCGGGAAGGACGACCGCCGTCGGCTTGCTGCGGTCGACCGTATAAGCATCGCAGTCGTACGCCCTCTCCGCCGCCGCGCCGTTTAAGACCGCTTCTGGAGACAGCAACTCCCCAAGCTGCCTCGCCAAGTCTGCGTGCGTCGAAGGCATGAGGGAAGACTACCGCCTTCTATAAGTGCTAAGAGTGCTTGGAGTGCCTAGAGTGCTATCGAATTGAAGCACTCTAAGCACTTCTAGCACACTTAGTACTGAAGATCGCGCCAAACTCTCGGTCTATGAAGAAGTCGCTCGGCGTTGGGCAATTGCTGGCTGCGATTTACTTCTGCGTATCGGGCGGGGCGTTCGGATTGGAGCCGGTGGTGGCGCTAGGGCCGGGGTTGGCGATTCTTTTGATCGTGCTGATACCAGCGATCTGGAGCGTTCCCGCTGCGCTGATGACCGCCGAACTATCGAGCGCGATCCCAGAGGAAGGCGGCTACATCGAATGGGTCAAGCGCGCGATCGGGCAGCCGTGGGGATTCCTTTGCGGCTGGTGGAGTTGGGTCTCCAGTTGGGTCGACGTCGCAATCTACCCGACCCTCTTTGCCGCCTACGGGAACCGGTTTTTCGAGCAGATCGGTTACTCGACGGCGATAGATCAGAACCCCTGGATCAAGTGGTCGGTGGGGCTGATCGTGATCGTCCCATTAACTTGGCTGAATCTACGTGGAACGAAGCTTGCCGGCACAACCTCGGCGGCATTTTTTGTAT
>Ga0206819_10291_pt1 | contig 15456 bp, 16 predicted proteins | sample Alteio_BWOrgCont_87_FD_152855 | JGI IMG/M metagenome (GOLD analysis project Ga0206819, IMG submission 152855) | Enriched cells from forest soil in Barre Woods Harvard Forest LTER site, Petersham, Massachusetts, United States -... | ecosystem: Environmental > Terrestrial > Soil > Temperate forest >... | reverse complement strand
ATGTCATGAACTGATTTTACTCAAACTAATTTTCTACAGCTTCATTATCTACAGCTAGAATAATGAAATGCTTCTGAATTCTAGCATTTCATCGTCTTGAAGTAAGAATATGGATTTTTTAAATAAAGAACAAAAATTAATTGCCAGATTCAAAGCCCTGATTGGTTCGAGCGGCCGCTTTATTGGTGATGACTGTGCGGTATTGCCAGGCAAAATGCTGGTGACAACCGATACCCTGGTTGAACAGACGCACTTTCGTTTAGATTGGACAAATTTTGTTGATCTGGGCTGGAAAGCAATGTCTGTAAATTTAAGCGATATAGCCGCTATGGCCGGCACACCTAAATATGCTCTCATTGTTTTTAGTGCCCCAGAAAAACTATATTTAAGCGAAGAAATTATTTCGCTTTATGAAGGAATTAATTCTTGTGCTCGGCAATACAAAACAGCCATAGTGGGCGGCGACATTACCCGTGGCGCAAATCTTTCTATCACTATTACTATTATTGGCCAGTCCCATGAATCTGGGACACTCCTGCGCAGTACTGCTCAAATAGGAGATGTTGTTGTTGTAAGTGGTGATTTTGGTGCCAGTGCTGCTGCTTTACGCTTGCTGCAATTGAATACCGAGGAACGCACTGAGACCGTGAACGCTACTTCTTCTGCCTTTGTCATTAAACATTTGCAATATGAACATTGTCTGCAACAATTCTTGCGCCCTAATCCTAAACTGGAAGAATCGTGGTCTTTAGTTGAACAAACAGGTAATCGGGGCGCGCTTATGGACACTAGCGACGGCTTAGCTGATGCCCTATTGCAGATATCCCAAGCTAGCAATGTTGGTATGCAAATTGATTTGCATGCCATACCCATTCATGAACAAACGCGCCGCTTTGCGGAAGCTAATAAAATCGATCCAATGGAATTAGCCCTTTATGGCGGTGAAGACTATCAATTAGTAGCTTGTTTACCTGAAAACAAATGGTTAGACTGGCAAAAAGAAAGCCCTATAGCGGCAAATGCCTTTAAAAAAATTGGTATTGTTAATGATACAAAAGACATTCAATTGATGTTTGGTAATGAAGCTGCTTATAAACTTGACCCCCAGCGAATTTTCCAGCATATTTCTTAAGAAATCACTTTGCCTATTTGAGGAATGTATTTAACAATGAATGTTTCCAGTCATACAGCATTACCTGACACAGCCCAGAGTGGTTCGGCCAAAATACTTGACGGCGCCTTGGCAGCAAAGGCTGTCAACCAAGAATTAGCTCAGAAAATAGCGACATATATAAGTTCTGGCAAACGTAAACCAGCCTTAGCCGTTGTTTTGGTTGGCGAGAACCCGGCTAGTGAAGTTTATGTCAAAAACAAAATACTTACCTGTAAAGAACTGGGCATTGAAAGCCATTTGAAGCGTTTTAGTAAAGATGCCAGCAAAGAAGAAATCATTGCCGGCTTGAAAGAGCTAAATGACGATGCCACCATAGACGGTATCTTGCTGCAATTGCCATTACCTGGACAATTACCCACCAATGAAATATTAGATAGCATCGCTCCTGATAAAGATGTTGACGGTCTGCATCCTTATAACCTGGGACTTTTATTTTCTGGCGTACCTGGATTACAGCCGTGTACACCTAAAGGAATTATTGTTTTATTGCAGTATTATCAAATTCCTATTAAAGGAAAAAACGTTGTTGTAATTGGACGCTCCAATCTTGTTGGCAAACCGGTGGCCGGATTATTATTGCAACAGGATGCCACGGTAACTATTTGTCATAGCCGTACTGAAAATCTGGCTGGTATTTGCAAACAGGCGGACATCCTTGTAGTCGCCGCCGGAAAACAAGAAATGGTGGGCAAAGATTGGGTAAAGCCAGGTGCTTGCGTAGTAGACGTTGGTATCCATCGTCTCAAAGAAAGTACAAGTCAACCTGACGGTAAAGCTAAATCTAAAATTGTCGGCGACGTGTGTTTTGATGAAGTTAAATCAATAGCCGGACATATAACCCCAGTTCCTGGCGGAGTTGGTAAAATGACTGTAGCAATGCTTATGGTCAACACTATATTTGCTTATGAACAGCATATAGGCATACAAACTAGCTCATAGCTGCCAACGATGCTATCCTTTATTCTGTTAAACATATAAACTGTGTCGTAAATTGTATCGATAATTTTTTGGGAGGAGCAATGTCAGAAACAGCACACAAGGATCCAAGCTCTAATTGGCTAATATTTTTCTTTGTCTGTTTTGCACTTGTTATGCTTGGCATTGTTATTTTCTTTGCTCGTGATATCAATAAGGAACAACCCGCCAAACCAGCCGGCGGACACGGTGGCATGATTTTACCTATTGATGGACAATATGCCCCTCACGTAGAAATACGTCGAGCAGTTTAAACATTCACCGATCGAGCGAAGGTGAAGCACGCCCCATATAGAGGGAAATTGTTGTGGCGTCAGCCGAAATACTTTCTATTGGTACAGAACTTCTTTTAGGGCACGTTCTTGATACGAACAGCCAATTCTTAGCACGCGAGCTTGCCGTTCTTGGCATCGATTGTTTCTTTCGTTCAACAGTAGGAGACAATAAGTCCCGTATTAAAGAAGCGGCCAAAGCAGCTTTGACACGGGCCGATATCCTTATTACAACCGGTGGACTTGGACCAACCGCCGATGATCTAACCACCGAAACCCTAGCTGAAATATTCGATGCCCCTCTTGACTTTGATCGAGAAGTTCTCAGTAAGATAGAAAGTTATTTTGCTGCCTCGCGTTTTCCCATGCCGGAAAGTAATCGCAAACAAGCATTGCGTCCAAGGGGCGCGGACATTCTGCCTAATGCCAATGGCACCGCCCCTGGTATGATCTGGAAACTTAATGAAAGTCTCTTAAGCAAACTGCATATTCCTGGCAAACAAAAAGTAATTCTTACTTTTCCTGGTGTGCCACAAGAACTTTATGCTATGTGGAAAGAAACAGCAAAACCTTTTCTTGAACATTATTTTAGCGGCGAAACAATCTGGTCTTGTCAATTAAAACATTTCGGCATTGGCGAATCAGCCCTTGCCCAAAAGTATGAACATTTACTTAACTTGGCTAATCCAACAGTGGCTCCCTATGCCGGCTTTGGTGAATGCCGCCTAACTGTTACAGCCAAAGGCAAAACAGAAGCAGAAGCAAAAGTAATTGCCCAGCCGGTCATAGAGGAAATTTTGCAAACAAGCGGCACTCATTGTTATGGCTTTGATAATGAAACTCTAGAATCAGCAACTGCCAAATTACTAATTGCCCAAAATAAAACATTAGCCGTGGCCGAATCATGTACCGGCGGATTAATTAGTCAAAGACTAACCGACATACCAGGCAGTTCTGCTTATACAAAGTCAAATGCTGTCACTTATAGTAATGAAGCCAAAATGACTTTACTAAACGTACCTGAAAATATCTTAGTCCAACATGGCGCCGTAAGCCCTGAGTGCGCCGAAGCCATGGCTAAAGGTATTTTAAATTTGGCCAAAACAGATATCGGCTTAAGCGTAACCGGCATTGCTGGTCCCGATGGCGGTACCGCAGATAAGCCAGTCGGTTTGGTTTATATTGGCATAGCTACTAAAGATAAATGTTCCAACACAAAACTTGTTCTACCTTCGCAATTATCCAGAGCCAATATCAGACAACGCGCCGCTAATACAGCACTGAACATGGTGCGAGTGCTTTTGCTGGAACAAAACTCTTAGATTCTTCCTTTTCTTTTCAAAAAAGTAACAGATAAAACACATCGCATTGCCTTTAGTAGCCAACACCCTTAAATTCAAAGTAAGGGCACAATATTTGGGGTTTATAAATGACCACTTTTGTTCTAGTCCATGGGGCATATCTTGGCTCCTGGTCTTGGAATCTAGTTATTAGTTCATTAAATAGTCGCGGGCATAAAGCGATCAATATTGATTTGCCTATAGAACACAATGGCTTTGGCGCAATTGATTATGCCAGGATTATTAGCGAGCAAATAGATGCTGCCCAAGTCAAAGAAGATATTGTTGTGGTGGGGCATTCATTTGCTGGTTTGATTATTCCTTTGCTTGCAGAAAAACATCCGGTGCGCAAGTTTATATATATAGCTCCGCTTATACCGTCTCCCGGACACTCAGTTGCTGCGCGGCTCAACAACGGTGAAAAGGATATGTTGCTGGTCAATGAGCCGCCCAATCCTGTAAAAGATCGTGCCGGTGCTTTTAAATACTGGCTACATGATTGTGATCCAGATATTGCTTCTTGGGCAGCTTCACGCTTTCGTCCTCAAAATCTGGAAAATATTATGGCTGAAACTAGTCCAATAAAAAAACTTCCAGATAGTAATACGGCTGTGATCGTTTGTACAAACGATCGCCTAATTAATCCTGATACTGTAAAAAATTTGAGCAAAGCTTTGTTCAAAGTAGATCCTATAGCCATTGATTCTGGACATTGTCCTCAGCTCTCTCGCCCACAAGAATTAGCTTTATTGCTTATGCAATTGGGCAATCCGAGAAGTAAATAGCCCGCGCGTTGAGGCAAGCAGAGCAAAGCCGAGACAGCGCTTAGGTAAGGATAAAGACGAGATATAGTGGAGCGAAGGGCGGCGAAAGAATACGAGCCGTCCAAAGCGAAGCGTCGATACGCGCGTACGAGGCGAAGGGACTGAGCCGAGGCAGCGCTTATTTATAGAACCAACATCGCATCGCCATAGCTGTAAAAGCGATAACGTTCTTCAATGGCGCTTTGATATGTTTTCATCAATTCATCTTTGCCCATAAAGGCTGCCACTAGCAAAAGCAAACTAGACTTACTTAAATGAAAATTAGTTAGCAAGCCATCAATAAGTTTGAATTTATAACCAGGCTTAATAAAAAGCGAAGTAAAAGATTCTATTGGCTTTAACTGCTCGTCTATATAAGCACTCTCCAGTGCGCGACACGTTGTTGTGCCTACAGCAACAATGCGTTGCCCGGCTTTTTTGCCAGCGTTTATTTTGTCACATATTTCTTGCGATATAGTAAACCATTCAGCTTCAACAGCATGTTCTTCGATGCTGGTAGTGATTGGTTTAAAAGTACCTGGACCAACATGTAATGTGATTTCGCAAATCGTTATACCATTTGCTGCCAATTCCTCCATTAGGCTTGGCGAAAAATGCAATCCGGCAGTCGGCGCCGCAACTGCGCCAGGCTCTTTGGCAAATACTGTTTGATAACGCTCCAGGTCCTCAGCTTTATCAACAGATGATTCATCCATAAAAGAACTTATTTCCTTTACTGGATCGTTGGCTTGTCGGGCGTTCACTATATATGGTGGCAGAGGTGCAGCCCCAGCATCTTGCAAAATAGTAAACGTTTGGTCACCTTTATCAGGCGATCCCAGTTTGACCAATAATCTTTTCTGCCCATCGGCAACAGTAATAATATCTTTGATAATAATATTATGCGTGTTTTGCTTTCCTTTTATTGTAATTGTCTCGCCTATTTTTAATTTTCTAATGGGCGTTGCCATTGCTTGCCAAAGCCCAGGTTCACTAGTTTCTTGTTTAATAAGCAAAAGCTCAACTGATCCGCCACTTTGTCTATGACCAATTAATTTAGCTGGAATTACTTTTGTATTATTCACAACCAGAATATCACCAGCTTTTAAAAGTGAGCCTATATCACTAAATTGCTTATGGCTAATACTTTTATTTTGTCTGTTGTAATAAAGCAAACGTGATTGATCCCGCTTTTCAGCCGGATGGCGAGCAATTAATTCAGGCGGCAAATGATAAGCAAAATCATCCAGATTAAGCTTATTACAATCTATTTTATTGTCCTGAACACTTTCTGAATTAGATACCAAAGCGATCCTTAATGACCTTCTTGTAAGTGCGCTTCAATAAACCAGAGTTTTTGATCTATTGTGCGTGCAATTTCAATATATACATCGTTTGTTGCTTGATCATCCAATTCATCGGTTTTATCAATGGCTGTGCGAAGATGTTTGCCATAAGCAGCTAAGCGCTCAGCCAAAGCTTGCAAATGCTCTTTTTCACTAATAGGCACAGCAGGATATTCAGACAAAAATGAATTGCTAGCGGACTGACGAGCAGTGCCATTAGCTACGCCAGCTAAAGCAGTAATGCGCTCAGCGACCAAATCAATGTATTCATACACAGCTGTGGCTAATTCATCAAAGAGCAAATGTAATTGGTAAAAATTTGGCCCCTTGACGTTCCAGTGAGCCTGCTTTAACTGTGTCCACAAATCAAGCGTGGCGGCCAGAGTAGTATTTAACAACTTACAGCTTTCAGTGCGGGTTGCTGGTGGAATATCGTTGCGAGTGGCAAAAGTTGTGCGTACTTGCGGCTCAAGACTTTTAGTAGGCATAATTTATCTCCCTATTTCTCAGGCGCGACTAATTTTAATTGATATGTTTATCATGCCACAGTAAGCTTCGGAGGAGACAAATTTTAAGATTGATTTGCAGGATTCAAAGCACTAAATTAATCTGAGATAAGTTCGAGACTCATAGATTAGAGTAAAAATAGCAGCGAATCTAATAGTAAAGAGAGGCTAATGAGCGATTTAGTTTGACTCTCGATTTTGACAAGCGTACTAAAATCACCGTAGGCTATCGTCCAGCGGTAGATGGTGACCTCGTATTCCAGACATTGCGTTTGTATAAAGCTAGAAATGATATTGATTCAAGCTGTGTACGGAATTAGGAATAGCTATATCCATTTTTACTAGATTGTTGATTGCCTTCACTATATCTTGGTTAGACATGTCTTTTTTTTGGTTGTTATTTTTGTAAAGAAGGATAATGCCAGGATGTTTCCCTCCATTTGAAATAATTGACTCTGAAAGCGAAACAAAATCTTCGCAGTTCTGAGTGAATAGAATGCGTTTTGTTTTTATTGCGCATAGCAATACATCATAATCTGGCATCCCTGCTAAACCAAGTTCAAACACGGTAGTGACATTATGTCCCGCCGCTTTCAGCATTTGTACGAGTAATTTGCTTTGAGAATTCTCGTCAATGAGCAGTTTGAGGCTCAAATGTTATACCCTTTTTTGCCAGCCGACGTTTTTCTTCTGCTGCTTCCAGCTCTAGCAATTGTTTGTTTTCCTGACAATAAGAGACAATCTCGTCTATTGCTTCCAAGGGTAGATCCCAATTATGTGCAGCTTCTTTGCGTGTCATTTTATTTACCAGCATATCAATCCAAACATTTGCCGCTGGTAATTTCCTGCCTTTTACGTGCAATTGTTTTTTCCAGACATGAGGAATTTCTACCAAATATCGCCATGGCCAAATATCTGGTGTTTGCAGATTAAGAATGAGTACTTTCTCCATATTTGCGCCTAACTCAGTGCCTAGGAAAAGCTGCTTTCCTTTTTTGTTTTCCGAAGCCAATTGAAGAGTGAGCCGTACCGCTGTCAATACCGCCTCTTTGCGAGAGGGGGCTTTAATAAGACTTTGCAAACAATCTATTTCAGCTTGTTGTTCTGCTGTTACGTCAAAATTTTCTCTCTTAACGTTGCTTGTTTGTGGTTTTGAATGCTTTATTTTAGCCATAATAATCACCGTGTATAATCTGAGTATATTCTACTCAGCCTTATTTGGCAAGTAAAATGCAATTCGACTTCTGTCCCCTCAGGTCGACTGATCCGATCCTGGTTGCAAAGTATTTTATTCCGGTTAGCACTAGCTGCGCTAACCTGCAAAGTAAGATTTAATTTCAAAAATTGGATAAAAGACAGCTAATCAATCAGAGAGTTATGGAACAAAACTGTTACTAAGCAATAGGATGAGCTTTTCAGACGATATTGCGGCATGTAAATATGTATCTTGACCTTGCTACTACAACTTTGGCAAGGTTGGGCATGTCTATTATTTTTGTTGAGGGAAACTGTCCAAACCTTATTGTCTAACGCTATTTCTGGCGTTATCACCGTTCTTGTAACGGATGAAGGGTTTGGCCATGGATTTCCTCAAATCAAGAAAGGGGGAAGCGTATAAACCCTCCACGCCAAAGCACATGATTCGATTTGTGTCCCTAATCGGACGTAAGCGCGTTGCCAGATTACTGAGAGAAACGACTTTTACTGGAGGACAGCCATGAGTCTATCGTACGCAGTCGCGTCGTTGGTGCACAGCGACCGGGCACAAACCCATATCAGCCCCGCCTCGAGCATCCAAGCGGTGCTGAAGCACACCACCGGGAAAGCCCCTCTCCCTAAACGCTTCTATATCGTCCACGACACCGGACAGCCAGAAGTAAAATACGCCATTATGGACGCACTGGGGGAATTGAACATCGTCTCGTCCAATGGCAAGATCGTGATTGCATTCGTTGGACATCAAGACAACCGCCCGGTGGATTTTGAGGCGCTCGGCTTCTCGCGGCCGGACCTCAGCGACTGTCCTGCGTTCGTTTGCGTTGACGGGGACACCAAAGAAGTGGAAATTCTCGGTTGCGCGACGCCCGCGCAGCTTGTTCCTTTCATCGCGGACCAAATCAAAGTGGACACAGAGGCCACCACCTGATTCTCTGGCGGGACAGATGGCAATTTCAAACCGGGGCGGCGCACGTCCGTCGCCCCGGTTTGCTAGTTTGTTAGGACGGTTTAGATCTAGCCTCTATTTTTTATTTGTTTTTAATTTTTATATAGGCGGCAAGTTCGTTTATCCCTTGCTCAGAACCGGCTTCATAAAAACGATCTTTCACTTCGTATGCTGCTAATTGCTTTTCTTTTATAAGCGCAGTGAATACTTCTGCTAAATCAAAAGATTGCTTGTCTGCAAAAGCAGAAAATGCCTGTGGTTTAAATATCGACAAACCATAATCAACATATTGCATATTAGGGCTGGGCTTATTTTTGTCATAATGGACTACCATGCCAAACTTATAGGAAAGATTAGACGGTATCATTTGATTCTTATTTTCAAAGACAGCGAGTACGCCCAATTTATCCGCTTGCTGAAAAGCATCATAGATTGGATAAAAATTTGTATCTAAATAAGAATCTCCATATAGAACCGCAAAAGGTCTATTTAAACCAAGGCTGGCTTTTAAAATAGCGCCACCAGTGCCTAATAATTTTTCGCCATCATATGAATACTGTACATTGAGACCAAAAGCTTCCCCATTGCCAACATATTCAACAATAGTTTCACTTAAATGACCAAGGCATAAAATTACATCAGTAACATTTTCTCTCGCCAGTAATTTTAATTGATGACCAATAAATGGCTCGTCGTTTACAGGAATCATCGCTTTTGGCAAATCTGGATACAAAGAACTTACTCTCGTACCAAGCCCACCAGCTAATATTAATACTGGGGGGAAATTAGCCATGAGACTGAGGAGTAGCAGCTGGTGAAACTTGTTTTAACATATCATCAATAGACCGGGCAATTGCTTGGGCAGATCTATGCTCGCAGCGCCAGCCAAGCTTTTTAATTTTTTCTGTGTTTAATCTCACTACAGGCACGTCTCCTTTCCAACCTCTGTCTCCACCAGTGTAGTTTAGCTTTACTTTCTTGGTATCACCAATTACTTTTTCTATAACAATTTTAGCTATTTCTGTCACCGTAATATAATCACCAGTAGCCACATTGAAAGCAGCAAAGCGCTCCTGCACTTTTTCATTTGCCCATAGAACCGCATTTATTATGTCGCTTATATAAACATATGATTTGCTTTGTTGCCCGTCGCCTAAAATAGTTAATTCATTTGGATTAGCTTGCAATTTATGGATAAAGTCAAAGCCAACACCGTGAGTTTGTCTGGGACCCACTACATTACCAAAACGAAATGCTATGCCCTTTAGATTGAACATATAACAATAGGCTGAGATCAATGCTTCACCCGCTAATTTACTGGCGCCATATGTAGAAATAGGCACAAGCGGTCCGTAATCTTCAGCAATTTCTTGTGTTCCTGTGTCACCGTAAATACCACTGCCGGATGCATAAAGAATATTAGAAGCACCGGTTAGTCTCATTGCTTCTAAAACATGATGAGTAAGAAGAGTACCTTTATCAAAATCAATAGCCGGTTCTGTCGCTGCCCTGGCTATATCTGGATTGGACGCCAAATGAATCACAGTGTTGTGATTAGCCATTGAATCTTGTAAATCTTTGAGATTAGCTACATCGCCCTGAATTAGCTTAAGCTTGCTGCTATTTTGATGATGAGAAAGATGCCACGCCCGTCCGGAAGAAAGATTGTCATAAACAGTGACAAAGCTGACACCAGGCTGAGTCAATAAGCGATCGACAAAATGACTGCCAATAAAACCTGCGCCGCCTACAATAAAAACATTATTCAACATAATTCTATTTTCCAAAAACTTTGCTGCTATTCTCAGCTTGTCCAAACATTGCAGTTGTCAACAAATATCTCCCAGTGTGTTCAGCATAGCACTAAGGGTATTGATTGCAAAATAATACTCAAAAAGCAAAGCTCGAGCAGCCAGCCGAGAGCATATTTTTCTTCAGCACCCAATATAATGGTGTTATCTACTGGCACAAATTTATTTGAGCATCAAAATTGGAAAATAGAAAAACAATACTAATCTACAGAGTTCTATATACGATTATTTTTATAGGACTGGTTTTTCGCTTTTTCTATCCCTTTTTTTCTAATCCACTCGCTCATTTATATTCTGATCCTCATCGGCATCATTTCAATGTTATAGAAGGTCATTTTGGCACCGAATTAACCTCAATACTGGACCCCCCTGTACCACAAATCATTCTCAAAGCAGCACTGTTCGTTTTTGGTGATACTATATTTGGTGCGGCCGCATATTTAGGTTTTTTGTGTGCGATTACGCCCTGGTGTTGGTACAGGTGGGGGCGTATGATTTTTCCTTCTAAAATTACCGCTCTTGTATTTATGGCAGCCATTACCTGGTTACCGTCCTGGATAAGTATTTATTCTTATTTTATGGATGAACCAATATTATTGCCTTTACTTGGTATTTCTCTCTGGTTAAGTTGGCGAGCCAAAAAAAAGGGAAGCGTTTCATCAATACTTTTTGCCGCTGTACTATGGGCAATTACTATATCTATTAAATTAAACGTCGCTTTTGAATTGATAATAGTTATGACATGGCTGTTTTTCAGCATGTGGCGCGAAAACAAAAATAAAATAAGAGTTGTACTGACTGCCGGCGCTGTTATAGGTATTCTTGGACTTGCCTATTTGATTTATCCATTCTGGGTATACAAAGGACTTGGTTTTACCTGGTTATTTCCGCCGGGGATGGGTGGTTTAAATAAAGGCTGGCATCGTAGCAATGCCATAGAATGTTCAGCCACATTTATTTATCAGGGCAAAACCCTTTATCAAGCTGGCCCTTACATTTCAAACGCCAATGTTGTAGGTTACCTTTCACCATTTTCTGACTGGTCTTCCTGGAGGCATGGTTCTTTTAATTATGAGATTAATTGCAATCAGCCCATAAACTTAACTTTACCGCTTGCCCCATTGTCGTTGAAAGACCGGGCCCGCAATGTGCTTGAAGAAACACTGCATTTACTATTTGCTGGATCATGGCCAGATGATCGAGCCGATGATCCTGTACAAAAACTGCAAATAGACATGCATTGGCTATGGTCTTTGCTTATTATCGCTATTATTGTTTTAGGGATAATTAAAAGAGAAATGAAGAATATATTGGTAATTCTTTGTTTGGGAACAATTGTTTTTTATATCGTTTCAGACTCATCAATGATAGAAGGGCGTTATCGTAAACCATGGGAAGGAATTGCCATAGCGACATTTATTTTTCTGTGCACAACACCCAAATCTAACAGTAACAACCTAAAACCAAATCCGCATCTCTAAAGTTTTCGGCAGCATCCGCCACCGTTATTTATCGCTACCAGATTGTTTTTTCTGCTGATGAATCATTTCTGTTAAAGAATCAATAATTACCTGATCAGTTTTGTGCTGCCAATCAAGAGCGGTTAATAAATCGGCTCGGGACATAATGCCCTTAGATAAAATCAATTCACCCAAAGGCATGCCAGATTTTTCTTGTTGGGCAATTAATTCTTCTAATTGAACCAGAGTAAGTTTTCCTTGTTTCAAAAGGATTTCACCTAATTTTTCTGGTCTTGTAAGAACATCCCATTTTTCTTCATCACTTAAAGGTATGTGCTTTGCTTTAGGATCCATATTTAAATAATTCCTCAGGGCAAATCTAGGTTAAACGATTTTGTATATTTATCATTCTATACGACTGGATAAAGAAAAAATAGCCAATTTAAGTAGCAAACTTGGTTTGTCGCTGCGTCCCTTTTAATTCTCTCCAGAAAACAAGCAGACAGCTGGCATTAAAAATGGACGAATAAGTGCCAGAGGCAATGCCAATAAGCATTGCCAGAACAAAGTCTCTAGTTGTGACGCCACCCAATAAGAAAAGAGACGTTAAAGTAATTAATACTGTTAATGATGTGTATATAGAACGGGCAAGTGTTTGATTAACACTTTCATTGGCAATGTCGGCAAAACTTAAACGTCGTTCCTTTCCAGAATTGGCATCTAGCTTTTTGCTGCCTACATATTTTGTATTTTCTCTAATACGGTCAAAAACCACAATCGTATCGTGTACCGAAAAACCAATTACAGTCAGAATGGCACTGATAAAAAGACTATCTACTTCAGTGCCACTTATTAATCCCAAAAGGGCAAAAATACCGCACAATGCCAGGGCATCATGAAATAAAGCGATAATGGCACAGATTGCATAATCTAATTTAAAACGATAAGCAATGTAGCAAATCATGATGGCAAAAGTAACTAACAACGAAAGTATTCCACTCATAAGCAATTCCGGGCCTATAGTGGCACTTACCTTGTCAACTGATAACATTTTAAAAGGACCACAAGTCTCTCTTAAATGATTATCTATTTTTTGTTTGTCTGATTCACTTTCAATAGCCTTGGTGCGCATAATCACCACTTGCTCACCAGAAATTTGTGCCATCTGCACTTGAGAACCAGGAAAGCCACTATCACTTAAAACTTGCCTGATTGGTTCTAGATCTACTGGTTTTTCAAATTGATATTGAAGAATAGAGCCACCGGTAAAATCAATACCCGGTTTAAGAGGGGCGTGATACTTTAGGCAACAAATAATTATGCCCACTATGCCAGGAATAAGAATGGCCAATGATATGCCAAACCAGAGCCAGCGATATTTTACTAAGTCTATTTTTATTGGCTTCATACAGTCGATTCCTTTGTAACTGTCGTTTTGCTTCTCTGTCCAAACAGTCCTTCGTATTTAGGTACCAAGTGCAACAATGTACGGGTGGCAGTAATAGCTGTAAACATTGAAACAAGAACACCAATAGCCAGGGTAACAGCAAATCCTTTTACTAATACTGTGCCTAAAGAATAAAGTACAGCGCAGGCAATCAAGCTATTTATATTACTATCGAAAATAGAAGAAAATGCTCTATTAAAGCCGTTTTCTATAGCCATATAAAGCGACTTACCTGATTTTAATTCTTCCTTTGTGCGCTCAAAAATCAAAATATTGGCATCTACTGCCATGCCCACTGAAAGAATAAATCCGGCAATGCCAGCCAAAGTGAGAGTTACAGGCATAGTTTTAAATATGGCTAAAGTAGTCAATGTATAAAGAATAAGCGCGCAATCAGCTACCAGTCCTGGTAAACCATAAACTATGATCATAAAAAGCATAACCAGGCTAATTCCCACAATACCGGCTATCAGACTTTTCTCAATTGAATCTTGTCCTAATGTGGCACCCACAGTACGTTCTTCAATAATTTTTATTGGTACAGGCAAAGCACCGGCATTAAGTTTTAGAGCTAAATCAACTGCTTGATCTTTAGTAAAGCTGCCTGTAATTTCACCTGAGCCTGCCAGAATAGGCTCTTTTACATTTACGCCATGATATTTTTCAACAGGTAATGGCATTCCATCTGCTGAACGATCTGTTGGTTGCCCATCAAGGAAAATACCTATTTGTCTGCCCACAAGACGGGTAGTTAAATCGGCAAACTTTTTTCCTCCCTCAGGTTTAAATTCAAAAGTTACTCTCCAGATGCCCCCAGCTACAGTGGGTACTGCTTGAGCATGTTTAAAATCAGCACCAGTAAGCCCGGTATCTTTCCAATACGTTTTGCCATCTGCATTAATGGCTAATTCTTTAAATTCTAATAGGGCAGTGGTGCCTATTCTATCTTTAGCTTGCTGAGGATCTTTTATACCAGGTAATTCAACAATAAGACGATCTTTGCCCGTTCTTTGCACCAGTGTTTCAGACACCCCCAGACTATTGATACGGTTATCAATTACCGTCTGTACGCTTTGCATAATTTCTGGGGTTATTTCAGGCACTAAAGGTGGTGCAGGAAGTGCTTGCAAAAGCAATTGACTGCCGCCGCGTAAATCAAGTCCCAATTTCAAATTAGTGTAGAGCACCCATCTTTTGTTTTGCCAGATAATTTGAATAGTATTTGTAGATTGAGCACGCTCAAGCATTTGCTTGAAAATCTCGTCTCGTTCATAGCGATCCATTTTGGCAGCATCAGGCAGTTTTTCTATTCTTTGCCAAATTTCTTCCTTCAGCTTTATTACCGGTAGGTTTCCAAGCTGTTTCCAGTCTTTGAGATTGCTTTGCTTATCTACTTGAAAAAGAGTAAATACCGACCAAATGAAAACCAGAGAGACAGCTATAGTTTTCCAGTCACTAGAAAAAAATTTCCAGCTAAAGCTATTTTTTTGCGAGGGTCGTTTTGCCAAGGTTTTAGATTGCATAGGCTAATCATTATAAACGCTTGCAGCGCAGCATATAAGTTATATTCTTCACGCTCGCGAGGGATCAACATGTAATAGAAAGACTCGCCTGCATAGTAAGTCATGCTGGACTCTCCTGCATTTCGTTACTAATTATGAACGCTGTTTGATTCAAAAAATATACATACGCTCTTGAGGAGTTACTGAATTATGTTTTTAGTTTTCTCTAAAGAGCGTGAACACGATTACCACCCTTATTAAGGGCTTCTGCTTGAGCATTGAAACAGCTTTCCAACAAAGTATCCACATCTTGCCCATGCTTGGGGCAGGTTGCCAGTCCAATACTAGGTGTTATATCAAGAACCAGAGAATTTAATTTGGCAGGTTTTTTTACTAAGCTTTGACGAATTCTTTCTGCTACTACATTGGCGCCAGCTTCATTGGTTTCTGGCAAAATAATAGCAAATTGATCAGCTTGTAAACGGGCAGTAGTGTCTATTTCTCGCACTAACTCTTGCAATAATTTCCCCACATGTTTTAAAACAAGCTCACAGCCAAGCGGACCATATTTTGCTCTGATTTCTTCATAATTATCTATGCGCAGCATTTCTATACTTAAAGGTCTTTTGTAACGATGCGCTCTTGCTATTTCTTCT
>Ga0206819_10290_pt1 | contig 15497 bp, 10 predicted proteins | sample Alteio_BWOrgCont_87_FD_152855 | JGI IMG/M metagenome (GOLD analysis project Ga0206819, IMG submission 152855) | Enriched cells from forest soil in Barre Woods Harvard Forest LTER site, Petersham, Massachusetts, United States -... | ecosystem: Environmental > Terrestrial > Soil > Temperate forest >... | reverse complement strand
ACAGGACCATTGAGCGATCCCCGAGTTTCTTCTTCAACTTCATCATGGCCGACTTCAAGCCAATACCCGGGTCAAAATCTTACCTACGGCGGTGATACGCAAGAGGCACAACCAACCATTGCTGCAGCCCAAAATGCAAAGCAGAAGAAACATCATTCGCTTTTGCACAAGCTCGGCGTCGTGGCTGGCGATGTCGGTGGAATGGCTGCACGCGACATGATGTCCGGCGGATTCGGCGGTTTCGGATACTAATTAAGCGTTTCTTTTCAAGACTTCCTCCAGATGTTCATGAACAAATCCGGGCGTCTCTAACGTCCTCTGAAATAGGCCAGTCCACGCTGAGCCCCATCGAGCGAAATGTGTGTATGCTGTATTTGTCTAGATACCGCGACTAAACCATGAACTCTCTACGGGCGCTCAGCGAAAGGCTTCGGCTGCATCTTCCACTAAACAAAGTGTTTTACACTTATTGGCTGTCTTGGTTTCTCCTACTGATAGGCTTGGTGTGGGTTCCGGCATCCCAAATGACGAAAGCTGCGATCATGGGAGCCGCAATTGCCCCTTTGATGATCGGCATAGCCGCAGCAGAAATCACTTTTCTATTCCAGTCAAAAGGCTGGAAAGAATTCTGGCGACGTCTCGGATTCGGCTTCTGGTGCCAGGTCGTACTCCTGGCTTTGCTCATGATTGTGATCGCGTACGTCCAGGCGCCAGAAAATGGTTGGGGAATTTCAGCGGCAATCGGATCAGCAATCGGATTGATCGTACCGCTACACGGACGTCTCTCCAACCGCTTCTATAAGCGCATGATTAAACAAGGCTCTATGTAAAGTCAGGCCGCAGGCTAGTTTGCTTGGCGAACATGGAAGATCGACAGACATCGGTTGAAACAAAGGTTACACCATCGCCCCTTTTTTCCACGCTTGGATGCAGGTATCTGCTATTCTGACAACTGCATAAGGCAGTATGGTCGCGGCGTCGAGCGTCGCAAAGGCTCTCCAGTTCTTTCTTGAGAGGCTACATTTGCCACTCAGCGGACCTCGGTCTGCGTACGAAAGGAACTGAGATGAAATTTTCTGAACTTGGTCTAGCCAAGCGAATTGTTGATGATTTGGGAACGCTGGGATTCAGCGAGCCTACCGAGATCCAGGTGAAGACGATTCCGTCGATTCTCGCTGGACGCGACATCATGGCGTCGGCTGAGACCGGCTCCGGCAAGACTGCAGCATACGCCCTTCCTATTGTCCAGGCTTTTCGCAGCGGCTCTGAACGCCTGCCTCGAGCGCTGATCCTTGTTCCTACAAGAGAATTGGCTGTGCAAGTCAATGACGAGATGGTGCGATTTTCCAACAAGTGCGGTATTCGCACAGTCACCATTTACGGTGGCGTCGGATTCGATAAGCAAACCCGTTTGCTCAACCGCGGAGTTGATGTAATTGTTGCAACGCCCGGACGGTTGTTCGATCACATACAACAAGGCAATGCCGATCTTCGCAATGTGAAAATACTCGTACTGGACGAAGCCGACAGAATGCTCGATATGGGTTTCACTCCTCAAGTGCGCAGGATTGTCGCCGAGATTAAGGGGCCTCGCCAGACGATCATGTTCTCTGCCACCATAAGCAAAGCCGTTGAAAGATCCGGCGAGGAATTTTTGAAAGACCCGGTCACGGTGTTCGTCAATTCCGATCGCGTCGAACCTGCATCCATCGAACAGCAAATTCATCTAGTGCAAGAAGAGGGCAAGGATCAGCTTCTCATCAGTCTCATGAATGAACAGTCGGAGCCGCGCACCGTCCTCGTGTTCACGAGAACTCGTCACCGGGCATCGAAGATTTGTAAGCGGCTGAATGCCGCACAAATCAGCGCCGGCGAAATTCACAGCGACATCTCGCAAAACAAACGCGAATCGACGCTGAGGCGATTTCGCGATGGTGAAATCTCCGTCCTGGTCGCAACCGATATCGCCGCTCGCGGTCTCGATATTCCCGCGATCAGCCACGTCGTCAACTTCGATCTCCCTCTCTCTGCCGCCGACTACGTTCATCGCATCGGCCGGACCGGACGCGCCGGACGTTCCGGTATCGCGCTCTCGTTCGTCAGCGACGAGCAACGCTATCTAATTCGCGACATAGAAAAGGTAACTGGCCGCTCCCTGGATCCAGACAGCCCGTTTAGCGCGTCTCGCCCTCACTCGAATGAATTCCGCACGCATCTGTCTCGCTCCTACAAAAACAGCGCTCGTCGCGATCGACCGCACTCCGGAACTCGCCGCCACGGCGATTCACGGCTCAACGCGAAAGCCCCTGCCGATGCCGGATTGGATCAAAACCCTTCAAAACGCCAGCGCTCAGGCAGCGTGACACATTCTTATGGCTCTCCCTCAACCGCAAATGCATCAAAACCCCGTTTCGACAAATTTAAAAAACGCGCTGTTGGTTCATATTCTTTCGATAGAAGCGATGAAGCCTCGTCTGGCAGCCGCAATTCAAGACGCAACGGTTCAGTTCAGAAACAAAGATAGCCAGGGTCAGACGTAACGGTACAAGCTGGGTAGATCTCTTTCAGTTGAGTTCTTGATGCCTGGCGGTATTTTTAATGGCGGACACGGGAGCAGAGCTGAAAAAAGTATGCCTGAATTGCGGAAAGCAGTTCAGCAGCGAGCTTGTCGCCTGTCCTGAAGATGGAGCCGCCCTCTGGACCGCACCGTCTCAGCAGCAGGATCCGTTGCTGGGCGTGGTTTTGGCTGACAGCTACGAGATTCGTGAAATCATCGGCAAGGGCGGCATGGGCGTAGTCTATAGTGCCCGCCAACTGTCTCTCGATCGCATGGTGGCGGTGAAGGTGCTGAAATCAGACCTGGTCTACGATGAGAAAAGCTTGTTGCGTTTTCAGGTAGAAGGTCTGGCAGCCAGCCGGCTGAGACATCCCAACGTGATCTCGGTTTTTGACTACGGGATTGCACCTTCGGATCAACCTTACCTGGTTATGGATTTGCTCGAGGGCGTGAGCCTAGCCAGTTTGCTCTCCGAAAGTGTGGATTATAAGCGGGTCGTGCCGATATTCGTGCAAACTTGCAACGCACTTGAGCATGCTCATCGCAACGACATTATTCATCGCGACGTTAAGCCGAGCAACATCATCCTCGTGGAAACCAAAGAGCAAAAGGATCACGTGATTGTTGTCGATTTCGGCGTTGCCCAACTCGGACTCTTGGCGGATGAAGGATTGCGCTTGACTACGACCGGCGAAATCTGTGGCAGCCCGCTCTACATGAGTCCTGAGCAGTGCTCGGAAGAAAGGGTGGACAAAAGGACCGACATCTACTCGTTGGGCGTCGTCATGTATGAGTTACTTACCGGCATGCCACCGTTCGTAGGCAAGACCGCTGTTGATACCGTTCGCAAGAAGCTTGATGAAAATCTCAGGCCGTTCAAGATTGCCCGTCCGCAGCTTTCGATACCTTCTGCGATCGAAGGCGTGGTCTTGAAGTGCCTCTCCAAAGAGCCACACGACCGCTTTCAGAGCATGGAAGACCTCAAACATGCACTTGAGCAAGCCATGCAGGGCGTCGAGGTCGTGCAGCTGGCCGCTGACACCGGACTGCCTGTAATCATAAGGAGCGACTTCCATAACGTTGACCTGCGAGAAGAGCTTGAGAAGAAGGCACTCTCCGTTGAAAAGCTGAAAGCGAAAGCGAAGACGGAGAGTTTTCTCGGTGTCGAAAAGGATGAAGAAGCAGCCGCAGTCAGGGTTGAAAAGTTAAAGAGCGTTGAAAAGCCGAGTTCTCTACCGCTGCCCAATCTGGTGCCCTCACTACTGGGCGCGGCGATACTGGCTGGTGCCGCTTATTGGTACTTCGGGCTAGGCGGGCGGCAACAGTTATCTCCAGAGCAACACCACTATGCTGTTGGCATTGTGGGCGCTCGAAATGCAAATGGCATCCTGTCCTTGCACACTTCGTCCGGCGGCTCGCTGGATTTGATCACCGATGGCCAAACCTCAACCAGTGGAGTGCTGCGCAAAGGCGCGACAGCGAAAGTTTTTTATACAGAAAAAAATGGCAAATTTCACGCCAACAAAATCTTCGTTCTGCGCTGAATCGTCACATCCCAGTCAATCCTCCACCTAATCCGCTATACAAACTGGCAAGTCGGATGACAGTTTCAGGAAACCCTTTGATCACCGCCGGGCAAGGGGCTACAATGTTTGTTTCGAGGAAGAACGCGCTTGGCGATTCGAGAGCTATGGTGGATAGTCCGCAAAGAACTGACTTGCTGTTATCGCGATCAGGATGTGTTGATTTATGGATTGATCTTTCCTATCGTTCTTTATCCGCTGCTTTTTCTCCTTACGTTTGAAGGCATAATGTGGTCAACCGGCACATGGGAAAAGAGCCGTAATGCCATTTGCGTGGTGGGAGAAACTCCAGACTCTCATTTCGTTTCCGCTGCGCTTGCGTCCGACAGTCATCTCGTGCTGACGAATGAGCAGAATCCCGAAGATGCGCTTAAGGCTGGAACGATCAAAGCATTGATTCGCTATAGCCCACCAAGTCAGGTAACTATTGAAACGCACGAGCCTGCGACTGAACTGTTAGGTGTGACGGAAGCGATTCAATCCGACATAAGGCACGCGCACAGAGAATCGATCGATAAAGAGCTGAAACAAAAGCATATACCAGAGTCGGTGATGATGCCATTCTATGTTACCTGGCAGTCGATCAAGCCGACGGCACATGGACCTGAACGATCGATCGGGCTGCGCTATATTGTCGATCTGCTGTTGCAGGCTCTATTGATCTACATGATCTTCATCATGATCCTTGTCGGTCAGGTGGCCAGCATTTGCTTGCTTGTCGAGGAGAAAGAGAAGAAAACCTTCGACACTACTTTGCTTTTGCCAATCAGCCGCACGCAAATCATGCTGGCGAAATTCTTCACCGTTAACGTGGCCATTGCACTCTCGGTGATCTTGCATCTCCTCAGTCTGACCGTGAACACGGTCTTTGCATTTTTTGCGTTTGCTGTTGTAGAAGCCCAGCAAAACCCAAACTCATACGTGTTACGGTTGCTGCAGGGCCGGATCCATCTCCAGCTGAGTGATATCGTTAACGTCTGGTACACATGTCTGAAGATCCTTCCGACGCTCCAGACTGAGATTCAGTTGCCGTCTTTTTTCGACATTGCATTTTTGATGTATATTCTCATTGCATCATCAGCGCTAACAGCTGCATGCTTTTTATTTGCGGCATCATTTGCCAAGTCGAACAAAGATGCCCAGACACTGGCATTGTTTCCAGCACTGACCCTAATCGGGGCGACAGCCATAAGTTTGCTGCCCGGTTTGGATTTGAATTTGGGCACGGCGCTGCTTCCATTGAGCGACCTTTTGATTATGCGAAAGTTTCCCCATCCTGAACTTATTCCAGCGTTTCTCGTGATCTTTTTGTCAATTTTCTTGCCCGTGTTATTTTTGTCCGCAGCCAAAAGAATATTCTTCCATGAATACAGCGCGCGCCGCAGACCGCAAACTGATGCGAGGGCCCGATCATGACGCTGCAAGTGAACAACATCAGCAAGACATTCTACGATAAGAAGCGCGGTGAATTTGCGGCTGTGGACAACGTCAGCTTTTCGTGCGCTCCGGGTGAAGTGATGGGTTTGCTCGGACCGAACGGCGCTGGGAAAACAACTACCTTGCGAATGATAGGAACACTGTTATCGCCAGATTCCGGTAACATTCTGCTTGACGGGTTTGACACGGTATTAGCACCGGAAGCGGTGCGCACCCGCCTGGGATTTTTGTCGACAGATACAGGTCTATACGAAAAACTAACACCGCGAGAAATCCTTGTCTATTTTGCCAAACTAAGCAAGTATCCGGCAGACAAGATAGAGAGCCGGATTGAAGAATTGATTTCATTTCTGGACATCAGACAGTATGCTGACGTTCGCTGCGAAAAATTGTCGACAGGAATGCGCCAGAAGGTTTCCTTTGCCAGATCGATTGTCCACGATCCGCCGACTATGGCTTTTGATGAACCGGCCAACGGACTTGATGTTATTGCCATTCGAGCACTGCATCAATTCATCAAGTCCTGCAAGGAACAACGTAAGTGTGTTGTTCTTTCCACTCACGTGATGAGTGAGGCGGAAAAACTCTGCGATCGCATCGCCATTATCCACAAAGGCAGAATATTTGCCATAGGCACTCTTGAAGAGCTGCGCGCGAAATCCGGCGAGCACTATTTGGAAGAAATCTTTTTTGCTATGGTGCAGGAAAAAGTCGATGAGTTACTCTGACATCCGCACAGTTGCATTCAAGGAGCTAGTCGATATTTCGCGCGACAAACTCTATGTCGCATTCTTACTTATTGGCGCCATTGTAAGCTATCCGTCTCTTTTGCTTGGAGCGGTTAGAATCTACAATTTTCACGAGCGCCTGGACAGTGCACACGTTACCCAGGTCTTGCTCGCCGGTACGTCGCAGCTTTTTAGCGATGGATTGAAGAACGACAAATCAATCGCAGTGCACGACCCGGAGACCTACAATTCCGTTGCTCACGCACCAAACAATCTCGACATTTTGATTGAGGTGCCAAAAGATTTCGATCGCTTGGTCTCAGAAAACAAGCAGCCTGAAGTCGTTATCGTGTACAACGAAATGAAGAATTTTTTCATTGATAAGGCGCGGATCGAAGCGATTGTCGATCAAATGCAGCAGGGCATCAGGCAAGAAGGACTCAAGAAATACGCAGTCTCTGACGCTGCCAGCCAAGAGTTGCATTTCGATCTGGTAAACAAGGCCACGTCGCAGCAGCGATCAGATGAATTTCTCGCCTGGACATTTCCAATGACGCTGATCGCGATTGTCGCGATTGCCACACTGTCTCCGGCGCTTGATCTAATCACGGCCGAGCGAGAAAGATTTTCACTCGAGCCTTTGTTGGTTGCAGCCGTTGCACGCAAAGATCTGATTCTGGGGAAATTATACGCGCTGATTGCGATCGGTACATTCGCTTGTCTTCTGACTATTCTCAGCACCATTTGCATTATCGATTCACTGCCCCCTAGCATGCGCGATTTCGCAGGATCGTTCATTTTGGCGGTATCACCGATCGAATGCGCATGCTGCTTGCCAGTATTGGCGCCAATCATCATCTTGTTCGCGGCATCGAGTTTGACGATGGCCGCCTACGCCCGCAATTTCCAGCAGGGAATTGCGTACGCCACACCGTACATTCTCGTCGCTTTGTTCTTATCTGGCACCGCGCTGATTCCGCTAAAACATCTTCCATTTGCCGTTTACTTGTTGCCAGTGGCAAATGCGGCAATTTGCATTCGCGCATTTTTCACCCACGAATTCAACCTGGCCGGATTCGTTACCACCCTGGTGACGAGCATCGCATGTGCATGGATGATGTTGCGCTTAGCGGTCGATCTTTTGTCTCGCGAAGAAACTCTGTTTTTCGTGCAGACTGCTCCCAGGCACCGGAAGGACTTTGGCTATCCAATTGCGGCACTCTTTGTCATCGCTTTCCTCCTTATGTTTTACGTCGGACAGGTGTCCACGATCATCAACGTGTTTTGGGGAATTCTCGTCATTCAAATTTGCATCGTGCTTTTGCCGGCGCTAGGTTTGTTGCGGTGGCTGCGTCAACCGTTTCGTAAAACACTGAGCTGGAACAAGGCTCCTATGAGAATGTTGATTGCTGCACCACTCATGGCACCGGGTTTGGTGCTGCTTGGCGCCGGTGTGGAATATCTGCAGAACTTCATTCTGCCAACGCCGGACATTTTCGAAAAGATGTTCACCGACATGATCATCCCGAAGAACCAGCCGCTGTGGTTGACACTGCTGGCAGTCGGCATAGCCCCGGGCATCTGCGAAGAAATAATGTTTCGCGGCGTCATCCTCGGCTTATTGCGCAAGAAATGGCCGGCAATGCGCTCCTGCGTAATCGTAGCCGTGCTGTTTGGAATGTTCCACATGAGCAGCTACCGTCTTGTGCCGACTGCCCTTCTCGGATTTATTCTCGGGATCCTCGTGGTGCGCTCCAAATCCATTTTTCCATCAATGCTCTTGCATGCATTCAACAACGGCATTTCGGTGGTCATCGTCGCCTTGTCTCTGAAAGTTGAAAAATCACCAGGCATGATTGCAGCGGCGATAATCTGTACCTTACTCGGCTGCTGGTTGGTTTTTTCGCCGGAAAAACAAAATACGCCTGCTGATGACAACAGCGCAACCAGCCAATAATAGTGCATTTTGAAAAGGCGAAATAGATCTGGTTTAGTTAGATATGAGTGAAAGCGAATATCACAGAGGGTTCAAGGTTTCACAATAGCGGTCTGTTGTCGCTCACCTTCAGAGAAAAGACGATTGTCCATTCAACTCAAATTAGCGCACAAGGGATTGATTTTGATATCGATCCCGCTGGCGTTTGAAATTGCATTTATCGTCTACCTGACTGGCCTTCTCAAACAAGCTGACATACAGATCGAGCGCGAAGCAAAGTCGCGTCAAATAATACTATCTGCCAACAACTTGATGAGATATATGGTTCTGGCAGGAGTGTCTGGTGGTGAAGCCAGCGTTACACACAAGCCGGAATACAGAAGCCGCTTTGACCTCTATTCGAAGAAACTGAACGATGAATTTCCCGCGCTGGAAGCATTGGTTCGCGACGATCCAGCAAAAGACTCGAATTTGCGGCAGATCGAATCGCGCTCGGTCAAGTTGCTAGGAATGATGAATTCGAGGTTGAACGACTCTCAAGACGTGCCCCTGGAATTCAGCCTGATTGTCGGCGCGAAGAACATGCTGCAGACGCAGCACGCCATGGACGTACTTGGCTCATCTTTGCGCGCACTGACCGCACATGAGTTGCTGATTCGAGAGTCCACCGGTCTAATGAGAACAAAAGCTGAAGCCAGAGTCAAGACAGCATTATACGAAGGACTGGCGGCTAATTTTGCGATCACGTTGCTATTGGCGCTCTATTTCGGCCTTAATTTGGTCAGCAGGCTGAAACGATTGATGGTTAATACCGAGAGGCTCTCTAAACGAATGCCGCTTCTGGCGTGCGGTGCAGGCAGCGATGAGATAGCCGAGTTAGATCGAGAGCTGCACAGAACAGCGTCAACTCTCGACAGACTGGAAGAGTCCAAACGGGCGTTGGTAACAAGTGTCTCGCAAGAGCTAACGACTCCTCTGCAAACGATTAGAGCAACGCTGAGTCGCCTCTGCTCAGGAGCACTGGGCGCGCTCTCGACCAAAGCAGAAAACCGATTTGGTAACGCTTCAATCAGCATCGATCGATTGATTCGGCTGGTGAAAGATTTGCTTGAAATCGACCAGATAGAGAATCATACTTTTGACCTGAAATTTTCTCATATCAGGTTTGACGAAATAGTCGATGCGGCGCTTGCTGAGATAGCTCCATTCGCTCAGCGCTTCAGCGTGAATATTGAACGGCAAGGCGGCGGGGAATTGGTTCGAGCTGATCGCGATCGACTCGTGCAAGTGCTGATCAATCTGTTGTCGAACGCGATAAAGTATTCGCCGCAGGATTCGACGGTGATTTTGCAGTGCAGCCGATCCTCAGGCGGCAACTTAAACGTCGAAATAATCGACACCGGTCGAGGCATTCCCCAAGAAGCGCTGGCCAAAATATTCGATCGGTATCAGCAAGTCGAAGCAGCCGATGCTGCGGAGAAAGGCGGCACCGGTCTCGGTCTGGCAATTTGCAAAACGATTGTGCAACAGCACGGAGGGTCAATCGAGGTTGAATCTTCCTTAGGCAAAGGCAGCATCTTTCGCATCAAGCTGCCTGTGATCATGACAGAGGAATAGCCGCGAATGCTCTTCTCCAATCTCTCAATTGCTAAGAAAGGGCTTCTCCTGATTTCCCTGCCTCTATTATCAGCGATCATCTTCACGTTCGTTCTTCTGAACCTGCTCGAACAATCCGATACAGATCTAGCGAACGAAGTAGGCAGCAAGGAAACATTGGGCACAATCAATCAACTGACTGTCCACATGGTCAATGGAACGACGTCCCGCTACGCGTTTCGCATCAAAAGGGCGCAGACTGATGCGGGCTCCGCCACATACTGGTTGAACCAATGTCGGGCTGACCTTCGCAAATTAAAGACCCTGCTGCAAAACAACAGAGACGAATTGAGTAAAGTCTATCTATTGCAGAACACCCTGGAAGCTGCCAACCATGATGTCGAGCAGGCGATGAACAAAGACGACGCCATCACATCATTGAACGATCTGGTCGACACAAAACAGATTGAAATGGCAGATTTCTACCTCAAGCGGCTGCTCGACACCACTGAGAGCCTGTTACAACCGGCGAATCGCATCGACCGGGAAGCTCCGCTGACGCGAGCCCGCGACCGCGAGGGTATTGAGCACGCGCTTCTGGCCGCGGTTTGTCTCAACGTATTGCTGACGATCGGTTTGGCCATATATTTCAGTAAGAACATCACCAACCGATTGAAAAGCGTGAAAGACAATGCAGTGTTCATATCAAAGCGAGAGCCGCTCAGTCCGGCAATCGAAGGCACGGATGAAATAGCCACGCTAGATCGGGCTTTTCATAGGGCGGCGGTTGAACTGCAAAGAATGGAAGAGCGCAATCAGGATCTGGTAGCCATCGTCAGTCACGAATTGAAGACACCATTAACAGCTGTGCAAGGCATCTTCTATCTGGCGGCACAAGGAGCTTTCGGTACAATGAGCGACGCAGCCAATCTAGAAGCCTCACAAGCAGAGCAACAATCCTCCCAACTGATTTCGATTATCAACCATTTGCTGGAGTTGGAAAAAAGGGAAGCCACAAAAGCAGAGATGGAAGATCAGGCAAGTTCACCAGATAACATGCCGAAATCTTAACTCCGGCATGTTCCTGGCGCACCAAAATATGGCATCTTGCCGACTCAGTCGACGTGCCGAACTAATCGAAAATCAAAGAAACCAATTTCGTCAATGCCGACCATTCCGCATATGAAGCACCAGCAAGCGTCCAATCTCTCGCCTGCCAAGACAGATGGGAAACTATTTCGGCACCCTGTCCGAATGTAGGGTTCGGCCGCATGTTGGCGCCCATGCGAAGGTTTACAGTGGCCATCATTCGCTTGTCGTCGCACAGCGGATTTGATCCGCGCAAACGCAGCATCCAGTTGCCATCAAGATCACCGGCAGGTCGCAAATCATCTCCGAGTCTGAACTGGACGGCATCAGCTTCATCGGTTTTGACTGTTACAAGAGACTGCCCGTCACATCTTTTGCCCAATTCGACGCTCTTTATACTGATGTCATAAAACTTGCCGAGACCCAGTCGCGGCGGCAGAAACAAACTGAAGTTCACGCCGCTGACATCTTCGACGGAAGGTGCATGAGGATTCGCATCGAAATTGAACTTTATGTCGGGCATAACGGAGACCCTGGCCGCACCAAAACTGCAGTTGATGCGGCCATGTTCCTGCCTGACTTTGTAGGTTGTGCCATCCTTTTCGATGCTAGTCAAACCGGCAATGAAATTACAGACCGCATTTCTTACTTCTTCCTGCTGAATTGAATTGGTAAATCTTGAAATATCTTTCGTTTCGACAACATTCCTCAAATCGTCGAACGTCGTAATTGCCTCGCTGAGTCGTTTGGGGTCGACTCCTTGCAATGCGGTAGGGACGGCGATCCGGCGAGAAACTTCGCAGCCAGGAAACAGAGATGACGTTAGGGTACAGGCACCATCGCCATGCAAGACTACACGCGTAAACGGCACGCGCCCTGCTGGTGTTTCAAAGCTCACTCCCTTGATGTCGGAGATCTCGATTCCGCCATCATCTTTTGATTGGCGCTTTACTTTGAAGGTGATCCTGGGATCTTTGTCGGTTCCCACTTCGACGTGTCCAAACTCCATCTTTTCCTGAGGGCGTCGATCGCTTTTGACGCTGCAACCAAACTTAAGAGGAACGGCCAACTCTACCGTGAACCTGCCATTGGATAGAGAGATTGACTTGATCTCCTTGAGCACCTTGCAAGCTTCGTCATTCAATCTCTCCGGACAAAACATGTACGCCAGTTTTAGGAAATCAGTTGCGCATGAAGCTTGGCTCAAGCCGGACACCTTGTCTTTCGTCAATTGAATCGATATCCGTTCAGGCAATCGAGCCGCAATTCTTGCTGCGTCTTCCAGCACCTCACGTTCGGTCTTGATCGGCTTTTCCCGAATGTAATCCAGAAACCTGAGGCTGCTCAGATCACGATTGCGGTCATGCAAAGGATGACAGGCAGCGCAAGGCTCTGTTTCATAGCGAGAATCTCGGGATGGCCAGCGCCGCTCGCGGAGCTCATCTTCGAAAAACGTCGAGTAATCATGCCGAGACCCGGAGTGCAGTGAGGTGTAGCCCACTGTTACTTGCGGCAACCACTGATGCGCGCTATTTTGACTGGTCGCATCGAAATTGCTTTGCATCGAGTGCGGTAGCCTTGATTGCCAGTCATTCCGGGTAGCCCCATGGTTTTGACTTGACTGAGGTATTCCGATTTGCTCGTCTTGGCGATTGGTGCCATTGAGGTTGGTATATAAAGGATTGGGATAGTCGGTAATGTGCTTTTGTTGCAGTTCTGGTAGTAAAGAAAGCCATCCATAATGTTGCTGCCCCATCCCGATAGATGGGTTGCCAAAAACTGACTCATTTGCCATGATTCACCCTAATATGTCCCGCGTGCGCCTGATTGATTGTGCACCGGGCGGTGTACCCAGGACGTACCTGCCGGGACTGTGCCCCGGAATGACCTTCTGCAGGCATTCAGGAGAAATCAGAAACTTAAATGACTAAAGTTCTGATCGTCGAAGACGATTCTATTCTCGCCACCACCGTCGGCGATGCTTTGGAATTCGAGCACTATATGGTGGAAACAGTCGGTAACGGCAGTAAAGCCCTGGAGTTTTTGCGCACCTACTCTTATGATCTCTTGATTCTCGATTTCGATCTGCCAGGCATGAATGGTTTTGATCTCTGCAGGACGTTTCGCCTCGAAGGTGGCAAACAGCCGGTGTTAATGCTCACCGCCAAAAGTTCGATTCCCGACAAAACAGACGGTTATGAGGCCGGCGCCGACGACTATCTGACCAAGCCGTTTCACATCAAAGAACTGCTTTTGCGCGTCAAGGCTCTACTTAAGAGATTTAATGTGCATGCCGATGACCTCTTGCAAGCCGGCGATTTGACGCTTGATCAGACGGCATTCAAGGTAACCAAAAATGGAACAGAGATTCGCCTGACACCGATCGAATTCGCTCTTCTCGAATTTCTCATCAGACATCGAGGCAAGCTGTTTAGTGCCGAATCGTTAATCAATAGCGTCTGGCCATCGACCTCAGAGCGGCTGCCGGAAACCGTGCGAACATGCGTGAAGAAACTGCGGGACAAAATTGATACCAAAGGCTCGCCTTCAATCATCGTCAACGTTCCAGGGCTCGGCTACAAGATTGACGCTTCTTGAAAATCGTAGCCCATTCTCAAGCCGAGTGGCTCTAAGCCTTCCGCTTTCTCGCAGCAGTAGAAGCCAGCCCCAACGAAGCGAGCCAAAGGAAGGGGGCGAAGAGAATGCATGAAAGTATACCGATGTCCAATCCATTGTATGCCGGCGAAACCTGGATCAACCGGACCAAATCAGAACCGACCGACATGAACAAACCGCCAAGAATACAGGCGGCAAAATTGGGGCGCGCAATTCTTACGCCAAGAAGATAAGCGATGGCGATGCCGGAGACAGTGACAATAACATTAACGAAAAAGTTGACGGGATGATCGTCTGAGGCATACGTCAGACAAACGAGGATAGCGGCTAGAACGATCACCTGACCGGGCTGGGCTTCGTAGAATTGGTTCCAATGGCGCACGGCACAAATGCCAACCGCAACGAAGAAACCATATCTGATACCATTCAATATACTTGCCAATGCCGGGCTGAATTGTTCTAACCAGCAAATGCGCTCGAAGTGGGATATAGGCACGTCCGGCGAGAGAAAACTCAAACAACAATTTCCTACATGGTGCACGGCAGAATAAGCCGCAGCTGCAACGAACGCAGCCAGCAATGAGTCCGACCAGAACCGCCGATTAGTGAGAAACTGCCTGTATTGCGATACCAGCACTCTCAGTGGCATTTGCGGCAAGAATTTCCTCGAGCAGGCAAACCAGAGCACTGCCAACGACGATAGCAAGAGCGCGTCAGTGACAACACCGGACATTTCGTGCAGTCCGTATTGGACTAGATACGTGTTTAGCGGCTCTGTCGGCACATAATCGCTAAAGATTTCGTAGATTCCGTCGTTGACGGCGTTGAGGATTGCGGCAACGGCAGCCACACTTACCGCCAACAACAAGAGCGATTTGTTGACGGGATTTGTCCGCAGTGTCTTGAGCACCCAAAATAAGACGTTCACCGCAAGCAGTCCAAAAACAATCAATCGGAGAATAAAAACGATGATGTGTTTTTCGCGATCTCCCTGCGACCGTGAATGCCATTCTTTTGGCACAGACCAGAAACCGTCGTAGTGGCAAACATGATCGCCAAGAATATCTACCTGCATGAGGAAGCGAGAGTTCAACACGTGCAACTCAGGAACTTCCACCTCAAATCTGTAGTCACTGCGATTCGGCCGTTCAGTTTTCGACAGGCTGCAGATCTTGAAAGCATGCAGGCGACCGACATCAGTTTGTTTGAAATAATTCTGCGCCAGTTGCTCCGCCTGCTCCTGAGTTAATCGCGCCCCAGCAGCCGTCTCATTCAGGTCCATATCTGTACTGAAGATGTTTCCGTCGGGAGCCACACTGGCACTCAAAACGGTAGGATCCCCAATCCTATAAAATCGGACGTGCCATGAAAGTCGCGGCTCGACATTTTTTTCCATCAGGCGGGTGCGGTCAAACCGCAGACGATCGTAAACATACTGCAACTCATTTATGTTTGTGTCATCGGACAGCCAGGCAACTACTTGACGGTTGCTCATATCAAACTGTTTAGAAAGATAGGCTCTGGCAGCGGCAATGGCTTTGGTACGACCGACGAGCAGCACAGTGCCATCGCTAATTGACCGCTGCGGTATGGCAAACATCGCCAAGGAGATGAGCAATGCCGCGATTAACATTGATATGGTGCGTGAATCGAGAGCCTTGTATTCAGGCACCTCAAGCAACGGCGCATCGACTTTATCTTCACCAGTCGAAAGTGGTTCAAGCGAGCTATTCGCTGTGACTTCGTCAGGCTGCGTTCCCTTACGCATGATCATCAAAAACGAGATGGCTGGCACCACAAGCAGTGGCGCAACAGCCAACAGTGCAGTGACTCTGTCGATGATCACCTTGGAATTCAGAAGCGGCATAACTTCCAAGTAAGCGTCAAACGCATAGTGCCCCAGAACGACCGGCACGATGCCATATCTCCTGAACATCCATCCAGCAAACAGACCA
>Ga0206819_10289_pt1 | contig 15526 bp, 12 predicted proteins | sample Alteio_BWOrgCont_87_FD_152855 | JGI IMG/M metagenome (GOLD analysis project Ga0206819, IMG submission 152855) | Enriched cells from forest soil in Barre Woods Harvard Forest LTER site, Petersham, Massachusetts, United States -... | ecosystem: Environmental > Terrestrial > Soil > Temperate forest >... | reverse complement strand
GATTTTCTAGTGTTTATCTTATAAACGAAAAAAGTGTCCAAATAGTTCAAAGATCAGGGGCTTTAATTTCCAAATTTTATGTTAAATCTTATTCGCTATTCTTATCGCCGCTCCCAAAAATGTCGATAACAGTAATTTCAGGTCTGGCGCAAAAGCGTACGCGTGGGGCGTTGCCCCCTTCCATGCCAATACCGCGATTTACATATAAATATGTTTTACCGTTGTGATAAAGTCCTGATTCATAGCGCTTCCCTGTGGCAGAAAGTGTAATTAATGCGCCATATAATGGTAAAGCTACCTGCCCTCCATGAGTGTGCCCAGCAAGATATAAATCAATATTATTCTTGGACATTTCTTCTAAGCATTCAGGATAATGAAACAAAAAAATTCTATAATCACTTTGCGGCACATTCTGCATTATTTCTTTAACAGTTTTTGTTGTGCCTACTGGTAAGCCAGCCAGCCAAATATTGTTATTTGCTATAGTTACTTTATTGGTTTTATCATCTAATTCAATTGCTCCGGTATTAGTAAAGCGATTAAGATCCTGGAAATACCAGGCATCCCAATTGCCCTTTACCACATAAGTAGGCGCTATCTTGGCTATTTTTTTTAGACATTTTTGAAAAATTGGTAAAGCGCTCGGCGTATTGATCGAATCTCCAGTAAAGGCGATAATATCCGGTTTTTGTGCCGCGATCATAGCGGGCAATTTTTCTTCTAGTCTGGGAATAGGATCGCAATGAAGATCCGAAATATGCACAATACGAATAGGTCGACTGTCAGAATGAATCTTATTGCTGCTCAGTTTTATATGGGTGATGGAAGGCCAATAGGGCTCAATGAAATAACCATACATTATGCACACAAGGCCAACACTGCCTAAAGTAAGCACAATATATTCAATTTTAGAAAGAGAAGGAGGCGTTTTAGTAATTAGTCTGATAGCCAGTCTGGCAAGTATAAATACAGATGAGACAGAGATTACTGCTACACAACCAATGAATACAATTACACTTAATACTTCCTGTGAAATAATTTTTGCTCCATTTTATTAATCTAAAAAAGTATTTGCCCGGTTTGGTTGCCGCGAACAACTAGCAATTGAAACTTTTGTCCGAAAGGTTTACTTTCCAGCATTTCTTCAAGCTGTGCTTCTTTTTTTATTGGTCGTCCATCGATGACTTTGATAACATCCCCTGGATGGAGACCCGCTTGTCCAGCTCGAGAGCCTGTCAGAATAGCTTCAACAAACACCCCTTCTTTACTTGATTTAACTCTTAAGCCACAATAAGCTATATAATTTTGTTTTACTTTTTTATTTTTGGCACCCTTTGATTTATTGCTCTTAGAATCAACCAATTCTTGCTGTTTTTTAGCTTCCTCAGCTTCTTTAATGCTGAGCTTGAGTTTTTGCAATGATTCCTCATATTGTTTATTATCAGGTTCAAGCTTATGAGCTTCCTTATAATATGAGAGGGCGTCGTCTGGTTTCTTTTGAATAAGATAAATGGTGCCAATATTATATTTAGCAAAAGCCAGGTGTGGCTGTTGTTTTTCTAGCTCTTGATAGAGAGACAGGGCTTGGTCGTATTGTCCTTGTTTAAAGGCTTCGGCAGCTTGTGTCGTGAGCAATTGTTTTTTCGATTCTTCAAACTGGACACGATTTTGGTCGTCTAATTTCTTTTTTGCATTTAATGCTGCCTGTTGATATTCATTATTATTGGGCTCAAGATCGTGAGCAATTTGATATTGATTAGCCGCTCCAGCTACATCTTTATTAGCGTGCAAGGCAATCCCTAGACTAAAATGAGCAGCAGCATTTTCGGGATCTAAGCGGATGACCTGGTTAAATAAATCAATAGCGTCATTGAATTTTTTTTGCTTGTACAGGCTAATAGCGTCACTTAACAAAGAATTGATTTGACTGTCTCTGGCGGCTTTAGCTTTTAGTTTCTGTTCTTCGGAATCATAATTGTCATCTGTTTGATAATTGTTTTGGCAAATTAGATTTAAACTTATATTCTCATTTGTCAAAGAATTTATATACCGTTTTTGCTCATTCTGGGCAAAAGATTTTTCTATTCCATAAGAGAAAATGCCAAAAAAAAGGCTAAGGAGAGGTAAACTAACCATCAAGCTCTTTTTTATTGTTTTTAGTATTGTCACTTTATTCATTTTCTCTACCAAGCCAGTAAACCCAAATTAACATACACATTAAAGAATACCTGAGTAAGAATAATGGTCGCCGAAGATTTTAGCAATGTGGACGAAAATGAGTTAGCTTATTGGCTAGCTTTTAACTCCTTGTCTGGTACAGGCTTGGGATTTCGCAAAATCAAATCTCTTTACGATCATTTTCACGGTTTAAAAGAAGCCTGGCAGGCGCCAGCTAAAGAGCTTGGCAGACTTCCCGGGCTTAACCAATCAATTGTCGAGCGCTTATTAGAGCAAAAAAAGCTAATCGAACCACAAGATTTGCTAGAAAAATTAAACAACAGTGGCGTAGAGGCACTTTATTATTTTAATCCGGACTACCCTTCTCTTCTGCGTCAAATAAACGATCCACCTTTAGTGCTATTTACAAAGGGACAATTTCGTGCCTGTAATTTTAATTGTGCCGTTGGTATTGTCGGAACCCGCAAACCCAGTGTTTACGGGGAAAAATTAGCTAAAAATCTGGCTAAAAATTTGGCTGAGCACGGCGTTTTAATCGTCAGTGGTATGGCCTATGGGGTAGATTCTTTAGCGCACTGGGGGGCAGTAGAAAGTGGCGGCATGACAGTCGCCGTTCTGGGTTGTGGCGTGGATTTATGCTATCCCTCGTCCAACAAGCGTCTTTATTCCGCTATTCTTGAAAAAGGGCAAGGAGCGATGGTTTCTGAATATTTTCCAGGTACCCAGCCCCAAAAATGGCATTTCCCGGCGCGCAATCGTATTATCAGCGGTTTATGCAAGGCAATAGCCGTGATCGAAGCTGGTGAAAGTTCTGGAGCGCTTATTACGGCTAATTTGGCTTTTGAGCAGAGCCGAGAAGTTTTTGCTATTCCAGGGCGTATAGACAGTCCTATGTCGATTGGTACTAACGGTCTGATTGCCAAAAACATCGCCCATTTGCTAAGAGATCATAATGACATTTTGAGAGAAATGGGCTGGGCGAGCAAAAACACCGAAAACTGTGTTGCCACGGCTGTCGCTTTGCAAGGCCGTGAATTAGAAGTTTATGAATTAATGTCCAATGAACCCAGCCACTTTGACTATTTAATTGAAAAAACGGGAATGAATACTGGTGAACTCTCAGCTATTTTAACAATGCTTGAATTGGCGGGAGTAATTTCAAGGCTTCCTGGCGATTGGTATACACGAGACAAGCAAGCATTTAAGATATGAATTGAGAACTAATTGCAAAATTTAAAGAGTAAAAATTGAGCAATACTGATATTCTTAACTTAAAGTGCCGACAAAATAACCTTTAAATTATTTTGGGTGCAGGTCCATCGGGACTTCACCCTAATTTGATGAGGATGGGGGCAAAGACCTGTTTATATGAAATTGTGTTTGCGCTGCAATCAATATTTTGATGACCCTGTCGAGAAATGTCCAACTGATGGAGCTATTCTTGAAGGTGTTGGCAAAGATCCTCTTATTGGTGCCTTAATCAATAATCGTTATCTGGTTGATTCCGTAATTGGCAAAGGCTCTAGCGGTATTGTCTATAAAGCTAGGCGTTTAGGACGCGGAGAAGTAGTTGTAGCTATAAAAGTTTTGCACAGCTATATTGGAGCAGCGGGATCTTCTTTGGATAGATTTTTGCGTGAAGCCCAGGCAGCCAGTAAATTACGTAACCCACATATTATTACCATCTGGGAATCTGGTGTTACTGAAGATGGACAGCCATATTTTGTTATGGACTATCTGGAAGGAACGACACTTGGTCATATTATTAAAGATAAGGGACATCTTGAGCCAAAACGAGTTTTGTCTTTGCTGCATCAAATGTGCGAGGCTTTAGCTGAAGCACACCGACAAGATATTGTTCACCGTGATTTAAAACCAGAAAATGTTGTTTTGCATGAAAGCGATCATGGCCACGATTATATTAAACTATTGGATTTTGGTATTGCCGATTCACCGCAACATGCCCAGTCAAGTTTTCAATTAGAAAAGCCAAGGACAGTGTCAGGAAGCCCAGCTTATATGAGCCCTGAACAGTGCCAGGGGCTCGAGCTTGATGCTCGCAGTGATATTTATTCACTGGCCATAGTTGTTTTTGAAATGCTTACCGGCAAGCGACCTTTTCCACAAAAAGACAATGTCAATGTCATGGTTTTGCATGTCAATGAACCGCCTATGACTTTAACTGATGTGCGCCCCGATTTAAAATTTCCGCAATCAGTAGAAAATACTCTTGCTCGGGCATTGTCTAAACGCCCTGCAGATAGGCAGTCCACTGTTCAAGAATTTTTGTTGGAATTTGAATTAGCCTGGCAAGATGGTGATAATCCTCTCAGCGCATCTTTAAATACAATAGCGCAAACAAGCGTGAGCACAGCGAATTCCTCAGTTCCTAATACTGAAGAAAAACATGAAAGCGAAATTACCGCCGATGATCTGGTTATTCACGGTTCTGAGGGATCTCTTGCTGCTTGGGGTAATGTATCCATACAATCATCTGGCAAAACAGCCCTCATTTTAGACAACAATTCTTCTTTGAATGAACATAAAAATGGCAACGGACTAGAGACATCAGATATTGATATTTGGAAACCAGAATCACCTATTAATAAAGATATTTCTCCTAAGGAGAAATCAGTGTCATCGAGTGAAAAAATAAATATGGAGGCCACGGCAAACAATATACAATCCCTCTCCCCTTTGCCGATGCCAGAAGCTGTAATTATGTCCGGTAATATTGAGACTGGTATTGCTGAGCCCAGCCAATCCTCGACAAGAGAATGTCCTGACGATCAAAAACCGTTATCTGAAAGTAAATCAGAACAGTCGCTGACAAGTAAGAATAGAACCATCGAACGTTTGATGGAAGCAGCTAAAAAAGGGCAAAGCACATCACGTCCTTTAAAGATTCCGCCCACCAAATCTGAAATGCCTGTGCCACCCATGCAATCAATACGAGGACAACAAACATCAGAGCCGACGCCTGCACTGAATGCGATACCATCGTTGGAGGTGGCACAACCAACAACAAAACAACCGGATGGTATGATCCCCAGGTCAGAATTACATAAAAATATCAATCAATCAGGATCAGCTACTCCCTCAGGATGGTATCCGATTAGCGATGAAAAACCAGTTTCTTCCATCGGAAATTCAAATATACCAACCTCTCCGATTTTGGCGTCAAATTTTGCTACTCCCACCCCTCAATCTTCTTCTATACCTCAATCCTCTTCGTCTCTTTCTGATTCCCTGTCGTCGTTAACTAGTGGAAAATTATCAGGACAATATAATCAACCTCATATTCTCGCTGAGCCCCCGATTCCAGCTGTTGCAAATAAGATTAGTGCGCACTCGGGTGTTGCCGATTTAAAAAGCGAGCTGAAATATACACCTGTTAGTGAAAAAACCGAAGGGGCAGAGATTTATATAAAACAAAAATATCGCAGCACCCTTTCTCGCTTGAGAGTCAAACAAAAATCTAATCGATTCGATAACTCATTGATAACCACAAGAGCAAGAGCAGCTGCACTTAAGGCAGATACCGCTAAGCCGCCCGTAAATCTCTGGCACATAGCCATTGTCGTTGTGGTCTGCGCATGCTTGCTAGCATCTGCCTATGTAGTTTATTCTGCTCTGACAGTTCCAGTGGCACCGGTGACATCAATTGAGACACTATTAGCTTCCGGTAATTATCAACAAGTCATGGATATTCTGGAAGGTAAAAGTTTATCAATGCCGCTTGATGACAAAGAAAAAGATCAATTGAATTATGCTTATCTCGCTCTTGCTAAATCTTATCTTGCTAAAGCAAAGCCGGATCAAGCCCTGTCATTTTTAGTGAAGATAAATCCGTCATCATCTGAGGCCACAGAAGCAAATAAGATTAAAGAAGGAATTCTTCAACAAAAAAAATTGGCGCCGAAGAAGTAATTATTTAACAGGCTTGAAACTTCTGCTATCGCGCACCAGGGCAATATAATCAAAATCTTTATCGCTATTAGCAAAACAAGCTATTAAACAAATAATGAGTCCGATTGAAACACTGGTAATCGAAGCTATAACAATAAGATGTGGATTCTCTATTATATTGGCATAAATAGACAACGGTGTGGCTAAACATAGCGAAAGCACCACAGCCCAGAACGCGCCCCATGCGGGCAGTCTTTTAGAATAAAGAGCAAATATAGTAGGAAATAGAGCTGCTGAAACCAATGCTCCATACCCTAAAAAACACCAAAGTAGTTTAGGCTGGCAAAGCGCAACTGCTGTTCCCAGTATGGTCATACTAATCATGCAAATTCTTGCTGCCGTCACTACAGAATGATCCGAAGCTTTGTGATTAATATACCTGCTAAAAATATCAATACTGCCTAATGAACTAATAGCACATAACGACGAATCTAGTGTTGAACAAAGCCCAGCAAAAGCCATCAGCGTGAAGGCATAAAGAGAGAATTTGGGCAACAGACTTGCAATAACTATTGGTCCGACAACTTGAGGATCAGGAACAGAAATAATACCACGATTAACTTCTGTAGCACCTATAAAGCCTAATAATGACAAAGTGATAGGAACGATGCCAAAAAGTAAGCCACCGTAAATGAAAGTTTTAGCAATATTTTCTTTTCTTACAGCCAACGCTCGTTGAAAAAAAACCTGGTCCCCAATTGGTCCAGAAATTAAACTTATCGTCATTGGTATGCCCATTGTAAAAGCAATCCAGGGATCCCACAATGATTTATGTGAGCCGTCAACTCCGCCAAGTCCAGAAACAATTGCTGGCAAGCCACCAGCTTTTATAACGCACCACGGCACAAGAACAAATGCAATACCTAGCAACATTATCATTTGTATTACATCAGTAAGAATTGATGCCCGCAACCCACTTAAGAGAGTATAAGATAGAGCAATAACAGCCATAGCGATAATGGCAAAATGAATATTGATACCGCTGATGGTGTTTAATAATGTGCCACCTGCTAAGGTATTAATGATAATGGCGCCGAGCTGATAACCAAAGAAAACTACTAGGAAAGCTATGTGTACAGCTTTATTACCATTGAAGCGGCGATGAATAAATTGCGGCAATGTATAACCAAAGGGCGCCAATTTTCTTAGTCTTATAGCAACGGGAGTAAATATAAAAAAGCAAAGAATATTAGGAGCTGTAAACCAGAATATTCCTGGTATACCCTTAGTAAATGCCTGCATGGATGAAATAAATATTGCTGGTGCCCATACCCAGCTGACAGCTAGACTGAGAGCTCCTCTTACAACACCAACATTTCTATTAGCTGCTAAAAACCCTTCTGCATGCCCCTCTGTCTGGGTGAGAAACCAGACGACGGATATTAGCACTATTCCGTAAACTAGAATGAGACAAATTATTTCTGTCGGGCTGATTAATTGCATTGATTTCTTTGTTCACTAACTTGGACATATTATAGAAGCAAAGATTAATTAGAGCATTTTTTGGTTGACAAGCGCCTGCCTGGTGTTTATGCTTTGAGCTAATGTTTTTAAAGCTTTCTGTTCAGGGGGCATAGCTATGAATCGATCAGTGTTGTGGCTTACTTTGGTCATTGCTGGCAGCAATGTTTGTAATGTAAAAGCTGATGAGAGTAAACAAGCAGGCTCAGCAACCGAGCACATGTCCAATAGCAAAGACGTTCTAGGAATTGATTCTGAAGGAACAAATGCTGTTGATGCAAGCAATTCTAGAAAATTGATATTCAAAAAGACTTACACTGGTACGATGGGGAATTTCGATCCGCCTGACTTGCGAATGCCTTATGCGATAAATAAGGCAGTTGATGGTGTTTCATTGCCTGAATCTGAGGGAAAGTCAGATTCCGGGGCAATCAAAGGTAAGATACGCAGCTATCCCAAATCTCCTCGTAAATCGCAGGGAAATAATTCTTTTGTTCCCGTTGGCGACTTCTATGCTGGTATGCATAAAGGCCAATATATCGATACCAATACAGCTGCACCCAAATCGCCTCCGAGCGAGATTATTGATAACCATGAAATCAAAGGCAAGTTAATAAAGAAAGATAAGTCAGAATACTAATTCACATCTAAACCAAATAATCTTTGAGCATTCTGTGTACATAAAGCAGCAATCTCTTCTAGCGTTTGATTTCTTAGCTCAGCTAATTTCTCGGCTGTGTACCAAACATAGGCAGGTTCATTACGTTTGCCGCGCATCGGATGTGGTGCCAAAAAAGGACAATCAGTTTCAACTAATAATTTGTTGTCATCAACAACTTTTGCTGCTGCTTGTATTTCTTGTGCTTTGGGAAAAGTGAGAATGCCAGAAAAGGATACATAAAAATCGATATCTTTATCCAGTTCTTTCAGCTGTTCAACCACTTTATCACTACCCGTAAAACAGTGCAAAACACCTTTGATTGGTTTTGGACCATTAGCTAAAATATCAAATAATTCTTCCCATGCATCGCGACAATGAATAATTACTGGTTTATTGTATTTATGCGCTATTTTCAATTGTTCTTTTAAAGTTGAGATTTGTATTTCTTTGGGACTATTGTTGTAAAAAAAATCCAGACCACATTCGCCAATAGCAACTACTTTAGGATGATTAATATGGCTTTCAATGATTTGGCAACTGGACTTATCCCATTCATTTGCTTGATGCGGATGCAAGCCAAGACCAATATATATATTTTTATGCCTATCCGCTAAGTCTATAAGTTCTGGAATGGATTTTAAATCTACGCCAGGATTGATTATCTGTTTAACATTTGCCGCATTCATGTTATCAATCACTAATTGCTGATCGTCGGCAAAAAACTCTTTGACCAGGTGGGCATGGCTATCGATAATTCCTGAGCTTATGGCTTGGAATCTTGTCAATTCTGTGTTATGCATTAACTTGCCGTCCGCTTTCACTATAGTTACAATACCAGTAGGTCGTTTCAAATAGTGAAATCTATACTACTGCATTAATACGTGATTAAAAGCAATATATTCATAAGCCTAAATAATAACCTTTGGACATGTTTTCCAGTGTGTAAGCTGGCCAAAATGTCAATATTAATGGCGCTTATTAATATTGTTTTTGGCGATTTATTCTTTCCTTGCCAGGTATTTGCCCAGGGGGGTAGCCCAGTGCTTAAGGGTGGGGTCAATGAAGCAACTTATTTGGGTGCAGGTAAAACTCCTCGCTTAAAATTGCAAGACCTTCGAGATGCATTTGGCAGCAGCGGAACATCAAGCCTGCCATCTGTTGGTGAGAGTTTTGAAGCACCATCTGAGGCATTTGATTTAAATGCTAAAAAAACAGATAACGCTGTAGCTGCTGTACCTGGTCTTATACAAAATCCTAATCCTGACTTTACTGGTGAACAGGCTGTTCCTGGTTTGGAGAATTCTCCATTTAATATGAAAGCTGAAGAAACCGAGATAAAAGAAGGAGTACAAGTAAATGATCCAGATAATACTCCAGAAATGCAATTAGCCTGGGATGCCTGGCATAAACGAGTGGCGGCGGCTATTTATGAAAAATTTAACGCCATGGCTCAAGTAGCCTTTAAATACAGTCATCCTATTGCCTGCTATGTGACATACACCGTGACAAGAGAGGGACAAGTTATCAATGTCCAATTGCAGCAAAAAAGTCCAAATGTAGCCTTCAATGCTATGGTAATTCTGGTTATTAATTCTATGTCTGGACAAACAGAAACTCTGGCCTTTCCACCTGGATCGCGGCGTAGAACAGTAAATAAAGCAGGCATGTTTACTCAAAATTATGGTGTGCAAGGATTTAAATATACAACCGGTGATAAAGAAACAATTCGCGGACGCTAATGCAAAAACATATAAGAAATAATTAGGCTGCTCGATTGAATATTTTGAATAAGCAAAAACAAAAGCATAATTATCAAAAAATTGCTTATAAATTTAAAAGCATTGTTGGCGAAGATAATGTTTTATGGCAGCCAATTGACCGGGCTCTTTATGGTTGCGATGCTGAAACATTGGACAGTGCTATTCCAGATTTAGTTGTTTTGCCTGGCAATACGCAGCAGGTGCAGGACGTAGTAAGAATTGCTAATGAATATGGTATTCCTTTTACTGCACGTGGGGCAGGGACTGGACTTTCTGGAGGGGCTACCACCGTATGTGGTGGCATGTCGTTGGTATTGACTCGAATGACCAAAATAATTGATATAGATCCTGAAAGTAGAATCGCTGTTGTAGAAACAGGGGTAACCAATAGCTCCGTTTCACAAGCCGCGGCCAAATATAATCTTTGTTTTGCTCCTGATCCCTCAAGCCAATTAGCTTCTACAATTGGTGGCAATATTGCTGAAAACGCTGGTGGTCCCCATACCCTTAAATATGGCACAACAGTGGATCATGTTTTGAGTATGAAAGTTGTTTTGCCGGATGGCAATATAACTCAATTGGGCAGTAATCATTTATCTCATTTTGATTTTGATTGGGTTAGTTTGTTTACAGGTTCCGAAGGCACTCTAGGAATAGCCACAGAAGCTATTTTGAAACTTATACCTTTGCCTGAACTTACTGAGACTGCATTGGTATATTTTTCTACTTTAGAATCAGGTGGCGAAGCAGTAACAAAAATAATTGCTTCTGGTGTAATTCCATGTGCTATGGAAATGATTGACCAGTTAACACTAAATGCGGTTGAAGACGCCTTTAGTCTTGGTTTAAACAGAGAGGCTGCCGCTTTATTGATTATAGAAATAGACGGGAATAAGCTAAGTGTCCAACAAGAAAAAAATCAAATTGAAGAAATACTAAATTCGTCTGATACTCTAAGTTATAGCTGGGCCAAATCTGCTTATGATCGAGCCCAGATGTGGAAAGCCCGTAAAGCTGCCTTTGGTGCCCTTGGCCGCATAGCGCCGCATGCCTATGTTTTAGATGGTGTTGTGCCCGTTTCACAACTTGCTAACGCTATCAAAGGCATAAAAACAATTGGTGATAAATATTCAGTAATTGTCGCTAATATATTTCATGCCGGTGACGGTAATTTACATCCGGCATTACTTTATAATCAGAACAATGAGGAGCAAGCACAGCGAGTATTGAAGGCTTCTTATGAAATTCTAAAATTATGTGTTGACCTGGGCGGTGTTCTTTCAGGTGAACACGGTATTGGCATTGAAAAAACTCTGGCAATGCCCTTTTTATTCTCAGATACTGATTTAATGGTTATGGAATCAATTAAAAAGGCGTTTGATCCTCAATTAATATGTAATCCGGGCAAAATTTTGCCTAGTCCCGGTATATGTGGCGAGTCTGGTATGCGTCCCTTACTCAGGCATAAATTATCTATGGGTTGCTGAGTGATATTTCATTGCAGCGCTAATATTAAATGTTGGTCTATATTAACTAATCGGGTGTATGATTATTTCTAATGGTAGGACTTTTAAATATACAAAAATATTTCACTAGCCAGAATAACTTCTTTGCCGCTACAGCAGTCAATTACTGTGGAGACAATGTAAGAAAATTCGTTTGGGCTAGTGATTTTTAATTGGAGGTAAGCCGCAATTGACAGGAACTCTAGATTTAATTAAGGCTAAGGGACTAAAAAAATCAGAGATTAATCAATTGAATCGCTTATTGCAAAAGCGGCTCCCCCCAGACAGGATTATTACTATAGATTTAGCTGAAGCGATAGCAGAAGTTTCGCATAATTTGGGACAAGCTATATCTTTGGTTGCTAATAGACGGGGGCAAATTGTCAATGTAACCCTTGGCCAGCCCTGGCAAATTAATACTCCTGAACTTAGACAAGTACGTGTAGGACCGGGCAGGCTTTGCGGACACCGGGTTATATATACACATTTAAGTGAAAGAGATAAACATATAAATAAGGATGGCAGCTTTAGTGTTAACAAAGACAATTTGATGTCTTTAGCAAAAAATAGACTTGATTTATTGGCGCAAGTAAATGTTGATTCGCGCGGCACTTTCAGCAGAAAACACGGCGAACAAAGTCGTTTGGCTGACTCTGTAGAAATTATTCATCTTTTACCCGATAGAGACACTGAAGGTAAATTATGGAAACAAATGCCTACCTGTACAATAAGACTGGCGCAAGAAGAAGATTTTAGTATCCTCCTTCAATCACTAGAAGAAGAATTTCGCAAACAAGTTCCTGGCTTACCAGTACGTGCTGGAGAAGAACGAGCCATACTTGTTGGTTTGATCACAGGCGGCATTGACCCCTGGCAAATGGAAGACGATTTAGACGAATTAGCACAGTTAGCCCGTACTGCTGGAGCAACAGTGTCACGCCGCTTTACCCAAACCAGACGTGAGCCAGATCCAGTATTTTTTCTAGGTGCTGGTAAAGTGCAAGAATTGGCTTTGCTCGTTCAAGAAACGGGCGCCAATGTGGTTGTTTTAGATCATGAATTAACTGCTCAACAGCACACATCATTGCAAAAGGTCGTGGGTGTAAAAGTACTCGATCGCACTGAATTGATTTTAGATATTTTTGCTCAAAGAGCAAGAACTGCCGAAGGTAAATTGCAAGTTGAATTGGCCCAACTTAAATATCTATTACCCCGCTTAATTGGCAAAGGCACAGCCATGAGCCGACTGGGTGGCGGTATTGGTACACGGGGTCCTGGTGAAACTAAATTAGAAATAGATCGTCGTCGTATTCGTCAACGTATTGGTCATCTAGAAAATGATATTGTCAGAATTAAAAATTATCGTGACACACAAAGACGCATGCGCAATGAAAATCATTTACCAGTAATTGCTATTACTGGTTACACTAATTCTGGTAAATCTACTTTATTGAATGCACTGACTAAAGCTAATGTTTTTGTTGAAGATAAATTATTTGCTACCCTTGATCCAACTACACGCAAAACTACTTTGCCCGATCACAGCACTGTATTATTATGCGACACAGTAGGATTTATCAAAAAATTACCCACCCCTTTAGTAGCGGCTTTCCGCGCTACTTTAGAAGAAGTTGCTGTTGCTGATATTTTATTGCATGTAGTAGATGCCTCCCATCCCCATGCTATTGATCAAGTTAATAGTGTATATGATGTTCTAAGTGAATTAGGTGCTATTGATAAACCAATAATTACTGTATTAAATAAATCAGAATTAGTCCGTAAAGAAGATCTTATATGGCTTGTTTCACAAGTGCCAAATCCAGTTATTATTTCAGCAGCCAAGCGTCTTGGTTTTCCATCATTGATGAAAAAAGTTCAGGACATGGTTTACGAAGTAATTCCACAACAAATAAAAGTCATTGCCTAGTTTGAAAATCTCAAATTATCGCTATATAAAATCTCTAACTTTGTCTGAGGGCTGGGTAGAAAACGAAATTAGTGACGGAATCAATATCCAGACTATTCGCTCATTCTCTCCGCCTGAAAATCCAGCAGTAAGAATGGAATTATTTTATCGTGGATTGCCAGTGAGCGAAGACGCTGGCGCTTCTTTTAGAAAAATACTTAAATTAGCCCCCAAAGTGATATTTAATCGCCAGATAAAAAGTGAACCAACCACGGTCGAAACACAATGTATAACTGAACTCATAGAAGTATTAGGCAATGTTGGTAACAATCAAATAACTAACAAACAAATTGGATTTAGAGGACCCGCCTTTATACTAAACAGGTTAGAAGTATTGCCCTGGAGCGGTAAACCGTTAATAACTACGCGCGGTTACTTTCAAGACCCAGAGAACAACAATATGATTAATGAATTCTATGGTTTTTTCATTGATGCTGATCCAAATGATACCGCATGCAATATCGAAGAAATTTATCTTGAAGCAGCCACAGAAGAATTGTATAAGCAATATCTGCCTGCCTTTAAACAAAGCCTTAATTCAATACAGTGGCTGTCTGTATAGTTTATACACGCAATTCACTGGCATAGAATTGTTCTTGTGCCAAAAGATTGCTTTTATTAGGATCGTTATTTGTCAAACTAGCAATCTGGTTTTTTATCTGAGCTAATTTAGTGTGTGCTAATTCTTGTTTATATATTTCCTTACGCTTTTCCTCAGCCAGAGTTTGCTCTCTTTCTTGTTTTCTCTTTTCTTGTGCAAGTCTCTCTTTTTGAGCTTGATCTAACTCTGACTCATGTTTGCCTATTTTGTCGATTGGTTTAAGCGGATCAACGCCATCCTTAACTAATACGCCGTCAGGATTAAATATATGATCTCCACGTAGACGATCTGCTGCTGAAGCATTGTCGGGTGCATTCATCCAAGAAAATAAAGTATTGGCATCCAGATTTTTATAATTATGCTGACCGCCCCAATTGTTAATGAAATCTAGACCACCTTGATCATTAGATGCTACAGAAGTGGCATGCCAACCTTCTGCTCCGCCTAATCCACTTGCTTCTTTAACATATCTGCCAACATGTGTTCCTACAGTTGGTAATTTCCATCCATTTGCTTCTGCTTCTTTTACAGCTGCTAATAATTCAGTACCGTTCCTTACGCTTGTGACACCGTCAATTTTTCCAAAGGACTGCTCGCTTACTATAGTTGTTTTTTCACCGAATTTGGGATCTATCAAATAACCATAAGCCTGTTTGCTTTGGGCTATAGACTTACCATTGAGACAAGGGGACTGAGCGATAACTTTATTATCCTGGAGGGTGTCAATAACTCTTTCTCCTGTGTCGACAACTCTGTTACCTGTATCTCTTTGACTTTTTGGACTTACATCTTTATAAACATAGCGCCCTTCGCCATCAGTGAGTCCTAGACTTCGTGCTTGGTCTCTGCTGATGCGATCTAAGTTTGACTGGGCTATTCCTAACTCGGCTATTTGCTCCGCTGCACCACGAGCATTGCTTGGTTTAAAATTCAAATTGCGTGCTTGCCAGTCAGGGCGTAAACTTTCCTTATGGACCTTACTGGTAAATGTTTGACCGGCATTATCTCTAGTTTGAAATTCACCTTTTGTACACATGTCGGCTATATCTGCAAGATATTTTCCTGCCATAAGCTGTGCCTTTTGCCTAGCTATAGAAGCCGCAGCACAGGTATTATTGGCACCCTGATTGCTATGGTCAATAGGTTTTGCGGCTGTTACAATGGCATTTCCCAGTATATTATTTACCATCCATGGCTCGTTAAAGACCTTTGTGTCACTATTGTCAAACGTAAGATTTTCTGCTTTGTTCGCTATGTCACTAAGACTTCTATATGCAAGAGCCAATTGTTTTTGCTGATCAATTTCTAGTCCATCTTTTGTTTTTATACTATTATCGGCGCCGTTTTTTGCACCAACATGCTCAAGCAAAACTCGCTGATCCATTTCAGTTAATTTTGCTTCTAATTTGTCTAATGCAATTCTTC
>Ga0206819_10288_pt1 | contig 15527 bp, 14 predicted proteins | sample Alteio_BWOrgCont_87_FD_152855 | JGI IMG/M metagenome (GOLD analysis project Ga0206819, IMG submission 152855) | Enriched cells from forest soil in Barre Woods Harvard Forest LTER site, Petersham, Massachusetts, United States -... | ecosystem: Environmental > Terrestrial > Soil > Temperate forest >... | reverse complement strand
GCAAAACTCCGGTTCCACAGCGCCACAAACTAAGCCATCCCCAACAGACGCCAGCCCATCCCCAACAGACGCCAGCCCATCGCCAACCAATCCAGAACCGCAAGCAGCCCCGACATCGCCAACAGCGGCAGAATCACAACCATCCACGACATCACAATCGACGCCGGCGCAAGATCAGGCAGGTGACAACAAGACGTCCAACAGTTCCGAACACAATCAATAACAACGCAGCATTGCGGTTGACGCTCACAACACCAAATGCACTCAAATTCCGAACAACCTGCGGCTAACATCCAGAGCATGTCCAACCCGCTTTTGCAGGAGCTGCCAAATCAATACGAGCTGATCGGAAAGGTAAGTCAGGGCGGCATGGGCTCGATTTACAAGGCAAAACATCGCTACACTGGAGTTTTTGCTGCGATTAAGGTAATTCGTCCCGAGCACACCAAAGACCTGAATGCGATGCTTCGGTTTAAGTTCGAGGCAAAAGCGGCGCATTCTCTCAAACATCCAAACATCTGCGCCGTACATGATTTTGGCGTCACCCCCGGTGGGCTGCCATATCTGGTGATGGACTGGATCGACGGAATCAGCCTGGCAAGAAAGGTCATTCGCGACGGTCCGTTGCCCCTAGCCGAAGTTGCCTCTATTTTTCAACAGGTCACGCAAGCCTTAGCACACGCTCACCAGGGCAAGGTAATTCACCGGGACCTCAAACCCGAAAACATCATGTTAACGACGGATCGCCGCGGAAATTCTGTAGTGCATGTCGTAGACTTCGGCATTGCGAAGAGAATGCAAGACGAAGACGAAACCCAAACGCCATCAGACGGAGGTCTGACGAGGACCGGCATTATCGTCGGCACCCCTTTATACATGAGCCCAGAACAAGCACGCGGTCTGCAGGTCGACGGGCGATGCGATATCTATTCATTAGGCTGCGTTATGTACTTCGCCCTGGCAGGAACGCCGCCTTTCATAGGTCCGACAATCATCGATACGATCAACATGCATCTCAACGACCCGCCGGAATTCAGTCCTAGCCTAAAAATACCGGCTGACGCCAAAATGATCATCTTAAGATCGATGGAGAAAGCTCCAGATGATCGTTATCAAAGCATGGAAGAACTTTCGGCTGATCTGGAAAAACTGACGAAGGGAGTATCAGTAGATCGAAAGGTACTGGCCGGCGAACGCAAATTGAACCGGAAAAGGGTGGCGATTGCCGCTTGTTTCATCATCGGATTCATTGTTACTTACGGCATTTCATTGTTGTTGCAAACGCTGTTAGATGCTTCGCCGAGCCACATGAGATCCGAAACAACATCCCACGGCAGCAGCATGTCTAAATCAAAGTGAAATCAAACACGTTGGCCAAACGACTTGGCGCTTTCAGTACTGCCTCTGTAATCTTCGCGGGATGCGCCGCGAGCCTAATGTCTGTGCTGGGATTCTTCGGCTCACAGTCTGCCGTCTTCGAGCTCTGCTCTCATTTTCGCCTGCAATATGGGATCTTTTTGCTCATTACTGCCTTGGTTGTCCTGAAGCACAAGAAATTTTTCGCATTGTTTTGCCTGGCTGCAGCCTGCAATTTGCTCCTGGTTGGAATTTTGTACATTCCCGTCAAATCGGAGGTCGGCACCATCAGTAGTGCACATCACGAACTTAGATTACTCGATATGAACATCAATTTTGAAAACAGAAGTCCTGACTTAGTCAACCAAGAAATTCAATCTGTTGACGCCGATGTTGTGGTGATCGAAGAGCTGACAGCGCCATTATACGGAGCATTAGAACCTTCTCTTCGATACTACCCGTATCGCGTAGTTGCCCTGCGCGAGGATCCATTCGGAATCGGTATTTTCAGCAAGACCCGGTTTATCTCGAGCAGTGACAACCCAATGAAAATTCCTGTTTCACTGGTGATTTCCGCTGTGATTCAGCCCGCAGACAAGCCCGTGGAGATTATGGCCGCACATCTGCTACCGCCAGTGCGTTTTGACTACTATGACGTCGACAAAAAGATCGTAGATATGCTCGCTAAAACAGCACATGATTTTTCGGGACCCAAGCTGATTGTCGGCGACTTAAACGCGACTCCCTGGTCTGCAATTTTTTCGCGACTAGTGGAGAAGTCCGGATTGCAAGATTCGGAGAAGGGTTTCGGCCTGCAGCCAACATGGCCCTGCGGTGAGAAATTCTTCCAGATTCCGATCGATCACTGCCTGGTCAGCTCCGACTGCAAAATTGTGCAACGCTCGGTCGGCAATGAAACCGGCTCTGACCACAAACCGCTTGTGCTACGTGTCTTGGTTCCATAACTTCTTTTACAGTTCATCTCAGTCCTTGTCATCAGAATGGCCGAATGGGTTGAGCTTTTTAATCACTTTTTTGCCAGCGTCCTCCGCCTTCTTTCCAACATCTGCCGCTTTGCGCCCGGACTCACTGGGAGGTTGATATACGGACTGGGTAACATCGTCTGATGTTCGCATTTCCACTGACTGGAGCGTTCGATCGGTTCCTTCGTGGATGATAAGACCTTTTACCTTTTCGAGTTGAGCTGCCACACCTTGTTTGTCAAACAGGTTCATCACGTTGTATTCGGCACTGATGTTTTTGCGGTCCCTGGCCTCATGAGCCAAATGCTCAGCAATGCCGGCGATTACAAGTGGTGGAAGGTTCTCACCGAGGTTGGTTTGCTGCGCTTCCATCTGTTTAATCACAGCCACCTTATTGAAATCAGTGTGGTCCAACTTAGCCGCAATCGAGTCCGGATCATGCAAAGCAAGGAGCTCTGCGGCGAACTTGTTCGTTTCAACATCGGGCTTCTTGTGAAATTGAATATCTACCATGAGCAAACTCCTACAACCTCTGGCAAAGAGGTGAATAAGCTCGACATGTTCCGACTCAGCTGAGTCGTTGTCGACTATGGGTGGGGGAAATTCGCGCGCACCATAAGACTATCTGACAAACGGGTTCGTCTGCAATGGGGGAAATACGCAAGCACGCGAGAAACCCTGGCGCTGAGGTACGGGAATCGTCCGCGGTACGCTAATCACGGACCTAAGCGTTTTCCATGAATACGTTAAACTAATGGCGTCAGCAAGAAGCTTGCCGATTAAGATACGGGGTTGCAAGAGGATCGAGAATGAGATTTGCCATGATGGGGACAGGCGGAGTTGGTGGCGTATTCGGTGCGCGGTTGGCGGAAGCCGGTGAAGATGTAACCTTCATCGCTCGCGGATCTCATCTTCAGGCGATCAAGCAAAATGGCTTGCGCATTGTCAGCGATAAAACACACGAGCTTTTAATCAAACCGGCGCAGGCCACGGCAGATCCAGGGGAGATCGGTCCGGTCGATTACGTGTTCCTCTCAGTGAAACTCTGGGATACCGAGGCGGTGGCGCCGCTTCTCAAGCCAATGATCGCTCAGAACACAGCAATAATCTCATTGCAGAACGGCATTGAAAAAGACGACATTTTGCACCGTCACTATGATCCGCATAACATCGTCGGCGGTGTGGCATATGTGGCTTCTTTCATTATGCAACCAGGAGTGATCGAACAGCGCGGCACCAGACAGAAGTTGGTATTTGGCGAATTCTCGGGTATTCAATCCGAACGGCTGTTGAAGCTGGCTGAAGCATGCCAGCGAGCGCATATCAAAGCGGTGGTTAGCGATGACATCAAGCGTGACCTCTGGGAAAAATTCGTCGTGCTGATCGCGATGAGTGCCGTCACGTCGGCCACCCGTATGACGATCGGCAATGTGCGCTCCGAGCCCTTTTCTCGTGAACTCTTGATAGATGCAATGCGTGAAGCTGCCATGATTGCAAAGGCTCGAGGCATCAAGGTCTCTGACGATATTGTCGACAAACAAATGGAGTATCTGGATAGCTTAGCTCCCGAGGTTTCTTCATCGATGCACCATGATATCGAACACGGCAATCGCCTTGAACTTCCCTGGCTCAGCGGCATGGTCGTGGAGCTGGGCAGAAAGCTAGACGTTCCCACGCCGGCTAACAAAGCTCTCGTGGGAGTACTCATGCCGCATGCGATGGGACGCCAGAGTCACGTGGCTGTGAAATCGTAGCCTTGACGGAATTACCGTATCAATGAATTTCTAACTATGCGCTGTCCCACTATCGATTTGCTACAACAATGTGGCTAACAAAATCGGTTGCTGCTCGAACGAGATGCCGATCACCTCTCCGTCGTCAATTTCAAGCTTCGCGCCCGGAATAATTATTGTTTGACTGACCGAAGGCTCGCCAAGGCATCCCCACTGATCCTGTTCGACAGCAGCCGAGCTGCAAGTAACTGGCTGGGGACGGCGATCGATGTTCATGGTCTTCCTCAGGGAAAATCAACCTGTGCCCGCGAATGATAGCCGAGACAAAGTGAAATCACCGTGATTTTTTCGCCGCGCCGCAGGTGATCATCTTTCTTGTTCGCTTCGTGGCCTTTTGCTGTTATTAGCAGATGGTTGGACGGCTATAATACTGGGGTTCTAATTCGGAGCCGCCTGTACGTTTATGAACGCCTATTTTACCGTCTTGTTTACCGTAATCGTTTCCGATCTAATTGCGGTTGCTGCTCTGTTACTGACGCGCAGATTCGTCAACTTAGACAAGCTACGCTCATCACACGATGTCGGCGGATTCTTGATTGCCATTGTCGGAACACTGTATGCAGTTCTTCTTGGGCTAATAGTTGTAGATGCAATGCAACAGTACCAGCATGCTCGCGAAATAACGGAGCGCGAGACTAACTATTTGACGGATGTATTCGTGATGGCAAAAGGTCTCACTGAACCACGAAGTTCCCAGCTACAGCGAATGTGCACCAGCTATGCCGACCAGGTTGTTGATACGGAGTGGAACCAGATGCGCGCGGGCACATTCTGCCCCATTGCACGGCAAAAGGCAATTGATCTGATGTCCTCTCTCATGAACTTCGACCCACAGACTGAAAGAGAAAAGGCGATCTACCCGCTGCTCGTAAATGAAGCAAGTCAATTTTGGCAGAACCGGCAGGAGCGGATTAGCATCACAAAGAAGGGTATTCCTCCAGTGGAATGGCTGGTTCTGATTGTTGGTGCCATAATCACTATCTTCTTTACCTACTTCTTTGCTCTGGAACATACCCGGCTGCAGGCAATCATGACCGGGATGGTAGCCACTCTAATTTCCTTGAATCTGGCTTTGCTGTTGCTTTTCGCTTATCCTTTCAGCGGAGATCTATCGGTGCAGTCTGAAGCCTTTCGATCGCTCGGAGAAATTTTTCGCAATTTTCAGGCCGAGAATGCAGGGGCGATCGAAAAGACTCACTCGTGAAAATTTCAGGCGCAGGTTTTATTCCGCACCGCGCAAATCTGTTGGAATGACATTTGCATGAAACTCTCTTCAAACGAGATCAAGTTATGTCGACTAAGCTGCGCGTCATGAACCATTTGTTCATCAGGGCGGCATGCAAAATGGCCAAAGGCTGAAACCATTTTTCAGCCGAAAATACTGATAAAGTAGACCAACCCCCGTGAGGTGCTCATGGAATTGCAAACAACGAAACAGGCGCAGAGATCGATTAAGTTTCCCGGTATCATCACGAGGGGACATTATTTCGACGTGCCACTGGACTACAGCAGATCCCGCGGCAGTACGATCAAAGTTTTCGCCCGCGAAATAATTTCTTCTGCCAATGAGACTGCACAAGCTCTTCCCTGGCTGATTTTTCTTCAGGGCGGTCCCGGCTTCCCATCACCACGTCCGGAAGGTGCAGCCGGGTGGATCAAAAGGGCTCTACAAAACTACCGCGTACTGCTACTAGACCAGCGTGGAACGGGCTTGAGCACACCGGTCACACATCAAACATTGGCCTCGATTGCTGAGCCGCAGAAACAGATGGACTATCTGTTGCACTTCCGAGCCGACAACATTGTGCGTGATTGTGAGACGATCCGAAAGTCTCTGGCTGAGAGCAAACCGTGGACAGTGCTCGGGCAGAGTTTTGGCGGATTTTGCATTACAACCTATCTGTCACAGGCAAGCGAGGGGCTGTCCGCTGCCATTTTAACGGGCGGGTTGCCACCCCTCGTCGATCAACCAGATGCGGTGTACAGGGCCACGTACAAACAATTAATCGACAAAAACAAACTCTATTACGATCGATTCCCAGATGATGTCGAGCTGGTTCGGCGCATCGTCAAACATTTGCAGACCAATGAGATCGTCTTGCCGTGCGGCGAGATTCTAACCGCCAGGCGATTTTTGCAGTTGGGAATCGGACTGGGATTTACCGCGGCTGGCACCGGCATTAATACCATCCACTATTTATTGGAAAAGGCATTTGTCAACGCCGAATCGGCAGAGACAATATCGTATGCATTTCTGCGGGGCATAGAGAACATGCTCGACTTCAATACCAACCCTATCTATGCGCTTTTGCACGAAGCGATCTATTGCCAGAAGCAAGCATCAAACTGGTCAGCAGAAAGAATTTTGGCCGAATATCCAGAGTTTGACTTGAACAACAATCCAATCTATTTTACCGGCGAAATGGTCTATTCTTGGATGTTTGACGAATACTCATGCTTGCGGCCGCTCAAGCATGCAGCACAACTTTTGGCTGAATATTCTGATTGGCCGGAAATATACAATGTCGACTCGCTCAGGCAAAACACGGTGCCGTGCGCCGCCAGCATTTATTACAACGACATGTACGTCGACAGGCAATTCGCCGAAGAAACGGCCAGGACAATCAGCGGAATCAAAGTCTGGATTACAAACGAATTCGAGCACGACGGACTCCGTGTCGAAGGCGAGAAAGTCTTGGAGCATCTCCTCGCACTGCTGCAGTAACTCCGGCGCTCCGCGTCACCAACTCAGACCCATGTTTCGCGTCGGCGCTTCAGTTGCTCTTCTTGTTTCTCGAACTCTGGTGGCATCGATTGGCGTACCTTGATCTCCGTGAGTTTCTTCTCCATCTCGATTGGTTTCAACGCCTGATCGACCATAGTCATATACTTCGTCATTGTCGGTCCTGGTTCTGGTTCCGGCGATAACAATGTTCCTGTCGCGAAGTGCTGTGCCATTTCCTTTTGATACTGCTCGTTCTCTTTTTCGTAGTTAGCCCGATCGTCAGGCGGCATATTTTTTACTATCTGTTCAATTCGCTGGCGCGCCTCCGCTTCCAAAGGCTCGAAAGCCTCTTTCTCTCTTCGGTGAAATTCTTTCACTAGTGGCGGGTCTTCTGGTCCTGAAAGAGGGTCGCGGGGGCGCTCGGTTGGCACTCCACCTTTTGCATCGCTGCCCTCAGCGAATAATCCACCGAATGATGGATTTGGTAAAACAGGCAGCCAATTTCCTTGCTCCGAATGAAAGAGATTGGACCATTCCTTGTGCGCCTCCTTCGCGTAGAGATCGCCAACAAGTGAATGCTCATCACTGGTAGACATGGCTACTTTGTCATTACATTTCTGCTGCCCGGAGCCATCCGTGATCATTTTGTTTCTCCTGCGCGTCTGCAGTTAAATGACACCAACATATGTATACGGACAATTCGTCACACGCGCGAAACACGTTTGCAACATTTTTGTGACCGGCGTTGAAGCTCGCATAGAAGAGCATCTATTTGCTGCCGGGCCGAAAACGTGCGAACCTTAATAATCAACGCCCTTTTTCAGATTGAGAGTGGGTACGTATTCATATTTAGATGGGTTGCTGCGCACCATTGCGTCAGCAGTTCCATTCCAAAGTGTGGCGTGGTTGCCGTGATTATCAGTGATGACGCTCTGATCCAGAAGATAGTTACTAAACGATTGGCCTTGTTTATCAATGGAGTCCCAGTGCCGCTCGACAGCTGCATTGTGAACATCTTCAGCGGCATGGGCGGAGGCCGCTTGGGCTGCGGCGCGCCGTCCGATTTCATGAATGCGCGCGATCTCTGGTGCAGCAATCGTCGCAGCTTGTGCCGACACTACTTGTTGGTTAACAGAATAACTGGAAAGCATCGCCAGAACTGTTTCCCTTTCCTGGTCCGCCAATCGAACAGGAACAGAAGCCTCGTCAGCGTAAATCATAAAGCCTCCGACAGGTCCGGGCGGCGCGCAGGTGACGATAGTGTGGGTCTCGCGAGGTCCAACGCCATCCTGTGCGTCCACTAGTCCTTGCATGTAGATGCGGCGCCATCCCGAAGGCGCCGAAAGATTGGTTTGGGAAGAGATCTGACTAGTAGCGGGTGGCAGCCCATGTTTTGCGCGAGTCATCTGGACGAGATCTACGAAAGTTTTCGCCAGATCCTGTCCATATGGATAGTAGAGCGCCTGACTATACACCGTGTTGCGACCGGCGAATTGTTGTCTGGTGCGCAGTACTCTTGGATCGTTCGTATTAAGGGGCCTCATCGTAAAGCCCAGAGTGACCATTTCCTTGTTTGGTCCTTGAAAGAAAATCGTCCCTCCCCCGCTGGCAGGCGTCACCTGCCAGCCGTCCGGTATCATTGCCGAGGCCGAGCCGTCGGGCAAGGTGAACCTGTGCAAAGGAGCGACTGGAGCATTGGCGGCGGCGGCGGCACCATCTGCAGTGCCATAGCCGGATGCGGTAGCACCACCTGCGGTTCCGTCGGCAGCGGCAACAGGATGCCACTCTTGAAAAAGTTCGCCGAGCATCGAATTGATGTTGCCACCAAAATGCTGCGCATTGTCTACCAACAGTGCGGCCTCCACTCGATCGGGCGCAACTTGAGACACAATCACCAACCCTGCCATCTGCATGTCACCAAGAGGGTGGCTGACGCCAGTGAGAAACGCTGCAATCGAGTTTGTGTTTCGCACTCGAAAAAAGTTACCTACCTGCGGCTCATCTCCCCAGTTTTCATGAATCGAGCGCAAAACTGAAGCCATGGCTCCGGCTTGCGTAGTTTGTCCTTCGATCTGCCCATAATAGATGCGCCCGCCATGGGGATCGACAATCTTCTTCAACGGCACCTCGGCATCGGCTGGCATTGCAGTGCACAGGGTGAGAAAGATGGTGAGGATAAATATCGTTGCTTTCATTTACTTGTCCTGGGTGGCACAAGAAACGCACGTTCGCCCGAGCGCCTCGACTCGAGGGATTATAGCGGATACTCCGAATTAGAGCACCCAGCGACTCGACAGAATGAATCGAGTTATGCTGCGGCGGTGAGTGTGCGGAACTTTAATGACTTTGCAACATCGCATACCTAATATTGATCCAGCACCTGCACCTCCTCTACTCTGTTCTCGACACCACTGACTATGTTTGAAACTCTTACTACCATTCAATCTCATCCCGCTGCTTTCACCCGGTTTCCGGCAATCATACCGGTCGCTGAGCGCAAACGTAATGACAGCGTGCGAGTCCAGGGGGTCTTGCTCGAGCCTGATAAACCTGTCTCAGTAGGACGTGAAGCCACGCTAGAAATTGTTCCTCACCTCATTTGGATGTCGCGCAAACATCTGGAACTCAAGGTTGATATCGCAGGCAACCTCTGGATTCGAGACTTGAACTCCAAGGCCGGCACATACATCAACGACTTCCGAATTGACAGCGAGTGGACCATCGTGCACGACAACGATGAAATTTGGCTGGGGTGTCGCGGCATGCGCCTGAATGTTACACGCGGATAGGGCCTCTTCTTCTCCGCAGGTATTTATTTTGCATGGGCATCCAGCTCACCGCCGGAATTTGCTGTTCATCTGCTGCAGCTCCAAAGACTCCGAACGCGTGAAGAGCAAATGATGTCCTATTTGGTTGGTTGCAGGGTTGAGGCATATTTGGCAAACAACTGGTCGCGATCCGCTTTGCGATTGGTGGCGGCGAGCAGCTGACCGTAAAGTCGCACATATCCGGGCAGGTCATAATTGCAGTGTTGCCGTTCTGCAATGGTGATTGCACGCTTCAGCAACGGTTCTCCTTCTTTGTATTGCTTGAGTTGGCATAAGTCAAAGCAGCAAAAACCAAGCGCTTTGCCAAGGTCACATGGGCGGGGTGGTTGAATTTTCTCCAGAACCAAAATAGCTCTCTTGCGGCAATCTGAAGCGGCTTTGTACTCTTTGTGCTCCTCCAGTCCATTGGCCAGAGGCGTAAGCGCGTCTAGCATGAAGCGGTGTTTAGGGCCGACAGACTTTTCAGTGAATGCTGCGAAGGCCCGATAAACGGGAACCTTAGTAAATCTTGACGCATCTGGCGCGTCTTCCGGTATAGCGAAGTTAACCTGAGTGTACAGTTTATCGACAAAAGGTCCTATTGTTTGGCAGGTTCTCAGATCGGTGAGAATCTGATTCCATGCCGACTGTGCAGCAGCAGTGTCATTTTTTGCGTAAGCTTGCATCCATCGATTGCAGGTTCTGGAGTAAAACACGCGGTCGCACAGTTTGTCGTCATTGTTTGGGGCGGATGAGCCATAATAGCCACTGATAACACCAAACATGTTGTCGGATTTGGAATCATCGATTGTTTTAGCCCCAGCTGCCTGCAGCGACAGAATGACAACTCCTGTTAGCAGCCCGCGCAGGCGCACTAGAAGAGTCGAATACTCAGTTTTGGCTGCCCCTGTTAACATCAGCTATCTACGCGTTTCGTTCCTGTCGGTGTAGCTGGGGTTGTGTTGCGAATACTACTGGAAGTCAGATCGAGACCGGCATCCGACACTAAATCTATGCGGCTGAATGTAAGATGTCGTTGATGAATTTGATCTGCCCGGCAATATCGCCTTTGGCGGCGCCAACCACCTGTCCCATTCTAATCATGTTCATCGTCTCGATACCGTATATGGTGTTCCTCGCTGTCCTGTATTTTGAAACCCTAACATCAGCTGTACTCTTGTATAACGTTCTCGACACTCGAAGAGACGTTTGCACGATGCTCAGGTTCACTAACTCGCCACTTCCTGTCCAAAACAACGCTTCTCGACCGGCGTGGACGCGAATCTTTCTGGGCCGAAAGTAAATTCCCTCTGAAACATTTGCGCCACCGCTAGCCCCCAATATGTCGGCGACGACAAGAACGCCTTCTTGAGTTGGAAGCAGCAGGATTACTGTCATGTCTTAAAGTGGTGGGTTTCCGAACAGGTAGCCGTCACAACCTGGAACCTGTAACCGTTTCAGACAAAAATGGGGCAGACGAGGGGACTTGAACCCCCGAATACCGGAACCACAATCCGGGGCCTTAACCACTTGGCGACGCCTGCCATAGCGAACATTCATATTAACACGGCGATTTTCGCTGTGGTCATCATGTAAGTGTTGTTGACAGAAGGTTGCAACAAGCCGCGTTGCATTGCTTGCCGGCTTGCCACACCGGTGGCGGATAGGATGAGCAAAGGGCTCGGCTTAGATGTGGATCAGGTGGAAGAGCGGCGGCAGAGCTTGGGCAAGCAACCCGCCGATGACGAAGGCGCAGAGCCAGGAGCCGAACCAGATAGTGAAGGCAATGCGCGGACCGCGCTCTTTGATCATGACGCCCACGGTGGCGATGCAGGGTACGAACAGCGTGATCACGATCATGGCGGTGACTGCTTGCACCGCCGTCAATGGAACTTCGGTCAGGCCAAACGAAGCAAAGTCACGACGCACAATACCGAGAATGAAAGTGGTGGCAATGCGCGGATCGTTTGGCAGATGCAGCCATGACACCACTATTGGCTGCAAGATGCGGATGAACAAGTCGAGAAGTCCCACCATTTGGGCGATGGTGACGGCAAAACCGGCGAGGAAAAACATCGGCGTCGCTTCTTGCAGGAAGTTGATCGACTTGCCCCATGTCTTCTTCAGCACATTGTCTGCACGAGGCAACCGCATCGGCGGCAGATCGATGATTAGTCCACCGGATTGACCCGGCATCACCATGTTCAGCAACAATCCCGTCACCGCCAGTATGGTACCAACTACGGTGCCGTAAACAATCCAGGCGTACAGTCCGCCGGCTTTGGCTAGCGTTCCAGAAACAACGCCAAGCTGAGCCGAGCAAGGAATGGCGATACCCAAAAGCGCTGTGGCAATAATCTTCTCGCGTTTCGTCGTCAGCAGCCTGGTGGTGATTGTGGCCATCGTCACGCAACCAAGTCCCAGAATCAAAGGAATGATCGCTCGCCCGTTCAAGCCGATTTTGCACATCAATCGGTCGACCAATACAGCCAGACGAGGAAGATACCCGGAATCTTCCAAAAGCGATAACCCGAGGTAAAACCCCAATACAAGCGGAAAGAGCAAGCCGAGAAGGTAAGTAACGGTGAGTGTGATCAACCCATATTCACCGCAGATGATGTTGCCCAGGGCACCCATCACATTGTGAAACTTCCAAAAATCAAACGTGACAGCAGCAGCGTCCGCTTTGGCCATCGCATCACCGGCAGCTTTGGCTTCTTGAGGCGCCGCCAGTGTTCCATTGGGAAAGTCAAAAGTACGATCGCCGACTTTGATCTCGCTTGGAAAAACCATCGCCACTACGCGCCGGACATTAGGCTCGTAATACACTTTCATGATCTTCTTTTCAGTTATGTCGACCAGATTGCCGGCAATCCACACCCCGAGCAATTGATAGAAGATTGCATAGCACACGGCAAATGAAACCAGACTGCCCCAGATCGGATGCAACAGCCATCGACCGAGTTTGATCGAGAAGCTCAGTGCTTTCGCATTTTGCGAGATGCAACTATCGACCAGTTCATTGACGCGAACTCGTCGTGAACCATATATGGCGGCACGATGATTTTCGGCCTCGACTCCAAACTGCTGCGCGCTGGGAATGTCACCTTCAGCAATCAGTACGGCGTGCGCCTGATCGACGCCTTTCTCCATAATTGGCTCGATAATCGGCAGCAGATCTTTTTCCACGGCACCGATCGTTGCCTGTTCGACATTGATGGCATCGATTCCTTGCTTGCACACCGCAACGCAAGTAGTGATCGGAATACCGAGCGAATCGCTCAATCGACCGATATCAATCGCCATGCCCCGACGCTCCGCCTCATCCCATTGATTGATCACAAGCACCATCGGCAGGCCCATGTCGATCAGTTGCAGCGTGAGAAATAGATCGCGATCCAAACTGAGTGCCGACGCGACGTTGACTACGACGTCCGCTTCGAGAATCATGCGCCTGGCTGCCCGCTCTTCATCATTAAAGCTGGAAACACCGTAAACGCCCGGGGTATCAGCTATTTCGCGTTCACCCAACTTGCCGCGCGAAATATCAATAGTCGTGCCCGGGTAGTTGGAAACATCTGCACTCAGCCCGGTCAGTGCGTTGAAAATTACGGACTTGCCGACGTTCGGGTTGCCGACCAGCGCAATTTTCTTGAACTGCAGCGAGCCTCGGTCAGCTCGGGCTCGCAGAGAAACAGACATAGATGCCTCCAACTTATTGAGAACCATTATCAATTAGATATCGAGCAAATACAAATATATGAGGATAATTACAACCAGCCGATCGACTGAAACTACGGGCAATTCGCGGGCGGGTGCTGGCAAGTCAGGCTGTCGTTAAAAAAGGAAACAAAGTTGCAGCGAAGGCAAGGCGGCGAGGAGCCGTCGCAGCCGAAGCGGATGAACAGAGCAGCGGAGCCGGCTGACGAAGGCGACGGAGCGCAAAAAGAAATCGAAGTCGTAGCGGAGGCAAGGCGGCGAGGAGCCGTCGCAGCCGAAGCGGATGAACAGAGCGGAGGAGCCGAGGGACGAAGGCGACGGAGCGATTAAGTTAGATAACGGATATTAAGCGGGCGCAATTAACAGCGGAATAGATGAGAAACGAATTCAGGCTGTTTTCTTAGCACTCGCTAATTTTGCGCGTCCGGTCGTCAAGTAAGCTGTGTGCGATTCACGCAATCGGCATGGCGCCGGATTCTTGCCCTGATTCCCGAGAATATAAGAGTTGCTCGTTCATCGCCACAGCAGCAAATTACTGGCAATAAGCCTGTCCGCATTGATCTTATGCGGCAACGGATCAGCCACCGCTTTGACTTCGCCAACACCGACGCCGTCGCCGGCAGCCAACCATGCACCAGTACAATCGCAGCTGCCCAACGGTCTAAAAATAACTCTGCTCGAGGACCATTCCTTTCCCGTCGCTTCGTGCTTCGTCTGGTATCGAGTGGGGGCACGCAACGAGCCGCCCGGTCTGACAGGGATCAGCCATGTCGTCGAGCACCTGTTGTTTCAGAATGCCGGCGCTTTTCAAAACAACACGATTGCCGCCACACTTGCACGCAACGGCGCCCAATTCAATGGTTTTACCAGCAACGATTTCACGGCGTTTTACGAGCTTGTTCATCCTTCAAAACTTGAACTCGCCCTCAAAATCGAGGCAGCGAGAATGCGCGCAGGAACATTCAATCAAAACCAACTACATGAAGAAACTTCACGCGTCGTAAGCGAAATCGACAGTGAAACGAAGGATCCGTCGGAGACATTGAGCCGCGAAGTGCGCGCGACCGCATTTCACGAGCATCCGTATCGTCATCCAATTTCCGGCTGGAGAAACGATCTCGATAACATTTCCACGGCAGAAGCTAAGGCTTTCTACGACAAATATTACTATCCGAACAACGCTTCAATATTTATCGTCGGAGATTTCAAATCGGAAGACGCGCTTCTGATGATCAATAAGTATTTCGGAACATTGCCCCAGTCGCCTACGCCACCATCCGAGGTGCATCTGGTGGAAGCCCAACAGAGTGCAGAACGCCGGGTGATGATGAAGTATCCAGGCAAGAAGGAAATCGCCCTGATCGCCTACCATGCTCCGGCATACGCAGATGCCGACGCGCCGGCTATGGTTGTTTTGGAAAAGCTGCTTAACACCGCATACAGTGGCAGGTTGAAAACCAGGTTAGTAGACAGCAAGATCTGCACCGCGGCAAAATCAGCCTTCGAATTGAAACGCGACCCGGGACTGTTCACAATCTCACTTCTGGCATCTTCGTCTACACCCTTGCCGAAAGTCTTGGACACCTGGGACGCCACGATCGCACAATTGCGCAGCCAGCCGATCAGCGAGGCAGAGTTGCGCCGAGCGAGAAATCAGGCTGAATATGCTCTGTTGAACGACCGGGATGGACCTTACAAAATGGGTTTCCACCTGGGATTTTGCGATTCGATGCAATCATGGCAGTCAGCCTACACCTGGCCGGAGCGATTTCGCTCCGTAACGGCGGCTGACGTCGAACGTGTCGCCAAACGCTATTTCGGCACGGATAATAGAGTAGTCGGGCTGCTGTCCTCTACCGCCGCCGTGAGCAAGCCGCCAGCACAGCCGGGAGCGAGCCCTGCCCCATCCAAACCGCCGGGCTCCAAACAAGCGCCGTCCGCAGAACAACCATCAGTCATTCGAACCAAATTACTGCAGTCTCAAATGTTCGGAAACAGCAAACTAAGCTGTTACAAGACTTCGGATTCTTGCGCACCATTCCTGATCGCGCAAGCGGTGGATGGAGACCCCGCCGGTGCGAAGGACAATTCGATCGACCAACTAGCTCAAGCCAGTGTTTCAGCCGTTGAGCCGGACACTGAC
>Ga0206819_10287_pt1 | contig 15656 bp, 13 predicted proteins | sample Alteio_BWOrgCont_87_FD_152855 | JGI IMG/M metagenome (GOLD analysis project Ga0206819, IMG submission 152855) | Enriched cells from forest soil in Barre Woods Harvard Forest LTER site, Petersham, Massachusetts, United States -... | ecosystem: Environmental > Terrestrial > Soil > Temperate forest >... | reverse complement strand
AGTTTGAACGCAGTGGATTGACCGGGCAGAAGTTTGCGGAGGTGGTGGGGATCAAGTACCAGACGTTTGCCACTTGGGCGCAAAAACGGCGGCGGCAACGTGGCGCGGATCCGGCGGTGAAACGGCCCAAGCAATTGCGCTGGTTGGAGGCGGTGGTGGAAGAGGGGCAAAGCAGCGGTGATAAAAATCCACTGGCGCTGGTGTTGGAGCTGCCGGGCGGGGCGAAGGTGCAAATCACCGATGCCAAGCAAGCCGAACTGGCGGCGGTGTTGTTGCGGGCGCTGCAAAGGCCATGTTGAGCTTTTCCGGCAGCTTGAAGGTGTTCGTAGCAGTGGAGGCGTGCGACATGCGCAAGGGATTCAATGGTCTGCACGCCGTTGTGACCGAACGGCTGGGTGAGGAGCCGCGAGAGGGCGCGCTCTTCGTGTTCAGCAATCGGCGGCACACGCGGATCAAGATTTTGTGTTGGGACGGCACGGGGTTATGGGTGTTGACCAAGCGACTGGAGCGCGGGACATTTTCCTGGCCCAGGAACGTGGAGCCAGGGACGAGCAAGTTAAAGTTGACGCCGCAAGCATTGGCGATGCTGACCGATGGAGTGGATTTGCGCGGAGCGAAACTGCGGCCGTGGTATGAGCGGAAGGATTGAAAAATTTCAGATAAAAGTTTGAAACTTTTTTGGCGTGAGCGCGTCAGAGAATACAACCGATGACGTTGCGCGAACCAGAACTCGCCCGCCAGTTGGAAGAATGCCAGGAGGCATTGAGGCAGAGTCGTCGGGAGAATGAACTGCTGCGTCAGAAGCTAGACAGGCTGATCCGGCGCATGTTCGGTTCGAGCAGCGAGCGACTGGATCGGGCGCAACTGGAACTGCTCTTGCAACTCTCAGAGAGTCCAGACATCACGGCACAAGAAGTTCCGCTCCCGGAGGTTGGTTCTTCCAGACGTTCATGCCGGCAACGCACCCTGCGATTGCCAGAGAACCTGCCGGTGGTGGAAGAAGTGATTGATCCACCATTGGTTAAACAAAAGCCGGAAGCCTGGCGCTGCATCGGGCAGGAAGTCAGCGAGCAATTGGATTATGAACCGGCGCGTTTTCTGCGCCGCCGAACCATTCGCAGAAAATATGTTCACCGTATAAATTTGGATCACGCGCCGCTGATTGCGCCGCTGCCCGAACGGTTGCTGGATCGGAGCCTGCCCGCTCCGGGACTCCTGGCGCAGATTTTGGTTGGAAAATACTGTGACCACTTGCCGTTGTATCGGCAGGAACAAATTTTCGCGCAACGTCACCGGGTTCATCTGCCCCGGCAAACGTTGGCGCGTTGGGTGGGGTTAGCCGCCGACTGGCTCAAGCCCATTTACGAACATATCCGCACCGGAGTGATGGCCGGCGGTTATGTTCAAGTGGATGAAACCCCGATTGATTATCTGGAACCGGGCCACGGCAAGACCAAACAAGGTTATCTCTGGACGGGCAACCGTCCCGGCGGCGACGTGTTTTACCATTGGCAAACCAGCCGCGCTGCCGCGTGCTTGGACAACATCGTTCCCGCCCATTTTTCCGGCATCGTTCAATGCGATGGTTATGCCGCGTATCGCGCCTTTGCCAATGGACGAGGCAACGCCATTGAACTGGCGGGTTGTTGGGCGCACGTGCGAAGAAAATTTTACGAGGCGCTGGAACAATCACCCCGAACATCCGGTTGGCTCGTGCGGCAAATCCAGCATCTCTACCGAATCGAGGCAAACTTGCGCGACCACCGCGCCGGTCCTCGACTGCGCCAAGCCTTGCGCGCCTCTCAAAGCCGCCCCATTGTTGAACGCATCCAACACGTGTTGGTTCGACTCAAGAGCAGCGGACGATATTTGCCACAGAGTTTGCTGGGCGGAGCCATCGATTATGCTCTGGGCCAATGGCCGACGCTGGAAGTGTATCTGGATGATGGCCGCGTAGAGTTGGACAACAACCTCGTTGAAAATGCCATTCGCCCCACGGCCATCGGCAAGAAAAACTGGCTCTTCATTGGCGATGCCGATGCCGGCCAACGTAGCGCGATCATTTATACCGTCATTGAGAACTGCCGCCGACGCGGGCTGGACCCATTTGCTTACCTTCGCGAGGTGCTCACCCGCCTGCCCAACATGACCAACTGGCAAATCCCTGAAATCACGCCACAAGCCTGGGCCAAAGTGCAACGGCCGCTCCAACGGCTCGCATCATAAACGTCGTAGCATATTATCTCTCACACTTACGACCCTCGCCGTTGCTCTGTCAATAGGTGCTTGGCGTGACGCTTACGTTTCTTACTCGGTTGAGCCGGAAAATTGCTGGTGAAAAAGCCCAAGAGCATTTTCCGGGGTTGACCTGGACAGGACTGGATGTGGGTGGCCCTTGTGTTGAAGCGTTCGGATGAATACCGGGAGACGAAGCACCTGCCTCAGGCAAGGCCTTGAACTCAAAGACCACACTTTGCGAAGCAAACATTTTAGATTAGACACCTGACTCGTGGCGGGCTTGGTAAGCCAACCTGCTCTAGTGTTGACTTTTAAATGGGTGACTCTTTGTCATGCCATTGGTTGCCTACTTATTGCTTTTTTGCCATGACGTTGCCTTAAACTTGTTAGCACATAAAGTGCACTGCCACCAAATCGATATAATATCTGCACCAAAAAATGCGACTGTTAAGGCGAAGCATGTTAAGATTATGTTCTGTGGCGTTTTTAGTAATTTTACATCGCGGCTAAAACAGCAAGGGCATTTTGGTTTTTCAATCATAAACCAGCACGAGGTCAATCTCCAATTGAATCACAACCAATGTAATTTCGCACCCAATTTATGGGATTTCCGCCAAACGCACAAGTGACACATAAGCCTTTTGTAGCCTTTGAATTTTTAAGTGCACTACATATGCACTCTACCCAATCGTCACCACTTGTGTAAACGGCGCACGCTCCTAGTTGTTCATCAATAGCTGCAAGGCACCCCGCGCAACGACATAGTGCTATAGGGCCACCTGTCTTTACAGTTTTTTCCAAACCATTCATTATTGCGTCAATCAAATATCCAATAGCCATGCCTGGAGTTGTTCCTAGGGTATCATATTCGGTTAATGGATCGTCATTAACAAAGTTATAAATATTTCCTCCGGCAACATTAACTTTCATGGAGGTTCCTTTCTTGCAAGATTGACATTGATTTACACTATATTTCTTGGGAGTGCGTAGCAAATTGAAACCAGCTTCGCCTAATGGATCTCTGCTCAACCACGCTCCCGTTGACGGTTTATAATACCGATACCCATAATATAGTAAATCATCTTCGTCATCATCGTATTTAGTCGAGAACCGGAATGGATCGTTCTTAGCCATTGCTCCCGTCATACGAATCGGCTCTCCGAACGGGCCATAATCAAAATTGGCCGCCAACGTTCCATCCGCAGCGTTAACCAAGGCCGTAACATTCCCATTCCCATCATAAGCTGGGAAACAATTCGTCATTGCAAAACCCTGATAACTCACTTCCAACAACCCACCAACTCCACCAGCTTTTTGAAGTGAACCGCTCAAATCATTGCCCCACACATAAGAATTAAGAAGTGAGAGTGAAGAATTAAGAGTGGAAATCAGGTTCCAACTATCGTAGAGGAAATTATCCGTGTAAATTGTCACTCCGTTCGTGATCACAACCTTCTGAATACGTCTTCCCTTCGGATCATACGCAAACGCAAGAGTGTATTGAGGTCCAACATTGGTGTTGACCACCATCTTGGTCAATCGGTTCTCACCATCCCACGTATAAGCCCAACGCCCGTCATTCGTCAGATTCCCATCCGCATCATACATGAACGTTTCCGGCTGCGCTGCGACATACACATTGCCAGTTACGCTCTGGCCACCTGAAACAATAATATTCGTCCATAAAGCCGATGAACCGTTATTAGCCGGTATCTGCTGACGATAATACTCCTGGTTCCGATACGCCGTATTCCCATTAACCGTAACGCTATTGGTCAAAAGGCTTGCCCCCATCACATCCACATACGCCGGAATGTCCCGATTCGTAAGCTGGTTTAAGTTGTTGGCATAATAATTCGCTACTCTCAAATTCGCGCCATTCGTGTCACCGCCGGCCTTTGTCTGCGTTCGATTTCCGATTGTATCGAATGCGTAATCAAACTGGTGGCCGGGAACGGGCGTGCCGTTGGAGAAATACTTGCAGCCATTCGTCACTTGGCCCAATGAACTAAATGCATTTTTTGTTTCTGGGCAACATTACACCCTTTTTTTCCATGCTATAATGCCAACATGCGAAAGGTGCAGACATATTTGGACGGGAGCCGGGGCAGGAAAATCCTGATGCCCTTTTCGAGCCCTTGTTCCGTTCCAGGCGTGCGCACGATTGCGCGCTTTCGCGTGGTTTTTCATACATCTCCTGCGAAACCAGCCAAATCTTGTTGCGCGAAATTGCGCGAAATTGCGTTTACTTAAACGCAATGCACTCGCATAAATTGGGCAAAGGCGAAAACTCCTTAACCACAAATTATGGAAATTGGAATGTTGCCCCGAAACAAAAGCGAACCTTTTTTACACCTAATTCCGCCGTTGCCCCCTCCGGATAATAAATTAACATCCGCCTGTGACCGGTTTGCTCCACCATATCGAGACTTTGATCCAAAGTCGCCGCCTGCTCAAACCCGGCGGGAAAATTCTCGTCGCTGTTTCCGGTGGAATGGACTCAATGGTTTTGCTGCATATGCTGGCCGGCATTTCAAGGCGCCGGAAAGGGAAGATCATCGTCGCGCATTTCAACCATCAATTGCGCGGTCGCGCCAGTGACTTGGACGAAAAGCTGGTCCGCCAAACGGCGGCAAGGATGAAATTGCGGGTCATCGTCGAACGGGCCGATGTGAAGACGTTCGCAGCCAAATCCAAATTATCCATCGAGATGGCTGCCCGGAAATTGCGCCATGAATTTCTTGCGCGCACGGCGCGAAAGCAAAAGCTCAATGTGATCGCACTGGCACACCATGCGGATGATCAGGTGGAACTCTTTTTTTTGCGGTTGTTGCGCGGTTCAGGCAGCGAAGGCCTTGGGGGAATGAAGTGGCGGTCGCCATCGCCGGCGGACAGGACCATTGAACTGGTGAGGCCGCTGCTCGGCTCGACCAAAGCCGATTTGCGTTTATTCGCCAGGGAAAACAAGATCCGCTTCCGCGAAGATGCCACCAATGCGTCGCCCGATTTTTTGCGCAACCGCATCCGAAACGAACTGTTGCCGTCGTTGCGCAAAGATTACCAGCCCGCATTGACAAAAACCATTTTGCGCCTGATGGAGATTGTTGGCGCCGAATCCGAGTTTGTCGGCAGCGTGGCGCAGTTTACGGAGGTCAAGTTCGAGAAATTGCCCATGGCCATCCAACGCCGTCATCTCCAAATGCGATTGGTCGAGGCGGGGATCAGCGCGGATTTTGACCTGATTGAATCGCTTCGGCAGTTTCCCGGCCGGTTCGTCAGCATCAGTTCAACGATTTCCGTGGCCCGGGACGCCCTCGGCAAAATCAAAATGCGGGAGGAGCGTGGAAACAAATTCTGCGCGAACGAATTACCGATCAGGTTTAAAGGCCGGGAAGGGGAGGTGGATTTCAACGGTAACCGGTTTAAGTGGCAGATCCGCAAGTCCTCCCGAGGCATCGGTTTTCGCCGCTCATTATCTGCGCGGCCAAAATCGGAAGTTTTTGACGCCGATAAGGTTGGCGAGGAAATCACCCTGCGCCATTGGCGCCAGGGAGACCGCTTTCAGCCGATCGGCCTCAAATCTCCGGCCAAACTCCAGGACCTGTTTGTGAACGCAAAAATCCCCCGCAACCGGCGGCATGAATTGATTGTGGCTGCAAACGGGGCCGGCGAAATTTTTTGGGTGGAGGGCTTGCGCATCTCGGAAAATTTTAAACTCACGCTGCAAACCCGGCGGCAACTTGTTTGGCGGCGGCAACTTCCGTAAGTGGCTGAAACAGCGTTGTAACGCGGGTTGGGGACAGCTAATTTATTCGCGGACATGGCACCCTCGAATTCACCACCTGCTCCGCCTGCGGGAAAGCTCCGCCTGCTTTCCGTCGTCATCCCCGCAAGCGATGAGGAGGGATGCATCGCCTCCACCGTCGAGCATTTGCACGTTGAACTGTCGTTGCGCGGCGTTCCGCATGAAATTGTCGTCGTGGACGATGGCAGCACGGACAAGACCTGGGAAACGCTGCTCGCGCTCCAAAAACGGATGCCGGAACTGTCGCCCTGGCAAAATACGGGGCTACACGGGTTCGGCCGCGCCATCGTTTACGGATTGGACCGGGCCAAAGGCGACGCCGTGGTCATCATGATGGCCGATGAATCCGATGATTGCCGGGACGTCGTGGTTTATTGGCAAAAATTGAATGAAGGTTTCGATTGTGTCTTTGGCAGCCGGTTTATGTCGGGCGGCGGCGTCATTGATTATCCTCCGCTCAAACTCTTTTTGAACCGTTGGGCGAACCTGTTCATCCGGCAGCTTTTCCGCATCAAATTGAACGACACCACCAATGCCTTCAAGGCCTACCGCAAAGTGGTCATTGATGGATGCCGTCCGCTCATTTCGCCGCATTTCAATCTGACCGTGGAATTACCGCTCAAAGCTATTGTGCGTGGGTTTTCGTGGACCACCATCCCCATCACCTGGCGGAACCGGCGCACGGGAGAGGCCAAGCTTAAGATCAAGGAGATGGGCAGCCGGTATCTGTTCATCTGTCTCTATGTCTGGCTGGAAAAATATTTCAGCCGCGGCGATTACAAGAAGCGATGAATTTATGACAGTGTCACCCGGGAAGAGCCATTATTTGTGGGTGATTGTGTTTGCGTTGCTGGCCCTGCTTTCCGCGGTGACTGCGCGGAGTTTCTGGATCGATGAGGCCGTTGCCGCCAACTTTGCCATGGTGCCCGCATTTGGCGACTGGCTTCATACCTTGCTCGCCGTCAGAAGTTCCGACCTGCAAATGCCCGGTTACTTGTTTTGGATCTGGGGTTGGGAGAAAATTTTTGGCCCCGGCGAATATGCTTTTCGCATGGCTGGCTTTCCATTTTTGGTCGCGGGGATCGTTGCCTTTTCCTGGCGCAGGCCGACTTGCACAGTGGTTTGTGCTTTGAGCGCGTATACATGGTACTACGCCAATGAAGCGCGGCCATACTCATTGCAAATCGGCCTTTCTCTGGCCCTCATCGGCGCGGCCAAGTGCCTTTTGGAAGGGCAACTGGCGCCGCGTGAAGAAGTTTTCTGGCAATACATCCTCCTCCTGAGTGGAACTCTGTTGGGCATGATCTACATGCTCGGAATGTTTTGGGTCGCCGCGTATTGGGCTTTTTGCTTCCTATGCATTCCAGCATTCAGGAAAAGTGAAACCTTTAAAAAAACAAGATGGGCCTGGCTTGGCGCCTTCTGTCTATTCCTGGCCGCGGGATGTTATTACCTCTGGACCCTCAAAGTTGGCGGCCGGGCCTCGAACGTTGGCACAACTGATTTTCGCAACGTCATTTTTGATTTCTATGAATTGCTGGGTTTCGGGGGGTTGGGTCCCGGGCGGTTGGACGTCCGTACCAATGGCTTGTCTGTTTTTATGCCATACCTTCCCTGGTTGGCGCTGTATGGGATGGCTTTAGCCGTGATCTTTGTGACCGGAATCAAGTGTCTGTCCCAAAAAATGGGCTCGAAGACTGTTATCATTTTGCTGGCGCTGACATTGGCCCCGGCGGCGTTTATCCTTGGCGTGGGCGCGGTAAGACAATTTCGCGTTTTGGGACGTCATTTGACCCCCATGCTGCCGGTCTTTTTGTGGATGCTTTCCGTGGGTATTCATTCTTTGTGGCAGAGGCGTGGACTGATTGGCCGGGCGATCGTGATGGTGTGGGCGATTCTGGCGCTGGCTTCATGCCTGGAGTATCGGTTCGCAGAACGGCACGCTAGGGATGATTATCGATCCGCGGCGACCGTTGCCCGGATCGCTCTGCAAGAGCAGCGGATCGTATGGTGGAACGCTGATATCGCTGGCGCAAAGTATTACAAGGTCTCCATTGGAAACGCCGACGAGGCAAGCCAGCCCGTGTCTGGGTGTGCCTGGTTTCTCTTTAATCCCACCCGGTCGCTCCTGGAAGGTTTGCCCCGGCCGGATGTGATCATCATTTCAAAACCCGACACGTATGATACCCCCGGGAACGTCCGGCAATATGTTCAAACCAATCATTATAGACTGGCGCAGACCTTTACTGCGTTTCAGATTTGGGAAAGATGATCCCGCGCCGCGCGCGATCCACGGGGGTGCCCGGGCGTTTTACACCTGAAAAATTAGGATGCAATTGGCTTTACATCGAATATTGAGTTGCTATCATTCGCCACTTAAAAATTTTATGGAAGCAAAGACGAAAACTATTGAACAGTTCAAGACGCATGCCGAAGACACAGGGTCAGCGGATGTGCAGATTGCGTTGCTCACGCATCGTATCAATCACTTGACCGAGCATTTGCAGGGCAACAAAAAAGACCACAGCTCGCGCCGTGGGTTGCTCATGATGGTCGGCCAGCGCCGCCGGCTGCTGGACTACCTTCACAACAAGGACTTGGGCCGCTACCAGGCCGTCACCAAAAAACTGAAACTGCGCCACTGATTTGGTAGGGCGCAGTTTGTTTTTATCCACACAACTGCGCTTTACTTCGGGTTTGGGCCGGGAACGCGAACGGCTCGATTCTTCAACAAAAACAAACAATTCGCGAAATTAACCAAAATTCCGTCGCCGCCGGGTGATTTCATTCAGTCCCGAATTCTATTCGGGGTTCACTGAAGTTCCTCGGGCGGCGCGGGAGAGAATATATGCCAGAAAAAATAACCGCCCAGACGGGCGACAAGCAGATCATTATTGAAACAGGGAAACTCGCCAAGCAGGCCGACGGCTCCGTAACCGTCCAACTCGGGGAAACCATCGTCGTCGTCGCGGCCGTGGCCGCCACCAAGGCCAAGGAAGGACAGGACTTCTTCCCCTTGACCGTCGATTACCGTGAAAAAGCCGCTGCCGCTGGAAAATTTCCCGGTGGCTACTTCAAGCGCGAAGGCCGTCCGACCGAGAAGGAGATCCTCACCTGTCGCTTGACCGACCGTCCCATCCGTCCGCTCTTTCCCAAGGGCTGGTATAACGAAGTCCAGGTGCAGAGCATCGTCCTCAGTGCTGATGGCGAGAACGATCCCGATATTTTGAGCATCATCGGCGCCAGTGCCGCCCTCATGGTCAGCGACATCCCCTGGGCTGGTCCGCTCGGCGCGGTCCGCGTCGGTCGCATCAATGGCAAATTCGTCGCCAATCCCACCCACGTGGAGATGCTGGAGAGTGACCTTGATCTGGTTTATGTGGGCAACGAGCATGACATCGTCATGTACGAAGGCGCGGCCAAGGAGATATCCGAAGCTGATTTTAACGCGGCCTTGAAATTTGGCCAGGAATGCTGCTTGCCGTTGATTGCCGCGCAGAAGGAACTCGTCGCCAAAGTCGGCAAGAAAAAACGCGAGATCACTCTCAACATCGTTCCCGATGAAATTCTCCAGGAAGCTAAATCTCTTGTCGGCGACCGTTTTGTTCCCGCGCTTTTGACTCCCGGAAAACTTGCCCGCGAAGCGGCCGTCAAAGCCATTCAGGACGAAGTGGGCACCAAACTCGTCGCAAAGTTCGGTGAAGAAAAAGTCACCGATTTTGTTGTCAAAGACGCTTTTTATTACATCCAAAAAGAAGCTGTTCGCGCGCTCATCTTGAAAAGTGGCAAGCGTCTGGACGGTCGTAATTTCGAACAGGTCCGGCCCATCTCCAGCGAAGTGGGGATTCTCCCACGCGCCCATGGCTCTGCGATTTTCTCCCGCGGCGAAACCCAGGCCCTCACGCTGGCCACCCTCGGCACTGGCGATGACATCCAGGAATTCGACGCCTTCACCGGCGGCGAGACCCAGAAGAAATTCCTCCTGCATTACAATTTCCCGAACTTTTCCGTCGGTGAAACCGGTCGTATCTCCGGCCCCGGCCGGCGCGAGATCGGCCACGGTGCCCTCGCCGAGCGCAGCATTGAGCCGATGATACCGACGAAGGACTATCCGTACGCCATCCGCGTCACCAGTGAAATCATGGAATCCAACGGTTCCACCTCCATGGCCAGCGTTTGCGGCGGCACCCTGGCGCTCATGGACGCGGGCGTTCCGCTGATCCGTCCGGTGGGTGGCATCAGCGTCGGCATTTGCGCCGAATACAGCGGCGACAACATCTCCAAATATCAGCTTCTCACCGACATCATCGGCTGGGAAGACCATTACTGCGACATGGATTGTAAGATCGCCGGCACCGAAAAGGGCATTACCGGTTTTCAACTGGATTTGAAGCTCAAAGGCCTGCCCCATGCGATCATGACCGAAGCGATTGAAAAAGCCCGGGTCGCCCGCATGCACATCCTCGCCGAAATGGCCAAGACCCTCGCCGAGCCACGCAAGGAATTAAGCAAGTACGCCCCGCGCATCGAGGTCATCCGCATTAACCCGGAAAAGATTGGCGCGCTGATCGGCCCCGGCGGCAAGAACATCAAGAGACTCGTCGAAGAATCCGGTTGCGAGATCAACATCGAGGACGACGGCACTGTGAACATCTTCTCCGTCTCGCCCGAAGGCATGAAGATTGCGCGCGACGCCATCACGGGCATGACTGCGGAGGCAGAAATCAACAAGATCTACCGTGGCAAAGTCGTCACCATCAAGGAGTTCGGCGCATTCGTGGAATTCCTGCCCGGCAAGGACGGCCTTGTCCACATCAGCGAGCTGGCGAACTTCCGCGTCAAGAAGACCGAGGACATCGTCAAAGTCGGCGATGAGATCACCGTCAAATGTCTCGGCATCGATGAAAAAGGCCGCGTGCGCCTCTCGCGCAAAGCCGCCATGGAAGACCGCGACAAAGAGATGGGCGCCGAAGAACCGCCGAAATAACCGCGGTCATTTACAAAGTTTAACGCGAACAGCGCCGGAGCCATCCGGCGCTGTTTTGTTATAAACTTCCACAGATAATCAGAACTTGGCCAGCGCTTTCTCAATCCTCCCCAACACTTTCTCTTTCCCAAGCACTTCCAGCAGATGATAGAGGCTCGGTCCTGACGTATTCCCTGTGACCGCCAATCGGCATGGATGCACCAGGACGCCCGCCTTAACGCCCAGCCCGGTAGCCGTGGCCTTTAACGCGATCTCCAGGTTCGCGGCATTGAACGGGTCGGCCTTGGCAAAAGCATCACGCAAAGCGTGCAGACGGGGTTTGTTCTCAGGAACAAAATCCTTCTTCGCGCCGTCGGGGTTGTAAGTGATCTCATCACTGAAATAAAATCTCGCGTACGCCGGCAATTCGCTGAACATCTTGAATTTACCTTTGCACGTATCGAGCGCGGCCTTCACATAATCCAGCGGGAACTTGTTCGTATCGATCCCCGCTTTGGCAAACGCATGGACGGCCAGTTCATAAAAGCGGTCGTCCTTCAGTTCCCGCGCGTATTCGCCCTGGAGCCAGAGCAATTTTTCGTAATCGAACCGGGCGTTGTGCCGGAGGATTTGCGGCAGATCGAACCGTTCCATGGTCTCAGCTAGCGACATTTTCTCGCGATTGTCCTTCGGTGACCAGCCGAGCAGGCACAGGTAATTCACCACCGCCTCGGGCAAAAAGCCGCCATCGAGATAGCTCGCCAGCGATGCGCCCTGGTCTCGCTTGCTCATCTTGGAACCATCCTTGTTCAGGATGAGCGGAATGTGCGCGTAGTGCGGTGGCGGCACGCCGAATGCCTTGAACAGCGCGATATGCTTGGCAGTGTTGCTCAAATGGTCCTCGCCGCGGATGACATGCGTGATGTCCATCTCCAGATCGTCGATGACGTTGACCAGATGGAACACCGGCTGGCCGTCCGAGCGCAGGATGACAAAATCCGGATCCACCTCCTCGCGGTCGGTCAATTTGCGGACCACTTCGCCGACGACCAAATCTTTGATGACGATCGGATCGCGCTGCATCTTGAATTTGACCGCGCCTTCATGTTCGTATGCCAGCCCGCGCGAAAGCAGCGCCTCAACGCGCCGCTGGTAGTTTTCTTTGCGCTGCGATTGGTAATACGGCCCGAACCCGCCCTTGCTCGCGCCCGTGGCATCGGCCGTGAGCGGCCCCTCGTCCCAATCCAAACCGAGCCAGCGCAGACCGCTCAGAATGACCTCCACGGCCTCCTGCGAATTGCGGGCGGTATCAGTGTCCTCAATACGTAAGACGAACGTGCCGCCCGTGTGGCGGGCATAAAGCCAGTTGAACAAAGCGGTGCGCGCACCGCCGATATGTAGATAGCCGGTCGGCGACGGGGCAAAGCGAACGCGAGGTTTCATAATCAGTGACTTTTAAGGGTATAAATGTCGTTTTTATTGGCTTTTTGCCATAGTGAACGATAGTGAAAAATAATGATTTGCTTGGACATGCTTGGACGTGTATATTTCAGGCATGGCTTGGCTATACAAACATCCGCGCTCACGCTTTTGGAACATTGGCTGGCGCGTTGGTAAAAAATTGTTCAATCGTTCCACAAAGGTAGCAGACCACAAGGAGGCTGAAAAGCAACTTGCGATTTACAACCTCATGGCCGATGCCAAACGGGAAAACCGTTTGACAGAGGATTTTTTCAATTCACTGGCAGGCCGCGAGCTTGACCGGATAACGCTCCGCGACGGCACGGAAAAGTATCTGGAAAAATGCAAAGGCGCGACGCAGCCCGGCACATTCGTTCGTTACGAAATGGTTCTCCGTTCGTTTCTGGAATTTGTCCATGCCAGCGATACTACGCCATTGATCGGTGATATTGACGCCGAGACAATCCAAAAATTCTTGAATGACGTGCGCCCGCGCACGTCGGCAACGACTGCAAATTTTTACCGCAAAGTATTGAATGCGTTTTTCACTCATGCGCTGGAAAATCGGAAAATCCGCAACAATCCCGTCAAAGCGGTTAGCACCTACAAGGCCAGCAAAGAGGAAATCGAAATTTCCCGCCGACCGTTTACAGAGGAAGAAATCCGCGCTGCCTATTCCGCCGCGCCGAACGATTTCTGGCGTTTCGCAATCGTCTTTGGGCTATATACCGGCCTGCGCTTGGGCAATGTCGTGACTCTGCGCTGGCGCGACGTGGATTTGAAAAAGCAAATCATTAACGTGGTGGACATCAAATCACCGGACAAATTGAGCATCCCGATTGTGTCACCTTTCCTGCTGAATTTGTTTGGCGAATTGCGCCGGCGGTCCCCAAAGGCCACGCCGGAAAGCTTTATCTTTCCAGAATACGCCGCAAAGTATTTAGCAAAGTCTAAAGGCGGCGAAAACAATGCGGCAAAATTGAGCATTGAATTTCGCTCCATTCTGGTAGAAGCAAAATTGCTTGCCGATTATGGAAGCGGCAATCCGGGCCGGTCACACAAGCGCGGCGACGTTGGCCGTTCGACCCGGCGAAGTGTTTCGCCGTTGAGCTTTCATAGCCTGAGGCATAATTTCGTTACCATGTTGAAAGAGCGCGGTGCATCGCAAATGGTGGCACGTGAACTTGTCGGCCATGACTCTGACGCCGTGAGCCAGCTTTACACGCACGCGTCAGAGGACGTGATTCGCAAATCACTCAAAAAGCTGCCGGAGGTGTTCAAATGAACCCTCCCAAAATCCAACGCCCGTTTTATCAATCCGTGTCGCTGGAAACCGGCTTACGCTGGAATTATTCGGCGGAAATCCAGTTCACGGAAAAAATGGACGGCAAGCGGCATGAGCATGTCATTGGAAAATCCATCATTGTCGGGGAGCTTATGCGCGATGAGCGATTCTTTGCTTTTGATCTGCCAATTTACAACGGCGTGGACATTCGCTTGCAGCCGCGACGTGAACGGCTGGCGATCCTGGACACGTTCAAATTACTGCGGCCGGAAGCATCGGCCAATGGCGGCGAATTGTTGCAGCGGGTATTGGCACGCGGCGGTGAAGGTGTTTGCGCGGCACTTTGGGACTCGCCGTTCATGGAAACGATCTTGCGATGCAAGCGAGTCGAAACGCATGATGCAATCGTGATGGAAAAATCGGGGCGTCAATCTGTCAGGATCGTTTCGGATGGAGTTGATAGAGGTTGGGTTCCGGCTTTCGGTGGCATGGCAGATAGGTTGAATATCGGTGACGTGGTAGAAATCGCCTGCCAGAAAATTCATGTCAGCGGGAAATTTCGTGAGGCGCGGATTCTCCGCGTGCGCACGGACAAGATGAATTGACACCATGAAAACTCAAACCCAAAGAAATCAAGGCCGGCAGCCAATAGGTTTTTACGATAGTCCTTTGTTTCACTTTTTTTTGAAGCATTTCTGCAAATTCTCGGCCGATTGGCCATGCAAAAGGGATATAACTAAGATCGGCGTCGTTTTCGATGAGGATGAAAAAATGCCCGCTTACGGCTATCCTACTCTCATGCAAGTGTGTGACGTTGCGGCCAATCCTCCTGGAAAGATTAAGCCACGCGACCGTGATCTTTACCGGGCCTGTTTGCTTAACAGTCCTGAATTTACGGTGGACCTGATTCGCTACGCACGAAAGCAATTCAAAAAATGCAAACCGGAAAAACGGGCGATTCTTTTTCAGAATCAGAAAGACAACGGAAAATTTTCAAACCCAGAGAAAACAGAGCGCCATGCGCTTCGCGTTCTAATCAATCAGCAAAACAAGTCGCGCAAAGCGGCATATACCCGCCTACTTAAAACCAGTGAACGGATTCTAGGTAAGAAAAGCTAGGTAAGAAAAACGACCAAAAGGTTCTTACTTACTTGTCCTAATTGTCGTTTGAAAATCGCGGCGCAAAATCCGAGAGTGCCGCATGAAGTTAAACAAACTCAATACGGTTCAAACTGAAATTGCACCAAGTTTCGACCTAGTGCGTCTATCCCGGAGCAAAGAGATTTGCGATTTTGCTCCGAATATCATTCGCAAATTTTTCCGCGAAGGACTCCGCGCCTACCGCGTCGGAAAGATGGTCATGTTTTCCAAGAGCGAACTGGCCGCCCTGATTCGTTCCCGCGCTAATCAATAAAAATTCCGCCGCTGACCGGAAAATCAAACGGCGGAAAAACTGACGCGCATGGAAACTACTCAAATTTTATCACTGTTGCAAGGCGAACGCGCTTTTTACAGGCACTTTAATTCAGCTAAACGGCGGCACTTGAAAGGGGCGGACTATGCGCTTTGATGAGATTCTCGCCAAGTTTCCTAATGCGAAAAAAACCGGCTCTGGCTGGATCGCGAAATGTCCCGCGCATGATGACGGCACGGCGTCACTATCAATCACGCAAGGCGACGACCGGCGCACATTACTTTATTGTCATGCCCGATGCACAACAGAGGCAATTTGCGCCAAACTGGATTTGACGCTCGCTGATTTGTTCGCTGACAAGCCGGGATGCAACGGGCACGCAAAGCAACTTGTTACGGCCTATCCCTACCATAACACCAACGGCAAAATGATTTTTGAAGTTGTCCGTTATGAGCCGAAAGACTTCCGCCAGCGCAAGCCGGATGCA
>Ga0206819_10286_pt1 | contig 15660 bp, 9 predicted proteins | sample Alteio_BWOrgCont_87_FD_152855 | JGI IMG/M metagenome (GOLD analysis project Ga0206819, IMG submission 152855) | Enriched cells from forest soil in Barre Woods Harvard Forest LTER site, Petersham, Massachusetts, United States -... | ecosystem: Environmental > Terrestrial > Soil > Temperate forest >... | reverse complement strand
GACATCGGGACATCGCCAGCCTGCAGGGGGAGCAGGCGCTTGACGGCCTTTTTGCCGAGGCAGTCCTCGATGACGGAGATGAAGTGGGCGAGCTCCACCGGAGAATGATTGCCGATGTTGTAGAGCCGGTAGGGCGCGGGGCTCGTGGCGGGATCAGGCGCGTCTCCTTTCCATTTTGGATTGGGCGCCGCGGGGCGGTGGATCAGGCGCACGACCCCCTCGACGATGTCGTCCACGTACGTGAAGTCGCGTCTCATCCGGCCCTCGTTGTAAACGTCGATCGGTTTGCCCTCGAGAATGGCCCGGGTGAAGAGGAAGAGGGCCATGTCCGGCCGCCCCCAGGGGCCGTAGACGGTGAAGAACCTCAGACCCGTGACCGGCAGGGCATAGAGGTGGCTGTAGCTGTGCGCCATGAGCTCGTTCGCTTTCTTGGTCGCGGCATAGAGGCTGATCGGATGGTCCACGTTGTGATGGACCGAGAACGGCATCTGGGTGTTGAGGCCGTAGACCGAGCTGGAGGAGGCGAACACCAAGTGCTTCACCCCGTGGTGCCGGCAGCCTTCCAGGACGTGGAGAAAGCCCGTGATATTGCTGTCGATATAGGCCCGCGGATTAACCAGGGAGTAGCGCACTCCGGCCTGGGCCGCGAGGTTCACGACGTACTCGGGCTTGTGCTCGGCGAAAATCCCGGCCACGGCCGCCTGGTCCGCGAGATCGGCCCTATGAAAGGTGAAGGAGGGGTGCTCCCGCAGCAGCTGCAGGCGCGCCTCCTTCAGACCGACGTCGTAGTAGTCGCTGAGGTTGTCGAGCCCGTGCACGCGGTGGCCGTCGCGCAGCAGTCGGAGCGCGACGTGAAAACCGACGAATCCGGCTGCGCCGGTGACGAGAATCATGGGGTTACAGGCGCCAGTAGGCGAGGGGCGGGGGGAATTCTGCAGGATCCAAGGAGGATTTTACATCCACCACGATGCCGTTGGGCTTGATGCGCGCCCGCCAGCTCTTCGCGCCGGCGTCCAGGTAGGCGCGATGCGGCACGGCCAGGATCAGGCCGTCGAGCTGGCGAAAGTCGTCGAGCGCGGAGAGGACGATGTGGTACTCGTGCTTCGCCTCTTCGTGATCGCCCAGGGGATCGTTGACCAGGGTGTCGACGCCGAATACGCGCAGTTCCTTGACGATGTCGGGGATCCGGCTGTTGCGCAGATCGGGGACGTTTTCCTTGAAGGCCAGCCCGAGGATGCCGACTCGGGCGCCCTTGACCGCGATGCCCTGCTGCACGAGGAGCTTGATCGCCCGCTGGGCGACGAACGCCCCCATGCTGTCGTTGATCCTGCGGCCGGCGAGGATCACCTGGGGCTGGTAGCCGAGCTTTTCGGCCATGGAAGTGAGGTAGTAGGGATCGACGCCGATGCAGTGACCCCCGACCAGGCCGGGTGAGAAGGGCAGGAAATTCCATTTCGTGCGCGCGGCGCGGAGCACGTCCGTGGTCGAGACGCCGAGCCGTCGACTACTACGCCGCCCAGGGGGCGGCATCCCGCCATTTTTGGTGGGGCGAGGCAGCCGGACGGCTCGCCGGCTGGCGCCTGGCTGCCGTGAAGCCGATCGTCTCATTCGAATACTTCGCCTCGGGCGGATTTTCCGGGCCGCAAATCGGCGGACGCCCCATCGCACCCCTCTTTCGCGCCGTCGATCGCATCGCCGCCTTTTGGCCGCGCGCATTCGCCGCCCGGCTGCTGGTCCTGCTGGAAAAGGAGCCCCGCTGACATGCACCGCGTTTCCGATCTGACCGTCGAGCATCTCGAGAAAGTTCGCCGATTTTACGACGGCGCGCCCACCGAGCCCTCCTGGGGATCGCGCGGGTACCGCGAAATGCTCGCCCGTTACTACAATTTGATGATTCCGCCCGGCGCCTCGGTGCTCGAAGTCGGCTGCGGTTCGGGCGAACTCCTCGGGAGGATCCGCGCGGCGCGCAAGGTAGGGATCGATCTTTCCGAGCGCCAGATCGCCGCCGCGCGCGCCCGGCTGCCCGGAGCCCGCTTTTACGTCCAGGCCGGCGAGCTGCTCGAACTCGACGAACGCTTCGACTACATCGTCATGTCGGACACGCTCAATTTCGCCGCCGACGTGCAGGCGTTGCTCGAGCGCCTTCACTCGGTCAGCAACCCCGACACGCGCCTCATCGTCAATTTTCCCTCGGCGCTCTGGCGCCCTTTCCTGGCCCTGGCGCGCGTGGCCGGAATCAAGGGCGGCCAATTCCAAAGCAGCTGGCTCGCGCTGAGCGACGTGAGCAACCTGTTCCGGCTCGCCGATTGGGGCACGCTGCATGTTCAGCCGCGCCTGCTGTTCCCGGTGAAGTGCTTCGGCCTGGAACGGCTCTTCAACCGCTGGCTGGCGCCGGTCTTCACTTTTTTCTGCCTGACCGTGTTCTGCGTCGCGCGGCCCATCCGAGCCCGGTCCGCCGCGCCGCGGAAGGTATCCGTGATCATTCCCGCCCGCAACGAGGCCGGCAACATCGAGGCCGCCGTGCGGCGCACGCCGGAGATGGGCGCGGGCACCGAACTCGTTTTTGTCGAGGGTCATTCGCGCGACGAAACCTGGGCCCAAATCGAGCGCGTCGCACGCGAGCACGCCGGACGCCGCATCATCGCCCTCCGACAGACCGGCCAGGGCAAGGGCGACGCAGTGAGGGCCGGCTTCGCCGCAGCCACGGGCGACATCCTGATGATCCTCGACGCCGACCTCACCGTGCCGCCGGAAGAGCTGCCGAAGTTCTACGACGTCGTGGCCACGGGCCATGCCGAGTTCGCCAACGGGGTGCGCCTGGTCTATCCGATGGACGAGAAGGCGATGCAGTTCCTCAATCTCTGCGCCAACAAGGCATTCGGCCTGATCTTCACCTGGCTGCTGGGGCAGCCGGTCAAGGACACGCTCTGCGGCACCAAGGTCCTGTCCCGCGCGCACTATGAGAAAATCGCCGCCAACCGCTCGTACTTCGGAGACTTCGATCCCTTCGGGGACTTCGATCTGCTTTTCGGGGCGGCCAAGCTCGATTTGAAGATCGCAGACGTGCCCATCCGCTACCGGGAGCGCACCTACGGCACGACCAACATCCAGCGCTGGCACCACGGCTGGCTTCTGCTGCGCATGGTGCTTTTCGCGGCCCGCAAACTAAAATTCATCTAGTCCATGCCACCGACGACTCGCGACCGCGCGGACAATTCCCAGGTTGGCTTCCTCGAGCCCGCAGGGTCCTGTCCGCTCTGCCAGAGCCGCCGCATTTATTATGCTTTCGCCGTGGAGGCCGCGCGAATCGTGCGCTGCTCCGAATGCGGCTTCATGTTCATGAACCCGCAGCCCTCCGATGTGGTGCTGGCGCAAATTTACAACGAGCACTACTCGGTCTTCAGCGTCGAGGACTCCTCGTTCCCCGCCCGAGCCGGCGATCTGAAATCGGTGACCGCCGCCAGCTATCTGGATGCCGTGACTCAATGGCTGCCGGCCGATCCGGCGCAAATGGCTCTGCTGGAGATGGGCTGCGGCGACGGGCATCTGCTGCTCGAAGCCGAGCGCCGCGGCTACAGCGTCACCGGTCTGGAGTATTCGTCCCATGCCGCCGCGCGCGCCCAGGCCAAGCTGCGGCGTGGCCGCATCCTGGTCGGCGATCTGGCGAATCAGCCTCTGCCGGATGAAAGCTTCGATATTTGCATCCTCGCGGACGTGATCGAGCATGTGCGCGACCCCCGCGGCACCCTCCAGGCCCTATGGCGGAAACTCCGGCCCGGCGGCCTGCTGGTCGTGGCCACGCCGACGCGCGATTCGTGGAGCGCCCGATTCATGGGCAGCCATTGGATGGAGTTCAAGCTGGAGCACCTCTCCTACTTCAGCCGCCGCACCCTTGAGGCCCTGCTTTGCCAATCCGGATTCGAGAATCTCGCCACCACCCAGGGGCGCAAATACGTTTCCCTCGACTACGTGGCCGCGCATTTCGGGAAATATCCCGTGCCTATCTGGACTCCGGTGCTGAAGGCTGCCGCCCGCCTCGCCCCCACCCCTCTGCGCCAAGCGCGGCTCAAGATCGCCGGAAGCGGTTTGCTCGCGATCGCCCGCAAAGGCGTGCAACGCCCGCGCCCGCTTGTCTCGATCGTCGTGCCGATTTACAATGAGGGCGCCACAGCCGCCGAATTACTTGAGAAACTGGATGCCAAGCGGCTGCACAGCGCCGAAAAAGAGATCATCATTGTCGAAAGCAATTCGACCGATGGCTCGCGCGACATCGTCCACGCCTATGCGCAGCGCCCCGGCTTCACGGTCATCTTGGAGGAGCGACCGCGCGGCAAAGGCGCGGCCACCCGCCTGGGAATCGCGGCCGCCCGCGGCGACATCGTCATGATCCAGGACGCCGATCTCGAGTACGACCTCGATGACTACGATGCCCTGCTGGAACCAATCCTGAGCGGACGCCACGCATTCGTGCTCGGCGCACGCCACGGCGGGGCGTTTTGGAAAATGCGCCAATTCCGAAGCGCCTACGGAACCAGTCTCGTGATGAACTTCGCGCATTGGGCGTTCACCTGGATGATCAACCTCTGCTTTCTCGTTAACCTAAGGGATCCCTTCACGATGTATAAGGTGTTTCGTCGCGATTGCGTTGCAGGGCTTCATTTCCGATGCAACCGATTCGACTTCGACTGGGAGCTGCTCATCCTGCTGATCAAGCGGGGCTACCGACCCATCGAAATCCCGGTCAACTACCGCTCACGCTCCTTCGCCGAGGGGAAGAAGGTCCGCTTCCTACGTGATCCGATCACCTGGCTCTATACGTTAGCCCGGCTGCGAATTGTTCCTCTGCGTTACCACCTCTCCGAGCGCTGAATCCAGAGTCTCCAGACTTCCTCCATGCTCTCCTTCCCCCAAAAGATGCGCATCGCCCACATCCTCAACCGTTCGCTGCGCGTGGCACGCAGTCTGGCCAGACGCGACATGCGGGTGCGCTGCCGGCGCCGCGGCATCCAATGGGATCTCGACCTCGATGAGGGCATCGACCTTGCGATCTATCTTTTGGGCACTTTGGAGCCCCGTGTTCTGCGCGCCTACACGCCCCTCATTTTCCCGGGATTCACCGTTCTCGACATTGGCGCCAATATCGGCGCGCACACGCTGCACTTCGCACGCCTGGTCGGACCGACCGGACGCGTCTTTGCGTTCGAGCCGACTGATTTTGCCATCGGCAAGCTTCGGCGCAATCTTGCCCTAAACCGCGAATTGGCTCCGCGCGTCACCCCCCATCAATGCTTTTTGGTCGCCGATCGAGGCGCCTCTGCGCCGGCAGCCGTGCCTTCCAGCTGGCCGGTGGGGGATGAACCCGCCGAGCCGTGCGTCGGAGACATCGGCCGTCTTCAGTCCACCGCGGCCGCCGTAGCCATTACCGGCGACGATTTTTGCGCCAACACAGGCATCGACCGAATCGATTTCATCAAGATCGACGTGGATGGCAATGAGTACTCGGTGGTGAGCGGGTTGCGCCGCACCATCGAGCGGTTTCTTCCCACTATACTTATTGAGTTTGCTCCTTTCGTTTATGAGGGAGGCCATGAAGCCGAGTTCGACGAGTTGGTGCGCTTTCTCGCCAATTGTGGCTATGACTTTACGGATGCCGGCACTGCTCGCCCGGTGCCGCGAGAACCCGCGGCCTTGCGGCGCTTGGTGGTGCCAATCGGCGCCATTAACGTGCTGCTGCGCCCCCATCGCGCGAATACCTAGCCTAAGCCGCCCATTTCCCAAAATTCGATACTCGTTGCCACCCTCACCCATTTTGAACCACGTTCGCGATAAGTGCGCTCGTCTCCAGTCATAGCCGCCTGCGCTCCAACCGGTCAGGGGCGGCGGAGTGATGCGATCAAACTATGCGGCCTGCTGACAGGAGGCCTTATCCTAGCCCTGGGACGCTTTGATTGGTCGGCCTCCCCCGGCACTGCTTTGCGAACTTGGATATTCTCGGGGTATTTCTTTTGCCTCGTGGTGGTCGGCGCCTACGTCACTGCGAAAGCGCTCGCCTGCACCGAGCGAAAATATTTTTGGCCGGCGCTGGCCTTCCCAAGCTTGGCGCTGAATCTTCCCTACCGCTGGCTCTGGCTCAGCTCATTGGACTATTACAATTGGAGCCAGATCGACTACGGTCGCGAAAAGCAGTTTGTCCCGGAGTGGCTGGGACGCGGCCGCCCCTTCATACCCTGGAATTCCACCGACACCCTTCTGCTCGCGATGCTAACGGCTACCACACTCGGGTGGCTGGCACTGCGACGCAATGAACGCAGATGCGCCGGATTGGGGTTCTTTCGAGACCGCCGCGCACCGCGCCTTTTCCTCGCCCTGTTTGCGATCATGACGATAGAGGCCTGGCTGCACATTTCCAATCGTTCGCCGTACACCTATATCAGTCATTTTGAGAAGCCGGATGATTGGCACTATGTTTACGCAAGCCAGATGCTGCCCGACGGTCGCGGGGCAGTAAATACCGACTACGGGTACTTTGTCGGGCTGGAAGAACTATTCCGCGGGCACAACCCTCCCGGACCCCCAATGCTTTTTGTTCGCCGCCCCTTTGTCTTCTACCTCAGTTCCCATCTGAGCTATTTTATCGGCCCCTATCACGCCTGCCTGATCCTGAACCTGCTCTACTGGCTCGGAGCGGCTCTTGCCTTCTATTTTTTCGTGCGTGACATCAGCGGCTCTACCTTGGTGGCAGTCAGCGCGGCAGGCTTCATCGCGTGCGCGCCGGGTTTCGTCATGTATGTTGCGCAACCGATGAGTTATCTGCCCGGCTTCGCTATGCTTGCGATCGCGGTCTTTCTATACCACCGCCTTGTCGCAACGACGCAGCTTGCCTCCCTCGTCGCCTTGGCAGCAGCCGGCATCCTCTTCGGAGTCACTCTGCTCACTTACGATACCTTCGCCTGGGCCTTGTTCTTCATCGCCTACGCCTGGCTGGCGGGGGTGTCGACATTGCGCGCACTCGGGGTGGTGCTCATCGGCGGAGGGATCTATGCCCTTTATCTTCTCTTGGTTTTCCGCGTTTTTCATCTGCCCCCGGATCACTCCAACGACTTCGTCATCGGCGAGGCCCGGGAGCACCTCATAGCTCTGATGCACCATCCGGTGTCAGGCAGGATTTTCGACCTCTGCAGCGGTTACGCCAGCAACTACTGCCTCCAGGTAGTGCAAACAAACTTTTATATTCCGGCGATCCTTGCAGTGTTGGGTTTGTTCCTGACATCGGCAGTCTTTAATGTCCGAGCGACTGCTCTGGCGCTATTGCTGCCGTCGGCCGCGGGATTCGCCTACCTCTACTTTGGCCAATCTTTCCTGGCCGCCTATTCCCGCTTTAACTATCCCGCGTATCTGGGCGTTGTGCTGCTGGCTGCGCTGGCCGTGGGAAGCGCTTCGTCTTATCTTCTCGCGCGAAGGCGCAGAAAAATGGCCGTTTTGGCCTTAGCCCTGCCCTTCCTGGCTTGTGCCGCGCTGGCCAACCTCGATGCGTTTGGCTTCATGCCGCATCTTTACTTTCATTTCTACTTCAGCAGCGGAGGCATTTTTGGTCGATGAAAACTGTGGCTGATCATGCCGATCCCATCTTGCGGATTCACTCTCCAGCCCTCGACTGTGCCTGGCGCGCGTGGCGCGTCGCATGGCTGCTGACCGCCATCGGCGTGCTCGCCTACGGCGCCAGCCTGCGCCTGTCGCTGCCGGCCTGGCCATGGATGGGGCCGGACTCTATTCTCTATCTGGTGCCCTCCGTCAACGGGGGCATTTATGATATCGGGCCTCGCACGTTCGTCTATCCCTTGTTCTGTCGTCTGGCCACGCATGGCGCGGGAAACTTGTCGGACCTCATCGTGACCCAGCGATGGCTCGGCTTGATTGGTTCGACCTCGATCTTTCTTGCTTGGTATTTCCTTGGAAGACGAATTTGGCGGTCGCGCTTCGCGCGGGCCGGCCACGAGTTTCTGGGCCTGGGCTTGCTTCTGCTGCTGGCGCCTTCCTCGATATACATTACCTACGAGCAACAAGCCCTTGCCGAGTCTTTCAGCGCTTTTCTTCAATGCCTGCTCTGCGTTCTCCTGTGCTTGCTCTGGCTGCCAGCTTCCCTGATCAAGCGGACTCTGCTGGCTGCCGGCACCGCAGCCTTGGGCATTTTCATGTATTTTGCGAATCCCCGATGGGGCGCTGCCGCGCCGATGATGATTGTTGTCTCCTTGTCGGCGGTGATCGTGGCGCAGAACACGATTCGCCGGCGTCTTACGGCTGCCTGTTGCGTCCTCGCAGCTGCTTTTCTGTCCTATGTTGGGTTGCAAGCGATCGAAGTGCGCCTTGTTCTCCGAAATCCTTGGGCCGATACTTTCACCCCCTCAACGCTTCTTTGGTTGCACGCCGATTTGGCAGCCAATGAATTCCGCCGCGACTTGGCCGCGCCCATTCCGCCAAAGAACGCCGCCCTGCTCCGCGCCATGGTCCAGGGAGTCGACAAAGGGATCGTCGGGATGGGGATGGGCACGAGCCACTGGTTGACCTTGAGCTACGATCCCGATGTCTTGCTTTGCGTTCCCGGCTCTCCCAACGATCTTCTCCAAAAGGCTTTTCAGAACGATCCAGCCGGTTTCGCCCGCTTTTGCCTGCGCTATTATTTTCGGATACTTTGGCACCAGCCAATCGGCTACGGGAGGCAGGTTTGCCGTATGCTGGCCGAATACTACGCGGGACCTGCCATTGACGGTGCTTTTCGGGAACAAGTTTCGGCCGTTTTTACCTGGTTCGAAAGTTCCGCGTCGCTCGTGCGCCACCTGGCGAAAAATTGCGCACTTCCGGAGTTGCGCCCAAAACTCGAAGCTCAGGCGGCCGAGATGCAGAGGCACTCCGGCGCTCATCTAGCTTATCGGCCCGCGGACTGGCTGGTCAAAACGGCGAAGCTCGCCCACTCATCATTCTTGCTGGTGACGCTGGCGGGAGCCGGCTGCGCCCTGTGGGCTTTGGTCTCTCCGCCGCTGCGTGCGTTTCACGGGATCAACACGCTTGCTTGGATATGTTTGGCTTCGATCCTTGTGCTTTTTGCTCAGGAGCTGACCCTTGCGATGGTCACCATGACCGAAGGGCGCTATGCGGATGCGCTCCGCACCCTTGCGGCATTCTCGGAGATCTGCTCATTGGCTATGATCGGAAATCTGGCCGCAGAATACGGAATCCGTTGGGCACGTTCCCGGTTCGCAGCGAATCCGGCCTACTTCAGCAGCGGGGGCATTTTTAGCCGATGAAATTCGTGGCTGCGCATGCCGATGCCATCTTGCGGATTCGCTCTCAGGGCCTCGATTGGATCTGGCGAGCGTGGCGTATCGTGTGGCTGCTGACCGCCGCCGGCGTGCTCGCCTATGGCGCCAGTCTGCGCCTGTCGCTGCCTGCGTGGCCTTGGATGGGAGCCGACTCTATCCTCTATCTGGCCCCCTCGGTCAACGGGGGCGTTTATAATATCGGGCCCCGCACGTTCGTCTATCCGTTGTTCTGCCGCCTCACAACGCATGGCGGGGAAAACTTGCCTGGCCTAGTCGTGGCCCAGCGATGGCTCGGCTTGATTGGCCCGGCCTCGATCCTTCTTGCCTGGTATTTCCTTGGAAAACGAATCTGGCGCTCGCGCTTCGCGCGGGCCGGCCACGAGTTTCTGGGCCTGGGCTTGCTTCTGCTGCTGGTGCCTTCCACGGGCTACATTTTCTACGAGCAACAAGCCCTTGCCGAATGTTTCAGCGCCTTTCTTCAATGCCTGCTCTGCGCCCTGCTGTGCCTGCTTTGGCTGCCAGCCTCGCCGGTCAAGCGGACACTCCTCGCCAGCGGAACCGCAGCCTTGGGCATTTTCATGTATTTTGCGAATCCCCGATGGGGTGCTGCCGCGCCCATGGTGATCGCCGTCTCGCTGTCGGCGGTGCTTGTGACGCAGAACGCAATCCGTTCGCGCCTTGCGGCCGCCTGCTGCGTCCTCGCGGCCGTCGTTCTGTCTTATGTTGGGTTGGAAGCGATCGAAACGAGCCTTGTCCCCAGAGATCCTTGGAACGATACCTTTATCGCATCGACGCTTCTTTGGTCGCACGCCGATTTGACGGTGAATGAATTCCGCCGCGATCTGGCAACGCCCATCCCGCCCAAGAACGCCGAGCTGCTCCGCGCCATGGTCCGGGGAGTGGACAAGGAAATTGTCGGGATAGGCAAAAGCCATTGGATAACACTGAGCTATAATCCCAATGCCCTACTCTACGTTCCCGGCTGTCCTAACGATCTTCTCCAGAGGGCGTTTTACCACGACCCAAGAGGCTTCACCCGCTTCTGCCTGCGCTATTTTTTTCGGATACTGAGGCACCAACCGATAGGCTACGCCGGGCAGGTTCGACGAATGCTGGCCGAGTACTACGCGGGCCCTGTCGTCGACGGAGTTTATCGGGAGCAGGTTGCGGACGTTTTCGGCTGGTTCGAAAGTTCCGCGGCGCTCACGCGCTACCTGGCGGAAGAGCATACGTTGCCGGAGTTGCGCTCCAAACTCGAAGCCCAGGCGGCTGAGATGCAGAGGCACTCCGGCGCCCATAGGGTTTATCGGCCCGCGGACTGGTTGGTCGAAACGGTGAACCTCGCCCACTCATCATTCTTGTTTGCCACGTTGGCCGGAGTCGGTTGCGCCCTGTGGGCTTTGGTGTCTACGCGGCTGCGTGCGTTTCATGGGATCAACACGCTGGCTTGGATCTGTCTGGCTTCGATCCTGGTGCTCTTCGCCCAAGAGCTGACTATCTCCTTGGTCACCATGAGCGAGGGCCGCTACGCGGACGCACTCCGCACCCTTGGGGCATTCTCGCAGATCTGTTCGTTAGCTATGATCGGAAGTCTGGCCGCAGAATATGGAATCTCTTGGGCGCGTTTCCGCCAGGCGACGCATCTGATGCAGTCTTTTGGGGACCTGCTCCGCCAATCCTTCCAACGCTTTCTCCGTTTTGCCGTCGTGCTCACGACTGTGGCGGCCGCAGGCTGCCGAAAGATATTTTCCCTGCGCGGTCAGCTCCGCCGATTCTTCCGACTGGCTTCCCGGCTGGCCATCGTGCTCGCAGCCCTCGCGGTCGCCGGCTGGCTTGGCGGGCTGTTCTATGCTGAATTCCACAAGCCGCCCGAGGCAGTCGTCGCGGGCGGCGTGGGTTCCCCAAGCGCGCCCTACTCCGATGCGCTCGGACCCTGGCTCGACGGCTCGATGAGCTACTATATGCATGGGGCGCCGCTCAACTATCTCTATCGCCCGACGGTCGGATTATTTTACAGCACGATCATTTCCGCCACCAGCTGCGTCGCCGCCGTGCCGGCGGTCTGGCTTATCCTGTTCCTGGCCGCCTTCGCCGCGCTCTTCGCTGTGATCGATTGGCCTCATCGTACTGCGCTTGTTGGAATCATGGGCACATTCGTGATATTTTTTGACCCATTGATCCGACTGCTTAATCCGGCCAGCCTGATGGCTGATCTTTGGCCCGCCTGCACCGCTTTGGTGGGAATCTGGATGATCGCACTCGGGGAAACCGGCGAGCGACGCTCCACGGCGATCTCGGTCGCCGGCTTCCTCCTATTGGGCATCAGCGCGTGCGTGCGCGGCCCCCAACTCGCTTCCAGCGCGGCCTTGCTTGCGCTCGTGGCTCCCGCCCGCCTGCGTCGGCGGGCCTGGCTGCCGCTTGCCCTGATGGCGCTCGCCTGTGCCGGCCCCTACCTGGCCGATTCCGCGATCCAGAAGAGGAACGGCGTCGTCAACCAGAGTGCGCTCATACTCTATAGCTTTTATACCGACCCCAACCACAGTTGGTCGATGGATACTGACCATCGTTTCGTCCTGGAAAACCCCGCCCCGTCCCAGGTTCGCTCACGCTACCTCGGTTTCCTTTTGAGCCTTGAAGGGGCAAAAATCGTCTGCAGCGGCTGCGGCACGGTCATCAACCACGCGATGGGCCTGGCGACTGATCGGACATTCTTTCAGGCACTAATCGCGCTGGCCTTCGCGGGCTGGCTAGCGACCCAGGGCCAGGGTCCGCCGCCCGCCGAGGTCTGGCGGCGATGGACGAAATGGCTGACGTTTGCTGTGACGATGCTCGCTGCCTACATCGTGCTTTATTGCGATTCAGAATCTCAGCCGATATATTTCGTTTTTCTCCTGGCTGCGCTCACCCTGAATGCCCTCGTAACCCGCCGCCGATTCACTGCAATGCTCATGATTGCCTTTGGCGCGGCTTTGCTTCTGCATGCCGCCCTCGGCTTGGCCGGTGGATCTCGCGTCAGCTCGAGTTATGAACTCCTGCTATTGGCCGGCCTTGTCTCTGCCGTCACGGAGAGGCCCGACACTGCTCCCGCCAGGCCGCGCTGGCTCGGCAGCGTGGCTTGGGCCGCATTCGTGCTCGTTTTTGTCGGCTACACCGGCAATTTCTGGATCCGGACTGGCGCCAAGGCCCGCATGCGCGCGGCTCTGTCCGTGCCGCAAACAGCGATGAAGATTTCCGACGATCCTCAACTCGACCGCAGTCTCTATCTCATGGGCCAGGGTGGTGTGTTCTATACCCGCCACGACCCCTTCCCCTTCGGCGCAGTTCGAGGCTATGGCCGCATGGACACGCCCGAGGGCATCGGATGCGCGACATTCGTTCATCCCCTTCATCCGGAATGGAGGGCATCCGCGCCATGATCCATTTCATCTTCGGACTGCATTGCGCGATCGTTTTCGGGGTGCCGCCGTTTTTCGGATGGGTGCTCCTGCGAAGGGTCTTCCGCGAGGCGAACTGGATTGCGCTCGTTCCCGGCTCGATCCTCATCGGTGAGGCCGCGCTCATGGCGGCCATGAACGAGGTGCGGTATTTCGCGGAGATGGGCGTGGCGGTTTGGTTCACCTACAAGCTCTTGTTCGCCCTGGCTCTGTTGATCGTGCTGGTTTTGAGAAGACGGCCTTCACGGCCCCGGCTGCCCGGCTGCCTCGATCGCAGCTGGAAACTCCTCCTCTTGGCCGCGGGTGCGGTTGCGGCGGGATTCTACTACGGGGTGCCGGCCTTCGCCGGGTACCTCAACGACGCCTGGTGGGGCCACTATCCGGTGGCCGTGCAGATTCAGACAACGGAAAGATTTCCGCTGAGCCACATGTTCGCCCTCGATGGACCGCTTTTCTATCATCACGGCCCGGACATTCTCGCTGCGTGCTGGTCCTACCTGCTCGCGCTTCCCGTTCAGTTCGGATTCGCGCTCAACATCGCCATTCTCGCCCCTTGCGCCTTCCTGCTTGCATTTGCGCTCCTCTCCCGGCTGGCGCGCAACTATTGGGGTTCGCTGCTCGGCGCCGCCTTCCTCGTTGCCGGCGGCAATCTGCGCTTCCTATTGTTTTTAACCGGCCGGTTCAAGGGGATAGGCGGCGCGTTGCAGGTTTTCAACAGCCAGTCGGTGCAAAGCCTGATGCAGCTTGTCTTTACCCCTTCGCATGCCGTGGGGGTGCCGCTCGTGCTGACCGTGGTGCTGCTCTTGAGGCACATGCACCAGCGGCCTTCGATGCTGACGGCGGTGGTGCTCGGCCTCCTGACCGGAACCCTCACCTTGGTGGCTGAGTGGTACTTCATTCCACTCATGGCGGGACTCACGCTCGTCCTCCTGCTGATCGCATGGCGCCGGCGGCCGCGCGCCGAGTCGCCCAGACGAAAAAGCCTCCTGATAGCCGTGCTTCCGGCAGCCATCGCCATTTTTTGGGGCATTTTCAACAACACCTATCTTTCGGGCATGGTGGGCTATTTCTGGATGCACTACGACAACGCGGAGCAGCTCGCGCTCGCCCGGCAATACACGGCCGGCTTCAAGACCCGGATCGGCCCCGCTCCCGAGATCGAAATCTATCAGCCGAAATGGTCGCCGCCCGATCTCATTCCCCTAAAGTTCAATTTCGCCCATTTCGGATATGTTCCTTCCTGGCAGTCCGCTGCATCGAACGAAAGCTCCTACATCCCGATTTTCGGCAGCGCGTTTCTCATGGAGGCCGCGCCGGTATTGCTGATCGGCATCCCCTTCGGGATCTGGCTGAGCCGACGGCGGCGCGATCCGGCGGTGTTTCTGCTGGCCTGGCTCGCGGCCGTGAGCATTGTTCCGCCGATCTTTCTCGATTGGGGCTACCGCTCGACCGATTTTCTCCGGTTTTTCACCGCCGCCTACAGCTTTGCGGCGCTGTTCCTCGGCTGGCTGGCGGGTGATTTGCTGGCGAAAGCGACCTGGCGGGCTCGCACGCTCGGCTTCTCGTTGGCGGTTTGCTGTCTCATCAGCCCCATCGGATTGGGCATGGTCGGGCTCATGCCGGATACCGTCTCGAAGGTGACCGCTATCGCCAGTTCCAACGAATCCCTCTCCGACGAAACGGCCGACCGTCCGGATGATGCCTTGGCCCTCGCCGAAGCAAAGGCAAAGGACCGGGCGTTTGAGAAGCTCTCGGTGAAGATGGGCGATTTTCTCTTCCTGCTCGGGAAGGGCCGCGACCGGGCCATAGTGGTCGTGCCGGCCGATCAAGTGCCCAAGCTGAAATATTTTCCCGAGTGGATGAAGATGGCCACCCTCAGCCGCATCCTGCTTCCGGTCGGCTGGTACTGGGAAAATTCCGTGTACTCGGCTTACTATCGCGACGCCGTGCGTAGGCTCGATTTCCGCGCCGTCGCCGCGTTGGATGCAAAGTGGGTTATCACGTCCAACATATTTGAGGACGCGCCTCCGCCCGAGGTCGCTGCCGCGCTAAGGGATCGTTCCCGATTCGCCCCGGCTGCGACGTTTCGCGAAGGCCGCTACACCATGACCGTTTATCGGGTGCTTCAGTAACGCAATGGCCGCAGGACTGGGCTGCCGGTGGATTTTTTCCTTTAATTTCGTCCGTTGCCCGCTGCAATGAGCCTGTACTCTTGTCCATGCCGCCTTCCAATCTGACCCCAGCACCTGCCGCTGCCAGCCGCCTATCCGACGAGGGATTCCAGCGAATCGCCAATGTCAGCGAACTCGAGCCGCACGGCCAATTCTCGAAATGGGTCGATGACCACGACCTTCTGGTCTACCGCTACGAGGGCCAGCTCAAGGTGCTCAGCAACGTCTGCCCGCACTTCGGCGGCCCGGTGGGGTACCACAAGATCAAGGATGGAAAATTCGTCTGCCTCTGGCACAATTACGAGTTCCTGGCCAAAGACGGCTCCTGCCTCACCAACAAGCACCTGGGCCTGCGGGACTACGAGGTCCGCGAGCTGAACGGAGAAATCTGGGTCAAACTGGTGGAGAATACTTCCGAAACCTAATCGACTGTCACCATGGCTACACTACGCTCCGAATGCTCGCTGGAAATGGATTGCCCCAAGGAAGTCGTGATCTGGAATTACTACGATCACGAGCACGTGGTCGGGACCCACTACAAACACTACAACTACCTCCGCATCCTGGCCGAGAAGGAGGGATGGTGCCTTGTGGAGCGCTTTTACAAGCTGCCGATCATCCAGCTCCGCACCTCGTCGCTGGGCTTCATGTACCTGGAGAATCCCAACCTGATCCGTTCCATCCAGTACGGAAAGCTCGGCATCATTTTCGACCAGGAAATTCACCTGAAAGACCTCG